>Ga0209154_1000661_pt1 | contig 22028 bp, 17 predicted proteins | sample GraSoiAngelo_121_FD_185878 | JGI IMG/M metagenome (GOLD analysis project Ga0209154, IMG submission 185878) | Grasslands soil microbial communities from the Angelo Coastal Reserve, California, USA - 14_0919_12_20cm (SPAdes) (version 2) | ecosystem: Environmental > Terrestrial > Soil > Grasslands ... | reverse complement strand
GGCGCGCAAGTCCTGTATCTCGGGTACGGAAAACGTGGCGTTTTCGTCGCGGATGCCGGGGGCGCTCTGCCTGATATAGATCAGCCGGTCCTCATCGCGGTTGACGAGAGGCTTGAGCAGGACGCTGCGCACCAGCGTGAAAATGGCAGCATTGGCGCCGATGCCGAGCGCCAGTGTGAGAATCACGGCGATCGCCAGCCCTGGAGTCCGAATTAACGAGTGAACCGCAATTCTCAGACCGCGAACGAATGACATGTTCTAACCCTCATCCTCAGGGTATCAGCACCACACCTGCCAATGCTAAGTGCTACATTGCACAATTACTTACTACGCGATGAGTTGGTCTCTTCTGTCCGTTTCCGGACACTCCTATCGCAAATTCGGACACCGACGAACGTTGCGGCACAAACGGTATTACGCGCCCTATGTTTTTGTCGTCGTTGTGTCGTTGTTGGTGGCACAATCCAGGCCGCGGGAGCTATGTTTGAGTTTCGCGGTGCCCTGCGGGAACTGACAAAGATTCATACAGCTCCGACACTCGGAAGGGATTGTTCTCATTCAACTGGTGATTTGTCGGCCACCGGAAGTGATCTTTGCCAGTGGAAAGCGGGTACCGCCCCGCCAGAGCGGACCTCGAGCGGTTGCCGCTTTGGCGAATGATCTTCGCGGAAGATGGATGCGATGCAACAACTGGCCGTGGGCAGCGTTCGAAAAACCCCACTCTCCCTTGTAAGCTGCTGATTCTGCTACTCGGGATTTCTCATTCCCAGCGTTGGATTAACTCCTAATTCTTGAAGGGTCGAGCCATGCCGTGATGCCTCCCGGCACCAAGCGCCACTCCCGCCGGCTCTCGACTACAATGCACTGCTTATGAATAGCCGACCTCGGGCGCTATTGCTGAGTTGTTTCCTGCTTACGACCTGTTTTGCGCAAACTGCACCGCAGTCATTGGCCGCGAGAGCGCAGGCTGCACTTTCGCCTGTCAATGGAAAGCTCAGTGTGCCCGGCCTCACGCAGCCTGTCAGGGTGCTGCGGGATCGCTGGGGCGTGGCGCACATCTACGCTCAGAACCAGCATGACCTGTTTTTCGCGCAGGGGTTTGTGGCGGCGCAGGACCGCCTGTTCCAGATGGAGTTGTGGAAACGCTCCGGGCAGGGCCGGCTGGCGGAGGTGCTGGGACCCTCGGCATTGCTGCGTGATATCAATGCACGGCTGCTGCGTTATCGCGGCGAGATGCAGGCCGAGTACGCGAGCTACTCGCCCGACACGGAGGCGATTCTGCGCGCGTTCACTGACGGCATTAATGCGGAAGTCCGCAGCCTGACCAGCAAGGGCGGCCCGGGCCTGCCGTTGGAATTTCAACTGGCAGGCTTCCAGCCGGAGTCGTGGACGCCGGAGGATTGTCTCAATCGCATGGCGGCATTTTCCATGACGGGCAACGCGTTCAGCGAGCTGCGCAACGCCGAGCTGGTGGCGAAGTTAGGCGTGCAGCGGGCCTCCGCGGTACTCGATCTGGATCCGCAGGTAACGCTCGATCCAGCGCCCGGCTCGGATCTTGGCGGGCTCAAACCTTCGCTGCTGAAGAACCTGGTGGGCAGTGATGTCCGCATCGAGTTTCCCTCCGATGTCGCCGAGGGCAGCAACAACTGGACGGTTTCTGGCGAGCTCACCGTCAGCGGGAAGCCGATGCTGGCCAACGATCCCCATCGGGTGATTGCCGGTCCTTCGCTGCGCTACATCGTGCATCTGGTCGCGCCCGGATGGGACGTGATTGGCGCGGGCGAGCCCGGCCTGCCTGGCGTCGCGCTGGGACACAACCAACAGATCGCCTGGGGCTTCACCATCTTCGGGCTCGATCAGCAGGACCTGTACCTGGAGGAGCTGAATCCCGCAGAGCCCCTGCAATACAAAACTCCCAGCGGATGGGAGCGCGTGCGGGTGGAGCGTGAGCGCTTTCGGATCAAAGGAGGTCCGCCGGTCGAAGTGGATTTGCAGTTTACCCGCCACGGCCCTGTTCTTTGGGAGGACGGCAAGCGCGCTTTGGCGCTGCATTGGGTGGGTGCGGAGCCGGGCACCGCCGGCTATCTCGGGTCGCTGGCCGTGGCTCGGGCCGGGAACTGGCAGGAGTTTGAACGGGCGATGGAGCGATGGAAGGTTCCATCGGAAAACATCGTGTACGCCGATACCGAAGGCAACATCGGGGAACACTCCACTGGTCTGGCGCCGCTGCGCCAGAACTGGACCGGACTGTTGCCGGTTCCGGGCGCGGCGGGCTACGAGTGGGCGGGGTATGTGGCCAATTCGGAGTTGCCGCACAGTTTCAATCCCGCTGCTGGATTCGTCGCTACCGCGAACCACAAGATGATCCCGGAAAAATATTCATACAGCGTGGGATTCGAGTGGGCTGCGCCCTACCGCTTTCATCGCATTGAGGAGGTGCTCTCTCGGGCTCGGGATGGCAACCGGAGAATCACTCTGCAGGATATGGCGAAGCTGCAAACGGATGTCGTGTCGCTGCCGGCTCGCGAGCTGTTGAAATTGCTGAGAGCGGCGTCAGCAAAGCAAACGAATGCCGTTGCGCAGTTGCTGTTGCGCTGGGATGGCACGCTGAGCCGCGATTTAGCTGCCGGTGCGGTCTATGAAGTCTGGTTGCGGCAAGTGCGAAAAGCCGTCGCTCAGAAGGCGAAGGTCGCAGAGCATGTGGGGGACTGGTCCCTGGAAAAAGTTTTGGAGCAGCTTTCGGCGGCTCCCGCAGATGTTTTCGGGGCGAATCCCATTGCCGGTCGCAATCAGTTGCTGCTCGAGACACTCGACGCCGCGCGGAAGGAGATGCGGCAATTGCAGGGTCCGAATCCGCAGAAGTGGTCTTGGGGACGGTTGCACAAGGTTCGCTTCCGGCACTCGCTGGACCAAGCGCCCGGAAACGCGCAACTACTCGATCTCGGTCCGCTTGCGCGGCCTGGAGATGGGTACACCGTGAACGCCACGTCCTTCGAAGGAGGCTCTTTCCAGCAGGAGGCCGGCGCGAGTTATCGCGAGATCCTCGACACCAGCGACTGGGATCGCTCACTGGCGGTCAATACGCCGGGGCAAAGCGGCCAGCCCGGCAGCCCGCATTACTCGGATCTACTGCCGTTGTGGGACAAGGGCCAGTATTTCCCGCTGCTCTACTCGCGTGAAGCGGTTGAGAGAGGAGCCAAGGATCGCCTGCTGCTGAACCCACCGTAGCCAGCGGCTCAACTGCGACTAGGTGACGCCGCTTGCCTGATTGATCGGGGATGGGGGTAACATCGTGCGGCTTGGCAGGTTGCCAAGGCAACTGAAGTCAATTGGTGTAATCGCCTTCGCCGCCAATCCAACCAGTTTACGATAAAGGTGCGGCTTCGATGAGCGCTATGGCCTTCTATGAGAAGGTCATAAAAGTCAAGGCCGACGTGGCGGCCTTCCTTATTAATTGCTTTCCATCTGTAGTTCGGACGCCCGCAGTGTCGAACAAATCTTTTAAGGCGATGGGAATACCATGCAGCGGTCCTCGCCACATGCCCTTCTGCACCTCAGACTCAGCCTGACGGGCTTCGGCCAGTGCCGATTCTGCAGTAACAGTGATGAAGGCATTGAGTAAAGGATTAAGCGCTTCTATGCGGACGAGGCACGCCCGGGTTATCTCAACGGGAGAAATCTTCTTTTGTTTCACAAGGGCTGCGACTTCATGAAGCTTGAGACTTGTGATGTCGTCGGAAGCTGTTGCTGCTGACGAGCTGAGAATCGAGGCGGTTTCCGTGGACACCAAGTGCGCTGCTCCAAAGACAAGACTTGCCGCACCCGCTAGCGCTGTTCCAAGAAACGACCGCCGTGAGCAGTCAGCGTCGGATTTCAACATGGCTGCAGATTCTATGCCCGAACTCGTGACTTAGCCAGAGACTCGTGACTTAACCAGAGGGCCTGGCGGTCATTGCTGGTGCGGTCGCATGAGGCAAAACCCAGTATCGGCTACTCTTCCATAACCCAATTTCGTTCTGTTGAGGCCTTTCTTGTGAGATGCACCAAACGCAAACATTTTTTCATCTCACCAAAATTCCCATAGCCTGCCGTAATTGGCTTATTCGGCCCCCCTTCGCTTGCCAATTATGGAAGGATAGCCCGTAATTGCGATGGACGGTCGCGGAGTATCGGGGCACGCTTAAGTCAGAAGAGATCTCACGTTAGATGTTGATGGTCCCTTGTAGATAAAGCTTCACTTCACCAGCGATCTTTACGCGGTCGCCAACTAGCGTGCACCACATTCGGGCGCCGCGAGAACTGAGTTGCTGCACTCGAAATGTTTGCTTGCCAGTGCGTCCGGCCCAGTATGGGACGAGTGTGCACTGGATTGATCCGGTCGCAGCATCTTCGTCGATCCCCTCGGATGGAGCGAAAAACCTGCACACATAATCGACATCATTGTCACCGGAGGCCGTAACAATTGCTCCACCACTGATGCCCATATCAATTTTCGCCAACGCAGCTATATCCGGTTTGAGGTTTCGCACGATCTCTGCGTGATCGACGACAATGAGAAAGTCGCGAGGGTCACGCATTACCTCTGCCATCTCCAGACCCATAGCGGACAGCAGGCCCGTTGGGATTTCGCACGATACCGCCGGCCTGGAGGGGAAATCCAGTTCAAAGCGCTCGTGATCACGATTGACCGTCAATAAGCCACTGACTGTATGGAAGCGAACCGGCCAGGTGTCATGTCCACGCAACGAAAGTGCATAAGCAGAAGCCAAGGTTGCATGGCCGCACAGGTCATCTTCCACTACAGGTGTGAACCAACGCAGGTCAAAATCGCCATCAGCACGGGCGACCACAAAGGCTGTTTCGCTGTGACGGTTCTCCGCTGCGATTTTTTGCATGACATCATTGGCAGGAAATGCGGGAACGAAGCATATACCCGCAGGATTACCCGCGAACAGTTCGTTCGCGAAGGAATCGATGTGGTAATACGGAATTGGCATGCTCACCAAAGTATCACGGGGCAAAAACCGATTACTGGGCGGTTGGTCGGCAACTCTTCTATAACAAGATTGGGGAAGAGTGGCTCGTCATCCGCCCACGATCAGCAAACACTATGCGGCATATCGTTACTACTGTGTGGAGAGCCGGATTCTGAGGAGCCAGTGAGTGCGGGATACGTGCAGTGCCGTAGTTGAACAGGATGATGGTTTGCACTTCGTAACATAGTTAGTGACGCTTTTCGTACCGACAACCGGTCGGCACGAGGAAGGATCATTCAAGAGCTATCGAACAAGTGCCTGTCACTTGCGGATTGCGTGGCGAGCTACGAATCGGTGAATTACGCGGAATGGATTACGCGGAATGGATTGACAAGCTCGGCGGAGCCGGATAAAGTTCGGCCAGTGCGCTAACAGGGCGTCTCCTACCCGCGGCAAGGGAAATATCCCACCTGTTTTCGTTTTCAGGCGACGTCGTTACCTTCTTTCAGCCTGGTATCAGCGGGACACAGGCAAATATGAAAGGAGGTCTTGTGACCCCGTCGAAGTTTTTGCCCTCTCACTCATCCTTTGAGTCCATCCGGAAGCAGGCAAAGAAACTGGTCCGCCTGTTCGCCACCGGGAACCCCGATGCTCTGGCCCGTGTCCACGCTCACCTACCGGCTCCGAACCTTCCTCTAGCGCTGCGAGACGCCCAGCTTGTGCTCGCCCGGGAATACGGTTTCGCTGGCTGGCAGGATCTTCGCGCCGCGGTGCTCCGCCAGGAAGGCAAGGGCCTGGAGTGGGCCGCCGCGGAGGCGGAGCGCGCCATCCACGACAACAGCGTCGAACGATTGACGCAACTGGTTCGGGAGTATCCCGCGCTTCTATCGTGGCGCGGCGATTCCGGAGAATCGTTGCTCGGGTTTGCCACCGGCTCGTTTGGCGATAGCGGCGACCCTCACCGGGAGCAGATGTTCACGCGCCTGGAATGCGCCGAGTTTCTCCTGGACGCTGGGGCCATTTTGAACCCGGCGATATGGGAGGACGCAATTCGCGCCCGTGCCAAGGGAGTATTGCAACTCCTTTCGCGCAAGGGTGTTCTGCCGCGTAATCTCGACACGCTGACGGCACTGGGCGATTACGACGGTGTCCGGGATTGCCTTGACGCATCGAGGGCCCGCCCCAGTAATGACGCCGCCGCGGTGACGCAAGCGTTCCTCTGGGCCTGCCGGTTCGACCATCGGGCAGTGGCTGCTCTCCTTCTCGACCGTTGTATCGAGCTCGACCCCGCGCTCGGGTTGCGCGTGGAGAAATGGCGTGGACGAAGCGGCTTCATCGACTCCCTGGTCGAACATCCGCAAACGTACGGAGGCCCATGGCAGACGGTCGTCATGACCGAGCTTCTCAAGGCAATCGATGAAGACAACCTCCAAGAGTTCACCCGCTGGCTCCAGGGCGAGCCGGATCTGCTCGGCGAATCCCATGTTGCGCTGCAAGTGGAACTATTAGAGCATGCGGTTTTGAAAGATCGCGGGCCCTTTATCACACGGCTGCTGGAGTTCGATCCCGCGCTCCTGCGAGAGGTGACGCGCCCTCCTTCGTCCGCGCTGGAGTTCGCTCTGGAATATGGGAAGGCGCATCTCATCCCTCTGTTGACCCCAATTTGGCCGTTACCCGACGATCTCTGCCACGTGGCTGGCGTAGGGGACTTCTCGCGAGTGAAGGGTTGGTTTGATGAGGCTGGCCGTCCGAGGTTGGGAAGCCTCGGTCAGCATTACCCTGCCAACGACTCTTCCGTTTTGCGAAACCTGCATTGGACCCCCGCCAACGCGCAACACATACTGGACGTAGCCCTAGCCTGGGCGTGCATGAACCGGCATTTTGAGATTGCGTCTTTTCTGTTGGAGCGCGGAGCAAACATTAATACCAACTGGAGCACTCATGAGCCAGCTAGCATCCTGCACGAATGCGCCGTCAGGGGGAACTATGAAGCGGCACAATTCCTGATCAGCCACGGTATCGATATGACGATTCGCGACTATCGCTGGAACGCGACCGCTGAAGGTTGGGCGTTGCACGCTGCCAAGGACAAGAAGATGGCGGAGTTCCTGGCGGGCGCCGAGAGCGCCCGCAAAGTACAGTCCCTTTGAAACGGCACGGTCAGCGCGTTCGAGTCCCAACTGTGAGGGGGAAAGGCCCAAACGGCGTTCTGGGAAACGTCCGGTCAGATCCGGTCGGATCGTCGGCAAGCCTTCCACAACCGCATCCAGCTCAAGGAGTCGGCTCGATGCCAATGCGATCATTAACGGCTGATCGAATCCGCTGCTTGCAGCCAAGGTAACGTTCGGTCGTCTGCACCGAAACGTGCCCCAAGAGAAATTGGATCTGCTCCAACTCGCCTCCCGAGGCATGGCAGAGCCGAGCACAGGTCCGCCGCAGAGCGTGCGGCGCCAACTTCGCCACTCCGATGCGTCTTGCGGATTCCTTCACAATGTGCCAAACCGCCTTTACCGTCATCCCGTCTCCCCACGTTCTTCCTACTTTGTTGACCCGGCGGAACAGTCTTCCTCGATCAATGGCGGCCGCCGCGAGCCAATCGTCCAGTTCGGCTCTCACCCAATCGGGAACCGGACGCGACGAATGCCGGCCGCCAAATCGGCGCTTAGAAGACCGCAGTCGGCCGCTTCGTAGGCGAGCCGACGCACAGCCCCAAGACGCAGATTGATGGTTCCCGGGGCAAGTTGACGGGATTCGAGATGAGAGCGATAGCGCAAAACCACGATCCTGTTGAAGGCCAAGCGAGGTTCTGAACAATACCAGTCAACGAACTCATCGATGGCGTGACGATAACCCCGCTTTGCGTCCACTGAGTTGAGGCTGTTCAACACCGCGGCCTTGGCGTGTTCAAGATCGGGCAAGCGCAGGATGGACTTGGTACGGTTGCGTCTTCTTTTGGAACTTGGCTTCTGCTTCATGACCGGTGGCCTCCGTGCCACCGATCAATGATCAGAGTAGTGCCGCGACTCTAAGGTGAGAGTTGCCCGTAACACGATCAGAATAATCGAAACTCCGCGAAACGTTCCCTAATGGAATGGGCGATCAGACGGCAAGAGCCGCCCGGCGAGGGGAGCGAGGTGGGGCGGCTCTGCCCCTGACGCCCCGGCCAGCGCTCGGCCCGATGCGGATATTGAGATGACCAGGCGCAAAGCATTTCCGGCCATTCTACGACTACGGGACCGTAGCTACAGAAAACCGATTGAGTAAGTGCAGTGGAAGGCCCTTAGGGCTTTGCGGACGGCGCCTGCCAGAGCTCAATCTTATTCCCATCCAGGTCATAGATCCAGGCAAAGCGACCGTAGGATTCATTCATTCGTTTGGCGTCAATCTTTACTCCCTCTTGTTTTAAGCGGTCGAGCAAAGCATCCAGATCGTCCACGATGTAGTTGACCATGAACGGTGCGTGGCTGGGATCGAAATAGTCAGTGGAGGTGGGAAAAACAGTCCAAACTGTAAAGTGTTCCTTTTGCGGGTCGTCGTGTTCGCGCCACGGAAGCATCGCGCCTTCTCCTTTGTCAGCGAGTCCAAGATGCTTCGAATACCATTCGCGCATCTGATCACGATTAGCGGATTTGAAGAAGACACCGCCGATTCCAAGGATGCGCCCGCGCTGCTCCATTTTGACAGGCGGCTTCGACTTTTCAGGTTGCGGAGATTGCACTTCCTGTCCTCCTTTTGAGCAGGCCGAGATGAGCAACAGCGAGCCGAGCGCAATTGTGCTCCAGGGTATTGCTTGCATGTGTGGATTATACAAGTTTCGATTCGAATGGAGAAAACGGTTCGCTCAAGGTTCGCCGCGATTCACTCTTTCTAGATCGCGCATGAGGTCTCGAACTGGCTTGGCATCGCCCGTATAGAACCAGGCTTGCGGGATCGCAAAGTATCCCAGAGTGCGTGTTCATCGGCACGAGGCGCGGATGACTCCTGCAAAACGCCGCAGGCATCCGCAAACCGCGTGTTCACGTCAGCCTCGCCGCGCTGCCTCGATGGCAGCGATGTCGATCTTCCTCATCGTCATCATCGCTTCGAAGGCACGCTTTGCCTCACCGCCACCAGCCGCAAGCGCATCGGTTAGCGCGCGCGGGGTGATCTGCCAGGAGAGGCCCCAGCGGTCCTTGCACCAACCGCACTGGCTTTCCATGCCGCCATTGCCGACAATCGCGTTCCAGTAACGGTCCGTCTCTTCCTGATTCTCCGTCGCGATCTGGAAGGAAAAGGCCTCGGTGTGCCTGAACGCCGGACCGCCGTTGAGACCGAGACAGGGAATGCCCAGGACGGTGAACTCCACCGTTAGCACATCGCCCTTCTTGCCGCCCGGATAGTCACTGGGAGCCTCGTGAACAGCGGTTACTTTACTATCCGGAAAGGTGACGGCGTAGAAGCGCGCCGCCTCATGCGCCTCTTTGTCGAACCAGAGGCAGATCGTGTTTTTGGGTTTCATGTTCGTGTGGTCCTTGTGCTCGATCAGGGCGAAGGCCGCGGTCGTCGCGTCGGTCCGTATCAGTGACCCACCAGTTCATCTGCTGATCTACTGCGGCCGACGTCTCAAATTGGTCGCCACCCGTCCTGCCCTTCTAAATCATATCGCTGGCAGGGATCGACTTCGAGATCCGAAGCTATGACAGGCCAATTTCCGAATGGTCCCGATGCAGGTTCCTCCTAGGGGTAGATCACGCAAATCGGCGTAGCCTTACCGATCATGCCAGGATAGTCAGCAACCCTTCCCTTACCAGAGCCCAGAATAAACGTGGAAAGCGAGTTTGGTCCCAACCATCGTCAACGTTCCTCGAACACGTATTCGTGCTGCGCGTCTCGGATGGTCAACGTCTTTTTACTTCCAGAACCCACTGTAAACTCAAAACCGCTGGCGCCCGGGACAATGGTAATGAAGGAAATCGTTCCATCGGGATTCTTGCGAGAAGCTACTTCGCTCTTCCACTCGCCAAAATCAAATATCGTCGAATCACCTAACGTACTGACTCCTATTTCACCGAGTGACGAATTGGCATAGTGCTTGGCGAGCTTACGTGCTTCGTTCTTATCTGCTGGGATTGTGAGCAGTTTGCGATCGGCGGCAAGACTGGCATAGAAGCTCTTGCCGTCAGCATTGAGCTGGGCATCGGCCTCATGGCGTCCGTCAAAAAGAACTTCGAGCAACTTACGTCGGATGTGGTTCCGAAGCAACCACCCGGGATCGCCGTCCGTCAGGATGACGGCGCCGACGTTTTGCTGCGGCAGCCACATCATGTCGCTGTGATATCCGACCAGGTCGCCGCCGTGGTGAACGACCGGCACCCCGTAGGTGGTATCCACCTCCAGGCCCATGCCGTAGGACACATCTTTGCCGATATAAACCTGGGGAGCGCGCCGTTCGAGCAACGGCTCCTTCGATACATACGTCTTCCCATCCGGGAGCCTGCCTTCTGCAAGTTCCATAGAAACGTACTTCAACATATCGTGCACGCTGCTCCATGCACCTCCGGCAGGACGTAGAGGTATGACTGCGTCATTGATGGCGGTCAAAGCCTTTGCGGACTTTCCGTCCACGTCCGGCGAGTGCGGTGAGGCATGATTCCCAGAGAGCGCACGTTTGAAGTCGAACGTTGTGGCATTCATCTGCAACGGATCGAATACGTACGACTGCATGGCGCGATCATAAGCAGCGCCGAGTTCCATCTGCGGGTAGAGCACGTAGGCGCCGGTATATCCCGCGGCTGCGGCCATCAGGTTGGAATATTGGAAGAGCTCACCGAACTTGGAGGTGGGCTGCATACTCCCGAGGAGAGAGAGCGAGCTTCCGGGAGTGATATTTCCGTATTCGAAGATCCATTCCAAATCCTGTCGTGGCATTCCAGTGCAGGCGCAGATCAGGTGTTTGACAAGAACACTCCGCGTTGTCGCGGTATCGCCGAGCCGAAAACTTGGAAGCAACGTTGTGACCGCTGTCTGCCAGCTCACACGATGTTCATCGACCAGTTTGGCGAGTAACAGTGTTGTCATCGCCTTGGTGTTCGAGGCCACCATGAACAACGTATCGGCGTCGGGCTTTTCACTCGTGCCAAGCTCCTTGGTTCCGAATCCATCAGCGAAGACGATTTTGCCGTCCTGTACTACGCCGAAAGCAACACCAGGGACTCCTAACACCTTCTGTCCCGACTCGATGAAGCGGACGAGTTCTGCAATGCTTGCTTGATCGAGAGTGTTCGCTTTTTTCCCGGCAAATGACTCGCGGCTGTAGCCCTTGGGCAGCAAGCGTCCAAAAACGAGCGCCACCTGAGCGCCACGCTTCTCGGCGACCGCATCTGCCAGGTCTTCTATGACTACGTTCCAATTCGACCCGGAGTAGCTGACGAGTGCGGCCACTCCTCGTTTCTCGTTAGGCGAGGTCCGGTATTCGTAAACGCGACGCCGGCTCCAACCATCCTGATCGGACAGATCGTACGTGACCTTGATGGGCCACTTCGCATCGAGCTTGTAAGCCTTCCAAGCTGCGGTCAGCGCTTCATCAGGTCCCGTGGCTTGAACATCGACAAGTGCGACCCAGGAGCCTCCCTCCGGCGCTGTGAGGATTGTGGCTTGGTCGTTGACCCGAATCGACCAATCTTTGGGCGCAACGAAAGCATTGCCGAAAACGGTGGTCTTGGGAGTGTCGGCAGCGAGACGCTCAGCTGCCTGCTCGGGCGCAGCATTTGTAGCTTGCGGAACGGATGAGGTTTGGCTTTGTCCCAACACCAGTATGGAAGTGAGCAGCAAGAGGAGGCCAGCGACAAGGTTCTTCATGGCCTCGGCATCTAACCCCATGCTTGCCAACAATACAAGATGTTTATTCCAACTCTGTTGCGGGTGGAGTTCATTAAATCGTCTCATATTGCAGCTTTAGGAAGCAGGGCGCCTTCTTTGAGGGAGCAGTGGCCACGGCGCGAGTCAGCAAGCCAAGGTCGTCAAAATCCTTCTGATGACCTTGGCCTGATTGAGCCATTGATCGGCAAACCTTCCCTTACCGTGTTATGGAAGGTTTGCCCGACCGCACCTGGGCGCGAATTTTTCCGAAGCCACTTATGGACACCCACTTCGTCGTGCACAGTCCAGAGTAGTATTTGGGGCGGGACAACCGAAACTAGACTACAAGTTCGCGCCGAAAGCTAGCAGACGACCATCACAATCCTTCACTACAAACTCACGCGAGTGCCATGGCATGTTGGCAAGTCCGCGCGTGAATTCCACGCCTTGAGCTGCATACTCAGCGTAAAGCGCGTCCGCATCTTCGATGAATACGTACGCGTCGAGCAGTTCGTCCGAATATTTGTTGGGGTTGGCTGTGGGAGGTTCGGCACAGCGGAAGTGAATCGCCTGCTGGTCGCGCGCAACGATGGCGTAAACCGGCGGGTCCTGCCACGTGCCCAAACACTTGAAGCCAAGCCTAGCTTTGTAATAGGCAAGGGTGCCGGGAATGTCCATGGTGAAGAACAGAGGCGCGATCTGACGAATCATGGGGCAAGTCTACTCTAGAAAGATGCTGGGTGCCGGCCGCGGGTCAGTGGCTGTTTTCTCCTCCCAGTCGCAAGAACAGCATTCTGGTAACTCGTAAAATTCTGGGGCGGATCGTCGGCAAACCTTCCATCATTCGAAGCCCCAGCTCAAAGCTGGGGCTCGATGCCGATCCGGTCATTGACCGCGGACTGAATTCGCTGCTTGCAGCCAAGATAGCGTTCCGTGGTTTGTACTGACATGTGGCCCAGAAGGAACTGGATCTGCTCTAGTTCTCCTCCCGAAGCGTGGCACAGCCGAGCGCATGTGCGGCGGAGATCGTGAGGCGCCAGTTTATCGAAACCGATGGCCTTGGAAGACTCCTGCACGATGTGCCACACCGATTTTTCCGTCATGCCGTCTCCCCATGTCTTCCCAGCCTTGTTGACCCGGCGGAACAATTTCCCTCGATCAATAGCGGCTGCATTGAACCACTCTTGCAACTCGCATTTCACCCAGCCAGGGACAGGAACTGTGCGCACATGTCCGGCCTTGCCCACTAAGTCGCCTATGGCCGAATGATCTTCTCGCTGCTGCAACAAAAATCTCAGGGCTGGGACATGATCAAAATATTTCCCGGTCTGACGCGTGCTGAATACGATGCGATTATGACGACCGCACGACGCATCGGAATGAGGACCGGTGGTCACGTCCCGACTGATGTCGGAGTCGAGCACGCGCTGGAAACAGGCCAGGAGATCCTTGCTGTTTGCCGTCATACGTCCGCAAACAATCATCCGCGCGATGGCTTGGATCGAATTAATCCTGTTAGACTCTCCGGCGTGCGAAATAGATCTTGTAGGTTCAGTCGGCTTTGTCTGCTTCTATTTGCCTCTTGCGTTTTAAGCGCATCGCTCTCGGGACAGACCATTACCGATACGAATTGGCCCTACTATGGAGGCGATGCCGGTGGAATGCGCTACTCGCACCTGACTCAGGTCAATCCGGAGAACGTGTCGAAGCTCAAAATTGCCTGGGTCTTTCATACCGGCGATGTGTCAGATGGCAAACATGGAAAACAAAGAAGCGGATTCGAGGCTACGCCAATCCTTGTCGATGGCATCGTGTTCTTCACTACTGGCTTCAACCGAGTTATTGCGATCAATCCTGAAACCGGAAAACAGCAGTGGGCGTTCGACCCGAAGATCGATCCGACATGGGACTATGGCGATGCTCTGGTGAATCGTGGCGTGGCTACGTGGTTAGACGCGGCGCGAAGTGTGGAGACTGGAAGAGCCTGCCGGCGACGCGTTTACGAAGCAACCCTGGACGCACGACTGATTGCACTCGACGCTGCCACGGGTATGCCGTGTGCTGATTTTGGCGACCGCGGTGAAATATCGCTCCGCAATGTACCGCGGTACATGCCTGGCCGATATCACATGACGTCTCCGCCCGCTGTTATCGACGACTTGGTAATTGTCGGCTCGGCCATCAACGACAATAACCGGGTGGATATGCCAAGCGGGGTCGTCAGGGCCTTCGATGCTCGCACCGGGGCCTTGCGCTGGAGCTGGGACCCCATCCAAAACAACAACCCGGCTACCACTGGGAGCACGGGTGCAGCCAGGACATGGCAGACCGGCGCTGGTAATGCTTGGTCCGTCATGAGTATGGATGCCGAACACGATCTCGTTTTCATTCCAACCGGCAGCGCTAGCCCAGATTACTACGGTGGGATGCGTCCAGGCGATGATAGGTGGGCAGATTCGGTCATCGCGTTGCGCGGAAAGACGGGAGAGTTTGTCTGGGGATTTCAGCTGGTTCACCACGATCTTTGGGACTACGACACCGCCTCTCCACCATTACTCGCGACGCTGCGCCGCGCGGGAAAAAATGTCCCGGTTGTCGTCCAGGGAAACAAGACAGGTTTTCTCTACGTGCTGAACCGCGAGACTGGTGTTCCGGTTTTTCCCGTCGAGGAGCGGCCGGTGCCCCAGAGCGACGTGCCTGGAGAACTGACATCGCCGACACAGCCCTTTCCTACAGCACCTCCTCCATTGGTCCCGCAGAAGTTCTCTGTCGATGCGGTGTGGGGCACGATTCCTCTGGATCACGAAAATTGCGCAAACTGGATTCGTTCGTTTCGCAACGAGGGCATTTTTACGCCACCCAGCCTGCAAGGCACATTGGTGATCCCTGGAAATATCGGCGGCATGACCTGGAGTGGTTATGCATTTGATCCGGAACGGAATCTGCTGGTGGTTCCTACAAACAATATTGCCAGCGTGGCAAAACTCATCCCGCGCGAGAAGTTAGAAAGCGCTGCACAGAGCGGTGAGGATGGAGAGTACGCGCAACAGACAGGAGCTCCATATGGAATGTACCGGCGTTTTCTTCAAGGCTCGTCTGGCCTCCCCTGTACTCCCCCGCCCTGGGGCACGTTGAGCGGCGTCGATATGAATCAAGGCACGATTAAATGGCGGGTTCCACTCGGCTCGATGGAATATTTCGGCGGAGGTCATGACTCTGTACCTCCGGGATCCATTGGCTTCGGCGGTCCGATCGTAACAGCCAGCGGTCTGGTCTTCATCGCCGGTACCTTTGACCCCTATATTCGGGCCTTTGATGTCGAAACCGGAAAAGAACTCTGGAAGGCACAGCTTCCGGCAAGCGGGAATGCCACGCCGATGACTTACAGTGTGAATGGCAAGCAATATCTTGTCATCGCTGCAGGCGGTCATCCTAAAATCACCGAGGAAGCCTTGAGTGACTCGCTGGTGGCCTTCGCGCTGCCATAAGGCGATGCAATCGCAAACCGGAGAAATGATTCCCGCATGGTCGGCAACCTTGAAATTGCCAGAAGCTCCAACTGACGGTTTGCCATCATTCGGACGCAATAACGAAGGAAACGATTTCGGGCGGATTAGGCTGTCCATTCCCGGACAGCTCTTTCCACGGGCGCACAGGCTGCATCGGTTTGCCGCACCACGACCCTTCCAGTTGCTCCCTGAAATCAGCAGCTTGTCCGGATTGGCCGTTTGGCCCTCCGTGTGCCCTTCCTCCACCCATGGAAGCCGCAACCATGCCCGAAACGTACCCCGGAGCAGCGCCCACAGGCACCCGCGTGCTGATTGCCGACGATCAGCCGCAAATCTTGGAAGCGCTCCAGCTGCTGTTGAAGGGCTGCGGCTTTTCGACCGAAGCCGTCACTCATCCGGCGCGCGTGTTGAGGGCCCTGGAAGCAGCTTCTTTCGATGCCGTCCTGTTGGACCTGAACTATGCGCGCGATACCACAGCCGGCCAAGAGGGACTGGAACTGGTGTCGCAGATTCGATCAATGGATAAACTCCTGCCCGTGGTGGTAATGACTGCCTGGGGCAGCGTGGACCAGGCCGTCGAAGCGATGCGGCGCGGCGCCTCGGATTTTGTGCAGAAGCCCTGGGAGAATCGGCAGCTCCTCGAAAGATTGCAGAACCAGATGTCGCGGGCACAGGCGCAGCGCCGGGCACAATCACGGCGCGACGACGAGGTTCGGGAAGCGCGCGAGATTCAGGACAACCTCCTGCCCAAGCAATTGCCAGAGGTAGCGGACTATGAGATGGCTGCGATGACGCGGCCGTTGCGGTTCGTTGGCGGTGACTATTACAACGTGGTGCGCCTCAGCCCGCGACACACCATGCTCTGCATTGCCGATGTAGCTGGTAAAGGAATGCCGGCGGCGCTGCTAGTGTCAAGCTTCCAGGCAGCGCTGCATCCGCTCATCGGGCAGAGGCTAGCGCCATGCGAACTGTGCCAGCGGCTGAATCGCATCCTCTGTGATCTGACGCCGGTAGGCAAATTCATTTCATTTTTTTATGCAGTGCTCGACAGCCAGGACAAGCGACTCACCTATTGCAATGCCGGGCACAATCCGCCACTCTTGATTCGAGCGGACGGGAGATCGACGGAACTGAATGCCGCAGGAGCAGTTTTGGGGCAGTTCCCCGATTGGCGCTATGAACAAAGTGAGGTGCAGATCAGAAGTGGAGACACTCTACTGCTTTTCACCGACGGGCTGGTCGAGGCCTGTAACCCCGACGAGGAATCGTTTGGCGAAGATAAAGCGGTCTGGACAGTCCAAGAGAATCCCAATTCCAGCGCCGAGGATCTGATGGCCTTACTGATACGGGCGGCATCGCAGCATTGCGGCGAAGCGTTTCAGGATGACGCCAGCCTCATTGTGTTGAAGGCAATCTAGCTACCTTGAGTCACGTCGATCGAGCACAAGCGTCTGCGAAGGAAAGTGATAGGTGGAACCGCGTTGTCGCGGCCATTGCTTCGGGCCGCCCAATCGGAGGAAATATGACTCTTATGCAGGACCTGCAGTTCGCTCTCCGCATGCTGCGCAAATCTCACGGCCTTACGATTGCCGCGTTTTGACACTGGCCTGGGCAATCGGCGCAAACGCGGTGGTGTTTAGTGTGATGAATGAATTCATCCTGCGCCCATCGAGTGTGCCGAACGCGAATAGCCTCTATTCGATCCATCATGCAAACGACCCCGACGCGCATCAGTCGTATCCCGACTATCTCGATCTGCGAGACCGCAACCACAGCTTTGAAGAACACATACGTTGCAAGAAAAAGCCTAAGTAAATCGTGCCAACCAGTACACTTGGCGGCTGAAAAGCAAAGACCACTTTTGACCTTGTAGCAAACGGCCTCCCTCGCGAGAGGCCGTTTTTCTTGCGGTCGCTGTGAAAAGGTAGCTCCTAGTCATCCGCTTCCAAGTGGAAGAAGACACCGTTCTGTTCGTGACCGATTACCGAGTAAAGGTTGCGCGCAGGATTTGGGCTCTCCGACTGAAATGCAAAATTGGCCGACTCAGCCGACCAGTCAATCGTTGCTCCAGTCTTCACAAACTGACCCCGGAAGTTCTGCATGACGTTGACCACTTTGGCAGAGTCGGTAATCCCGCTCCACTCGATGTCAAACGACACCGTGGCGGGCACGGGAGCGATGGGTGGAACACCCTGGCTGGGGAACCCCTGGCCATTGGTGAGATTGTTGAGCAGATCGTGCGCGTCCGTCACGGGAACGTCGCGAAGTCGGAGAGAGGCCACACCCTCGTCGAAGTCAATTTCCATTGAATCGCGCGGGGTGGGAATCACCCAGAAGAGACCGTTTGCGGCGATCCCCGGGCTGTAGTCATGGATCTGTATCAGAGGGTTAGCGACGCCTACCGTACCGGAGGCGTAGATGTCGAGTCATATGAAGACGAAGGAACCATGGTGGTGCCTTCCGTCCTCCCCGACATATTCGCCCTGCATTGCTCCCATGTCAGCGCGAAACGAGACTGGTGCGCCCAGTCCGGTGCCGGTGCCCAGCCCGCGGATCTGGGTGTCAAGGATCGTACCGCTGAAATCACCGATTTCCGACGGATCATTGAGCTGGGTGAGAGGTATTGGTGTGACCGGCAGGGGATTGTGATGAACCAGCAAGCCGAACACCGTGGCGCCGCCGGGAATGGGTTTGGGTTCCGCAGTCTTTGCGGCCGCCAGGGCCAAGGGGCGAAGCGCGAACTCCGTCGCGACCGCCAAGCCTGCCGCGCCTGCGGCCGTACTCAAGAATCCGCGGCGCGTGAAGTTCCTGGCATCGGAGTGAAAGCGGCGAAAGTGCTCATCAGTCTTTCTCCGTAGAAGTCCTTTCCAAGGAGGAACAGGAACTCTGTTCATTGTTTTCTTCTCCTTTCAGCGAAAGTGTGATCGAGGCTATGTGATCGAAGAACCGACCTCTATTTGAAGAAGGAGGGTTCAACAATCTCCTTATTGGAGAATTACTGTCTTCGATCCGTTCGAAGGTTCGTCTCGGGAAACGGGGCACAGGAGCCGAGGGCCGGTTCAGTCACGCTACGCCAGATTTTGCACTGCGTGGTTGGCTGGGTAGGTCACTAATACGCTCAGGAATTAACTACTGTCAAGGTGTATTTCAACAGAATGTCACACGAGCCGTCTAGCTCAGCCGCTATCTCCGGCTCGGAGCAGTGTCGGCGATCCCGTCGCGGCGAGGAGCGTGCAGCTTAGCCGCACAGGGCCGTCGGCGGGTTGGAGGGCAACGCATTCGTGTTCGCCCTGGTTGGTTTGTACTTGCGTGTGGAGAGAAATTTTACGGGCAGACGGGTGCAGCAGGTTCATAGGCGACTTCGAAAGCGCCGTAAGCAATGGTTCCCCCCGCAGTTGCCAGAACAGCCAGGCGCTATTGTAATTTCTGATGTCCTGGCTGCTGCGCCGGGGAACAGGAGGGATGCCATGATACGCAAGTGGTGTATATCGGTATGGGGGGCGGGGCCTGGAGAGACTCCCGCCATCAAATTGCGGATCTGGCCAAACCGGAGTTGGATATAGGCTGAGCGAAGCGCGATAAGCCAGGAGGAGCGCGTGTCTCGAAATCGTCATTGCAGTCGGGTCGTTCTGCTACTGTTGGTTGTTGCCGGCGCGGCGCATGCGCAGTCGCAGTTTATTGTAGAACGAGGCCGGAGCACGATCGGGCTCGAACCGTACGCGAACAACATCGTGCGCTTGACCCTTAGCCGCCACAAAGAGGCCGCCACCGCCGCGCCGGGTTACGGCTTTCTGGTTTTGCCTTCGGCTGCAGGTTGGGCATTCAGCCGCGAAAACGGTTCTGACCTGCTGAAATCGGAGCGTCTGACCGTTAAAATTCCGGCCAACTCCGAGAACCTGACGGTCAGCACGCCGGAAGGGGCGGTGCTGGTGAATCTGCGGGCCTGGTCGATGAATCCCGCGGTGGTGGCGGGTGAGCGGACTTATCACGTCAACGCCAGCTTTGTCTCGCCCGCCGATGAGCATTACTACGGACTGGGAGAGAACCAGGAAGGCTTCCTCGATCATCGCGGACATCCCGTCGACTGCTGGCACTACTACGACGCGCCCGGGGGCGAGAGCGTTTGCATTCCCTTTCTCGTCACGAACCGTGGCTACGGCCTCATCTGGGATAATCCATCGAAAACGACTGTCACACCCGGCTTTGACGAGGTCACATCCTGGACCTCGGAAGTCGGCGAGCGAGTCTCGTTTTTTGTCATCGCCGGCAGGACGGTTGATGAAATCTACACAGGCTACCGCTATCTGACCGGTCCGACCCATATCCCGCCCAAGTCCGGCTTCGGATTCATCCAGTCGAAGCAACGTTACTCCAGCCAGGAAGAGTTGCTGAAGGTGGCGAAGGGCTATCGCGGCCGCCACTATCCCGCCGACATTCTGGTGGTGGACTGGTTTTACTGGACCAAGCTGGGATCGATGGATTTCGATCCGAAGTTCTGGCCCGATCCCGCAGGCCTGAACAAGCAACTGCACGACATGGGATTTCAGACGATGATCAGCGTCTGGCCGCGTTTCGAGCCGGGCTCGCGCTATTTCGATTTTCTCTCCGAGAAGGGCTGGTTGCTGTCGCGGGAGGACGGCCAGCCCGTCGTCAACTTAACGGAGCGCAGCGATTTCGCCGGTGCCCTGATCAACACCGTGAACCCCGAAGCTCGAAAGTGGCTGTGGGAGACGGTGAACGAGAATTTCGTGAAGAAAGGTTTCGATTACTTCTGGACCGACGAGACCGAGCCGGACTTGGTTCCCGACCGCTTCTTCTACGGGCCGGCCCTGGTGCGCGATGGATCGTTCGAGTTCAACGGCGCGCAATGGGGGGCAAAGGGGGCAACCGGAGCGCGGCTGCATAACGTCTATCCTCTGACGCATACCACGGCATTTTACGAGGGTTTCCGGCGCGATGTGCCGCACCGCGCGCTGATCCTGGCGCGCGCCGCCTATCTGGGCGCACAGCGAAACGGCACTACTTTCTGGTCGTCGGACATTACTCCCACCTGGGATGCGCTGAAACGACAGATACCCACTGGCCTGAACTTTGCCGCCAGCGGATTCGCCTACTGGGGCAACGACGTCGGGGGCTGGCAGAGCCTTCCCCCGGAGCACAGGGCCGCGAAGCCGCCGCTGCTGGATGGTTCCGACGCCCGCGATAATATTGGCGGATATGAAGATTATCCTGAACTCTATGTGCGCTGGTTCCAGTACGGCGCGTTCCTGCCGACGTTTCGCACGCACGGCAGCCGGAAGTTCAATGAAGTCTGGAGCTACGGCAAGGCCGCCGAGCCGATCCTGGTGAAATATCTGGAGTTGCGTTACCGGGTGCTTCCCTACACCTACTCCCTCGGGTACCACACCTACCAGACGGGCGCTCCTTTCATGCGCGCCTTGTTTATGGATTTTCCCAACGATCCCAAGGTGACCGACATTCGCGACGAGTACATGTTTGGCCCCGCCTTTCTGGTTGCTCCAGTCACCGAACAGGGCGCCACGGTGCGCGACGTGTATCTGCCCGCTGGATCCGACTGGTATAACTTCTGGACCAGCGAGAGAAGACGGGGCGGGCAGACCATCAAGGTAAATGCGCCCATCGATACCCTGCCGCTGTTCGTTCGAGCCGGCTCGATCGTGCCGCTGGGAGAAGTGATCGAACATACTGGAATCCCGCAAAAGCTGACCGAACTGCGCGTGTATGCTGGCGCCGACGGCAGTTTCGATCTATACGAGGATGACGGGACGACGTATGCCTATGAGAAAGGCGACTTCAAGCTGACGCACTTCAAGTGGGATGACGCGAATCGCAAGCTCACGCAATCCGGCGTGACAGCGCTGGCGGCACCGCAAAGTCAGTGGTTGAAGATTATCGGAGACTAAGCGCAGCGCCTTAGACACCGGGTAGCGCCGCGGTTCGTGTCCACTTGAGAAACTTCGGTGCCGCGCGCGAAATCCCTTCGACTTCCCTCGCTCCGCTCGGGATCGCTCAGGGCAGGCGCTACGGCCGGGCTCACGCCCGACTCAGGATAAACGACACGGTTGAGACTGGCCCGTATTCCTACAACAACAACGAAAGAGTTGCTGTCCGCGTCGTGCTGTTATACGACGCCGAGATGTTGACAGACGTAGAGACGACAACTATCGACGTGTTCACCGTGAAGGCCGCGCTCGTGGCTCCAGCCGGAATGGTCACACGGGATGGAACAGAAGCCAGACTGGTGTTGCTGCTGGAGAGAACAACGACCGAGCCGCCACTGGGTGCCGGACCGCTCAGGGTCACCGTGCCCGTGGAGGACTGTACCCCGCCTACCACACTGGTTGGGTTTAAGGTCAGCGACGAGAGGGTTACAGGTGGAGGTGTGACGGCAAGCGACGCCGTTCTGCTCGCTCCGCCAAACGATGCTGTGATGCTGACTGTGGTGGATGCGACCACGGCACCAGTTGTCACGGCGAAGCTTGCGGTGCTCGCTCCCGCCGGAACCGTTACGCCGGCCGGAACAGCCGCCACACTTGGATTGCTGCTGGAGAGGGAGACGACCGCACCGCCGCTGGGCGCCGGTCCGCTCAGAGTCACTGTGCCTGTGGCGGATTGTGAGCCGCCAATCACGCTCGTTGGGTTTAGCGTCAGCGACGAGAGGGTTAGAGGTGTCGACGTGACGGTG
>Ga0209154_1000660_pt1 | contig 22036 bp, 21 predicted proteins | sample GraSoiAngelo_121_FD_185878 | JGI IMG/M metagenome (GOLD analysis project Ga0209154, IMG submission 185878) | Grasslands soil microbial communities from the Angelo Coastal Reserve, California, USA - 14_0919_12_20cm (SPAdes) (version 2) | ecosystem: Environmental > Terrestrial > Soil > Grasslands ... | reverse complement strand
GTGCCGCAGAAAACCTTCAGCGGGCCTGCACCATGAACCGAATGGCCGTGCGCTCCTCGCCGTCGATCTCGACTTTGGTGAACGCGGGGATGGCGATGAGGTCGATCCCGTTCGGCGCGACGAACCCGCGGGTGATCGCGATCGCCTTGACCGCCTGGTTCACCGCGCCGGCGCCGATCGCCTGAATCTCAACCTCTCCCTTTTCGCGGAGCACGGCGGCGAGCGCCCCGGCGACGGCCTTGGGTTTGGAGTCGGCTGAGACCCTGAGACACTCCCCCATGCCGTGTGTGCTCCTTGGCCTGCTGCGGCGATCCGGCCGGGTGCCCGCCCCTATTCCATGATCCCGAGGGGAACTCCTCCTGACACCCGCCTGCCGTCAACGCGCGCCGTTGCGCCATCGTTCTTGCCAGATAGTTGCGATAAACTGCGGGATCGCGAGCTGCCGGCCGAAACGGCGGGGCTGGCGGATGAGCCGGTAGCACCACTCCAACCCCAGCGTCTGCACGACGCGCGGAGCCCGGGCCACCCTCCCCGCCCAGACGTCCAGCGATCCGCCCACCCCGATCGCCACCGGCACCGCCAGGGAGGGGAGATGACGGTCGAGCCAGCGCTCCTGCCTGGGGCTTCCCAACCCCGCCAGCAGCAGCGTGGGCGCGGCCGCGCGAATGGCCTCCAGCACGGGCGGCTCCTCCCCGAGCCCGAAGAATCCGTGCGCCGTCCCCGCGATCACGATGCCGGGATGGAGGCTGCAGAGGCGCACGGCCGCCTGCTCGGCGACGCCCGGCGGTCCGCCCAGCAAGAAGACCCGCCATCCGCGCTTCGCTCCCTCTCCGCACAGCCGGTCCGCGAGGTCGATCCCGGCAACGCGGCCCGGCATGTGCCGCCCCAGCTGGCGGGCGCCCCAGACCACGCCGATCCCGTCGGGGACGACCAGCGCGGCCCGGTGGAGGATCTCCCGAAGGTCGGGGTCGCCCCGCGCCCGCATGATCAGTTCGACATTGGCGGTCACCACGAGGTGGGGGCCGGGATCACCGGCCAGGCCGGCGGCCGCCGCGACCGCCCCGTCGAGGTCGACGGGATCGACGCCCACACCGAGCACGTCGACCCGGGTCATGCCGCGAGCCCGGCCACGAGCCAAGGGGCCAGGGCGGCGCGGGCTCGAAGCGGGGCCACGGCGGCGAGGAGACGCGCGCGGCGTCCGGCGAGACCGCCCGCCGTCTCCTCGATCACCCCGGCGAGCGATTCGACCGAGAGGGCGCCGACGTCGAGCGCGGGCTCGCCCAGTTCGCGGGCAAACGCGCTGACCTTCGGATCATACGCCAGCGAGATCATCGGCACGCCGTGGATCGCGGCGAAGATGAGCGCGTGGAGACGCATGCCAACCACGAGGCCGAGGGCGCCAAAGAGCGCCAGCATCTCGCGCGGACGCAGCGGGGTCCGGACCGGACCGGCCGCCGGCCCGATCTCCGCGGCCAGGCGCTCGGCCACCGCCAGATCCCGCGGCGGGTGCATCGGCAGACAGACCCAGCGGGCTCGGCACCGCTCCGCCGCAAGCCGGGCGGCCGCGGAGACCGTGCCGAGCCAGCGCTCGTGATTCCATGCCCGGACGGCGAGCCCGAAGTGGACTCCACCTCCCCACCGGGCCTGCTCGGCCGCTACGGTGGGTGACCATTCCGGGGTGAGGAGCAGCGCGGGGTCGGCGGCGAGCGCGACGGGCGGCCGGTCGACGCCCAACGCGGCCAGGGTGGTGAGGGACTCCCGGTCCCGCAGCGTGATGAGGTCGACGGCGTTCAACACCCGGCGGACGGCCGACCGCGCCAGCCGCCCGCGCAGCGGCCCGATCCCCTGCGCGTAGAGCGCCGTCCTCCGGCCGAGGCGCTGGGCCAGCGCGAGCACCGCGAGGTAGTACCAGGGGCTGCGCCAGGACGTGACATCCTGGAACAGGCTTCCGCCCCCGGACAGGCAGAGATCGCATCGCCGCAGCGCCTGCGCGAGGGCCCGGGGATGGCTGCGGGGGATCGCCCGGACCCCGTAGGCGCCCGCGGTCGCTCCGGGGCTGGCCGAGAGCACGGCGATGTCGACGTGCGGACTCCGCGCGCGAAGGGCATCCACGGTGGCTCCCAGCACCGCTTCGTCCCCCAGGTTGTTGAACCCGTAGTAGCCGGACAGGAGCAGCCGGCTCATCGCCTGGGCGGCACCCCGGCAGGACGTTCTTCGCGCCGCGGCCCCGGCTGGTCCGTCCGCGGCGCGTCGGCCGCAGGCGGCTTCCCGCCCGCTCGGGGCACCCGGTCCGCGGGGGCATCGGGACCGCGCGCGTCCGGGGACCACCACCGGCGGGTCCAGAGTACCATCCCGATGAGCCCCGCGCCGATCACGGAGCCGAAGGCCAGGGCGTAGATGGTGCGGAGAAACACGTAGACGAGCGGCGTGTGAATGTGCGAGAACGAATTCACCAGGCCGACCTGACCGACCGCGCCGACCAGCGCCACCGGCAGGATCCACTTCCGCGCGCCCAGCGCCATCAGCGCGAACGCGAGCACCATGAAGGGGTCGCCGATCAAGAACTCCTTCGTGCGCGGGCGCGCGATCACGAGATGGGACATGAGGACCCGGGTCCGGAGCTCGAGCGGCCCGAGCAGGGGCAGCCCGGTGTTCCCGGTCCGTCCGAGCGCGAACACCACCGCGACCCCGACGATGATCACGGCGATGCCGTACTCGAGCAGCAGCGGCTGCCGTCCCCACGACCGGAGGCGCGCCCAGAGGGTGCCGGCCGGAGCCTCTACCGCAACGAGCAGCAGGCCGAGCACGGCGATCGGCAGGACGTGGACCAGCTTGACCCCGAGAAACTGCCGGACCTCCAGCATGAATGCCCACTGGCTGAGCAGGGCCGCGACCATCAGGCCGCCGAGCGCGGTCACCCCCGAGAGGGCCCACAGGCGTCCGATGCTCTCCGCCGCCAGCCGGATGCCTCCCCTGGGGACGCCCGAACCCGCCGGAGGCCCCGGCCGGCCCGCGGCGCTCCACCCGGCCCGGCCGGGGGCGGTCTCCACCAGGAACCCCATCAGCGACAGCGTGGGAAATGCCAGGGCGGCGAGGAAGGCCAGGAACTGGCTCCACAGCGTGACCTTGTGCAGCGCGAGGGCGATCACGGTGAGCACGACCCCCACCCCCACTCCGGCGTACAGCGGCCCGGGGGCGATCGGGCGGGAGGGAGACCTGGCGGCGATCGGGCGGGCGAGGGTCCGCAACACCTCGGCGGCCGCGATCGCCGAGGCGGCCAGCGTCCCGAGGGCCATCAGCAGGAACCAGACCGGGTGGATCGTCACGTCCGGCAGCGGCACCGCCTTCCCCATCCGGTATCCCGCCTGCTGGAGATCGCCCGCGATGGACGCCACGTAGTCGAGGTTGGCCTGAACCTCGTCCACGCCGGCCGGCGTGGTCAGGAACGGCCGCACGTAGAGGATGCGGACGTTGCGCTCTCGCGCCGCGAGCACGTACTTGTCCCGGGCGTCATCCGGATTCAGGACGGCGAGTTCCTCGGGCGTCAGGCTGAAGACCCGCAGCACGGCGGGCTTGGCGCGCAGGGCGAGTTCCGGATCCCCCCGCTGCCGCCGCCGCGCGGTGAAGCTCTCGATCTGCCCGAACGCGAACCCGGCGCTCTTGATCTGCTCGGCGACGTCGGGGATGAGCCGGTCGTAGCCCAACACCTGGGGACCATCGAAGATCAGGGTGAGCCGGTCTTCCCCGAGGCTGCGGAGGCCGGTAAAGAACGCCTCCAGCCCGCCCGGCGCGACCTCGCGAAAATTCCGGATGCGGGCCTCGATCGCCAGACGCTGCGCGCGGATCTGGGCGGCGTCCTCCGACAGCAGCCCGAGCGGCGCCTCCTCGATCTCCTGCCCGCGGCCCGCGATCTCGAGCACCGCCCCGCTGCCGGTGCGCAGCGTCGTCCGCCCCTGCCCGGCATGGGGCAGCAGCTGCACCGCGAGACCGGCCCGCACACGCTCCAGCGCGGGAAGCGCGCCCACCACGTACGTGTTGCCCGGGCTGATCTGCCCGGCCCGCAGCAGGTCGCCCAGCGGCCCGGCCACCGGTCCCGTTCGGGCGGCGTTGATGACATCGCTCCCGGCCATCACGGTGAGCCGGCCCGCGTCCGCGAGGCGCCTGAGCGAGACGGCGTACAGCGTGACGCTCCTGGCCCCCGCCCGGTACAGCGCATCGTAGAGGCTGTCGCGGCCGATGCCGGTGCGCCGGGCGAGGGTGGTCCAGTCGTCCCCGTCCACCGAAATCTCGACGGTGCGGTTGACCTGCTCGATGTGGTAGCGGTGGGCCAGCACCACCAGCGCGGCCACAAGCCCCGCCGCGACGCATCCGGCGAGCGCGGGATATCGGGGGACGAGCCGCCGCAGGCTCACCGCCGCCCGTCCTCCGCCGCGCCGCTAGACCGGCCCTGTCCCGGCATCAAGCACCAGCCTCCCGTCCTCCATCCGCACTCCGGTGAGCCGAAACCCGAACGGCAGCGGGGGAACCTCGATCGCGGATCGGATCGTCATGGCCTCGCCGTTCACGCTCCCCGGCAGGCTTCCCCCGGCGACCACCACGGAATCCAGGATGAGATCCAGGGCCGTCTCCCCGTTCAGGACGAGCCGCCCGAGGCCTTCGGCGGGGAACTCCGCGCCGAACGCCCGGACCGCGCCCCGCACCCACACGCGGCCGGGCTGCAGCACGACGGAGTCGACCCGGATGGCCGTCGAGCGCGCGAGGGCGTGCGTCAGATCTCCCTGGGTCACCGTCGCGCGCGCGCTTCCGCTCCGCAACGACCGGATCACCAGGGTGCGGTGCACGTAGAGCGCCTGGGGATCGAACCGCAGCGTGTCGAACGTGGCGTCGAAGCGTTCCATCCCGAGCGTCCCCATCTGGACGTGGTGCGCCACCACGGTCACCAGCGCCGCGCGGCCCCACCACAGCGCGATCGGAGGCGACGCCTCGAGGTCCACCTCGACGCGGCTCCCGGGGAGCTGCGCGCGCAGATACCCTTTCAACGCGGCGCCCGCGACGGCGGGGGTCCCCAGATTGGCGCCCACGGCGACGGCGAGCGCCCCGACCGCGAGCAGCCACACCTTCCTCCGCGCGGAGACAGCCGGCATGCTCACGACCTCGCCGCGGGCCCCGGACCGCGCGTCTCGGCGGCGCGTGGGGCGCCGGCGGCGCCCGGCTGCCCGGAGCGCAGCCACGCGTCGATGAACGGATCGAGGCCGCCGTCGAGCACCGCTTGGATGTTCCCGGTCTCCAGGCCCGTCCGATGGTCTTTGACCAGCGTATACGGATGGAGGACGTACGATCGGATCTGATTGCCCCAGGCGGCGTCGCGGTGCTCCCCGCGCAGGACGGAGAGCTTCTGTTGCTGCTCCTCGTGCTGCAGCTCGTAGAGCCTCGCCTGGAGCAATTTCATCGCGGTGAGCTTGTTGGCGTGCTGAGAGCGCTCGTTCTGACACTGCACGACGATCCCGGTGGGCACGTGGGTAATGCGCACCGCCGTTTCCACCTTGTTCACGTTCTGCCCGCCGGCGCCGCCGGAGCGGTAGGTATCGATCCGCAGATCGTCCTCCTTGACCGGGACCTCGGCCGCCTCGACCTCCGGAATCACATCCACGAGCGCAAACGAGGTGTGCCGCCGGTGCGCGGCGTCAAATGGCGAGAGCCGCACCAGCCGGTGCACGCCGCGCTCGCCCCGGAGGTACCCGTAGGCGTTCGGTCCCGACACAATCACCGTGACGCTCTTCGTCCCGGCCTCTTCCCCAGGCGAGAGGTCGACGACCTCGGTCCGGTAGCCGCGGGCCTCCGCCCACCTCAGGTACATGCGCAGCAGCATGTCGACCCAGTCCTGGGATTCGGTGCCGCCCGCGCCGGCGTGGACGGAGAAGATGGCATTGCCGGCGTCGTGCTCCCCGCCGAGGAGCGCGCCCAGTTCGAGCCGATCCAGGGTGCCGCCGAGGGCGCGGACCTCCCGCTCGATATCGGCGAGGGCGCCCTCCCCTTCCCCCGCGGCCATCTCGGCGAGTTCCTGCAGATCGGCCACCTCCTGCCGGAGGCGGCTCAGCTCATCGATCCGCGAGCGGAGCGCCGCGACCTCCCTGGACGTCCGGCGGGCGGCGTCCTGACGCTCCCAAAAGGTCGGCTGCTGCATCTCCCGCTCGAGGTCGGCGAGGCGGGCCTGCTGCCGGGGAAGGTCAAAGGTGCCTCCCGATGCTCTCCACGCGCTCTCGATACTCACCGAGGGTGCGCCGGAGTTCTTCGACCGTCACCGATGGCCCTCCCGTCGACACGCTGCAGTCATAGGCTCTCCAAGGATAAGATGCCCGGGAATGCCGGCGAACTGGACGCTCCCCGAGCGCCGGCCGGACGTACTGGCGCACGCCGTAGGCCCTGCCCGCCCCCGGGCGGCCGCGGCCAGCGCCATTATAGCATTCACCAGGGCGAAAACAAAAAACCGAGGAGGATGGCCCCGGCGGCGTGGGCCACCGCCAGCGCGGGGATCTGCGCCCACCGCGCGCGAATCGCCCCGAAGATCACGCCGCCGCACAGCCCCCACGCCATCGCCTCGGGACCGCGCAGGGATGCCGCCGCCATCCCGAGGAACGCCGGCCAGAGGACCGCCGCCACCTCACCGCGCCACCCCGCCGCGGCGGCGAAGACCAGGCCCCGGAGCCACCATTCGAACGCCAGGCCCACCGCCAGCGCCCGCACAAGGGTCGCCGCCCACCGGGTCCCGTGCGGCCCCTGGAGCACCGGCGTCAGCAGGGGCGGCGCCGGGCCGTGCGCGGCGAACGCGTGCCGCGCGATCAGGGTGAGTGCTGCGACCGCGGCCAGCCCGGCGGCGGCGGCGGGAACAAAACTCCGCAGCCGGAACCCGAGGGCGCGGGCCGGATGCCCGAGGCTGAGGAGCGCGGTGACCGCGAGCAGCGCCACGATCGCCGCCGGGAGGACCACCGGGCCGGCGCCGATCGGCGCCGGCCCGCGCAGCCGCTCGGCCGCCGCGAGGCCGAGGAACGGGAGGGCCGACTGGGCGAGGAGGCGCGGGAACACGCCGGTCCCCGCCTCCTCGGCGAGGAAACCGAGCGACCGCGGCAGCAGGAGCGCCGCGGTCGCGAGGACGGCGGCCCAGCCAAAGACGTCGCCGTACCGGGCATAGGGGGTGAGCCCGGAGAGCGGCGCCACCCGCGCCGTGAGGATCCCGCGCGCTCCCAACCGGAGCCCGGCGACCGTGCGCCCCCGCGGGTCGATGATCGCGCTGATCCCCTCGTTCGCGGCCCGCAGGAGATACCGGCGTTCCTCCACGGCCCGAAACGGCGCGAGCGCCGCGTGCTGGGCCGGGGCGGCGCGGCCGCCGAACCAGGCGTCGTTGGTGAGCACCGCGAGCATGGTCGCGCCCCTGCGGGCGTACTGCCGCGCGATGTCGGGGAAGATGCTCTCGTAACAGATCGCGATGCCGATCGCGGCCTCCGGCGTCCGCAGCACGGTGCGGGCCCGTCCCGGGCGCTCCCCGTACTCGGCGAACGGCACGAGCCGCACCTTATCGTACCGCCCCAGGAGCGCGCCCGTCGGCCCAAACGCGAACGCGGAGTTCGCGCGGCCCCCTTCCAGGCTGCTGGCGATCAGGGAGACGTGATCCCGGCGCACCCACGACCGGATCGCGGCGGCGGCGCGAGGATCGAGGATGTCGGCCGGCGAGGCGGTCTCCGGCCAGACGATCAGGGCCGCGCCCCGCGCGGCGGCCTGATGGGTCAGCCCTCCGAGATCCTCGAAGCGCCGCCGGTCGAAACCGGGACCCGCCTGCGCGCGGCCGGCGACGCCCGGCTGCACGACGGCGGCCGTGAAGGTCGCCGGGACCGGGTGACGGAGGACGTTTACTCCGTACAGCAGCGCGGCCGCCAGCACCACCCCGGCGCCCGCCGCGGGCGCCAGCACGGCCCGGCGCGTCAGGATCACGTACAGGGCCACGTTGACGAGCGCCACGAGAAAGCTCACGGCGTAGACGCCGCCGACCGACGCGATCTGGATGACCGGCGGCGCCCGATGCTGGGTGGCGCCGAGCAGCGCCCACGGGATGCCCAACGCGCCCTGGCTGCGGAGAAACTCGACGGCGGTCCAGACGAGCGGGATCCAGAGCACGATGAACGGGCCGTCGCGGTCCCGCTCCACCCACGCGATCGCGAGCATCGCCGCGGCGGGAGCGAGCGCGGCGAACGCGGCGGCGAGCGCCCACACCACCAGGCCGAACGCCGTCATCCACCACAGGACGCCCCCGTAGGCGGCCAGGCCCCAGAGGTATCCCAGCCGGAACGCATCGCCGGGCGGGCGCCGGTGGGCGACGAGGAACAGCGGGACGAGGGCGACCCACGCGATGAACCCGAGATCGGGCAGCGGAAAGGCCAGGATGACGCCGGCGGCCGAGAGCAGCACCGCGAGAAGATCTTCCGGCCCCACGGGGTGATCGGCCCTCGAGGCCTCGAGGGTGTCGGCTCGAACGAGACGGCGGGCGCTACGCACTCACGGCGGGGCCCAAATCCCCCGCCCGACACCATCACTCATCTTTGCCGTGACACTTCTTGTACTTCTTTCCGCTGCCGCACGGGCACGGGTCGTTGCGGCCGACTTTCCCCGCGTGGACCGGGGCCGGCGCCCCGGCCGGATGAGCCCGGGGACGATCGCGATCTCCATCCCCGTCCTGGCGGGCGACCCGATACGCCGGGCGGGCCGGCCGCAGCGGCACCGGCCCGGCCTGCTGCACCTGCACCAGATAGAGGAACTTGACCGTCTCCTCCAGCACATCGTGCTTCAACTGCTCGAAGAGGGCGTAGCCCTCCTTCTGGTACTCGATCAGGGGGTTCGCCTGCCCGTACGCCCTGAGGCCGATGCCTTCCCGGAGGGCGTCCATCGCGTAGAGGTGGTCGATCCACTTCCGGTCCAGCGTCTGGAGGAGGACCACCCGCTCCACCTCGCGCATCGTCTCCGGACCCACCGACTGGACCTTCGCCTCGTAGGCGGCGAGCGCCGCGGAGAGCAGCCGCTCCCTGACCTCGCCCGCGTCCAGACCCCCAAACGCCTCGGGGCTGACGTCGGGAGGCAGCGGGAAGATGAACCGCGCCTCCTCCAGCAGCCCGGCGAGGTCCCATTCCTCCGGCCGCACCTCGGTCGAGCAGAACCCATCGACGAGCGCCCCTGCCAGGGTCTCGATGAAATCCAGGATGTTCTCGCGGACGCTCTCGCCCGTGAGGATCTTGCGGCGCTCGGCGTAGATCACCTTGCGCTGGACGTTCATGACGTCGTCGTACTCGAGGATGTGCTTGCGCATATCGAAGTGGTAGGACTCGACCTTCTTCTGCGCGCCCTCGATCTGGCGCGACACCATGGCATGCTCGATCGGCACGTCGTCCTCGATCCCCAGCCGCTCCATGATCGAGGCGATCCGCTCGCCGGCGAACAACCGCATCAGTTCGTCGTCCAGCGCCACATAGAACCGCGACGAGCCCGGGTCCCCCTGGCGTCCGGCGCGGCCGCGCAGCTGATTGTCGATCCGCCGGGCCTCGTGCCGCTCGGTGCCGATGATGTGCAGGCCCCCCAGCGCCTTGACCTTGTCGGCGTCGCCCGGCTCCGCCGGGTTGCCCCCCAGGATGATGTCGACGCCGCGGCCGGCCATGTTCGTCGCGATCGTCACGGCCCCGGAGCGCCCGGCCTGGGCGATGATCTCCGCCTCCTTCTCGTGGTACTTGGCGTTCAGCACCTGGTGCGGGACCCCGCGCCGGCGCAGCAGGGCCGACAGGGCCTCGCTCTTCTCGATCGACCGGGTGCCGACGAGCACCGGGCGCCGCTGCTTGTACCAGTCCTCGATCTCGGCGGCGACCGCCTGGGTCTTGGCCTTCTCGTGCTTGTAGATGAGGTCGGCGAGATCTTGCCGGATCATCGGCCGGTCGGTCGGGATCCCGACGACCGGCAGGTTGTAGATCTGGGTCAGCTCCGCCTCCTCGGTCTTCGCCGTCCCGGTCATGCCGGCCAGCCTGTGGTACATCCGGAAGTAGTTCTGGAACGTGATCGTCGCCAGGGTCTGGCTCTCTTTTTCGATCCGGACCCCTTCCTTGGCCTCGATCGCCTGGTGGAGACCGTCGCTGTAGCGGCGGCCGAACATGAGCCGCCCGGTGAACTCATCGACGATGATCACCTGGCCGTCCTTGACCACGTACTCGACGTCGCGGTGGTAGAGCGTGTGGGCGCGCAGCGCCTGCTGCGCGTGGTGCATCAGCTCGATGTGCTGCGGGTCGGTCAGGTTGTCGATCCCCAGCAGGCCCTCCATCGTGGTGATGCCCTCTTCGGTCAGGACGGCGGTCCTGAGCTTCTCGTCGACATGGTAGTCCTGCTCGGCCTGGAGCCGGCCGATGAGCTTGGCGAACCGGTAGTACTCCTCCACGGACTGCTCCACCTGGCCGGAGATGATCAGCGGCGTGCGCGCCTCGTCGATCAGGATGAAGTCGACCTCGTCGACGATGGCGTAGTGCAGTTCGCGCTGGACCAGGTCCTCGGGGCGGATAACCATGTTGTCCCGGAGGTAATCGAACCCGAACTCGTTGTTCGTCCCGTACGTGATGTCCGCGAGGTAGGCCTCGCGGCGCGGCACCGGCCGGAAGTGGTTGAGCCGGTCGTCGCCGCGGCGGGTGGGATCCTCGTACGCCGGGTCGTAGATCCCGGCGAACTCGTGGGTGATCACGCCGACGCGGAGCCCGAGCAGCGCGTAGATGGGGCCCATCCAGCCCGCGCCCATGCGGGAGAGGTAGTCGTTGGGGGTGACGAGGTGCCCGCCGCGCCCCTCCAGGGCGTTCAGCACGAGCGGCAGCGTCGCCACCAGCGTCTTGCCCTCGCCGGTCTTCATCTCCGCGATCTTCCCGCTGAAGAGGACCGCGCCGCCGATCAGCTGCACGTCGTGGTGGCGCTGGCCGAGGGTCCGCTTGCTCGCCTCGCGCACCAGCGCGAACGTTTCCGGCATCAGGGCCTCGAGCGCTTCTCCGCCCTGGGCGCGCGACCGCAGCTCGTCCAGCTTGCCGCGGAGGGCCGCCTCCGGCAGGCCTTCGAACTCCCCCTCGAGCGCGTTGACCTGTGGAACCAGCGCGTCGCCCAGCTGTTTGACGATCCGCTCGCTGGGGTCGCCGAGGAACGACTGCAGCAACTTCAGCATCGACCACTCCCTACCTCTGCCCCACTCCACGCTTCGATCGGCCTTGTGACAAACATCCTTTCCATTATAATCCACCCGGCAAGGCGTTCGGCCGCGGGGGGCTACCGGGGCGGGAGGCCCAGCCTGCGGGCGAAGGACTCGGCCGTGTCGTCGTGGTCGATCCGGACGCGCTCCAGGAGGTACGGGAGGCTCCCCGGCGACACGAACCCCGGCCGCTCCGTGACGGCGCCGCGGTAGCCGAGGTCTTCCAGGATCCGCTCGAGCCCGGCATTGGACCGCCCCGCCGGATACGCGAAGTAGGCGACGGGGCGCCCCGTCCATGCTTCGATCGTCTTGCGGCTGCGCGCGAGCTCGCTCCGCGCCTCCGCCGGCGGCAGGCGGGAGAAGTCGATGTGGTGAACGCCGTGAGATTCGATTTCCATCCCGGCCCGGGCCATCTCGCGGAGCTGGGCGGCCGTCAGGTGATCCCGGGTGCCGATCGTGGACGTCACCACGAAGAACGTGCCGGTGAACCCGTACCGGCGGAGCAGCGGGAACGCCACGGTGTAGTTGTCCTCGTACCCGTCATCGAAGGTGAGGACGATGCGCCGCGCCGGCAGCGGCGCCCGCCGGTCGATGGCCGTTCGCAGGGCGTCGAGCGTCATCGATCGGTACCCCGCGTCGCGCAGCAGCCGGAGCTGCGTCTCGAACGCCGGCGCCATCACGGTGAGGTGCACCGTGATCGGATCGTGTGCGGACAGGCGCAGGTCGACCCGATGGTACATCAGCACCGGGACGCCCCGGGCCGCGAAGGCCGATCGAAGCGAGGAGTGGACCAAAGGGAGCGCCGCCCCGGCGATCCCGGGGGGCGGAACGGGGCCGGCCGCCGCCGCGAGCGCGGCCGCGCAGGCGACCGCCGCAGCACGGCGGACGCGCTCAGCGGGCCCCAAGCCAGCTCACCGGCCGGTTCACCGCATCGAGCACGGCCCGGACCACGGCCTCCCGGGGATCGTCGTGGACGATGGCCGCGCCGCTGAGGAGCTCCTCCTCCGGTCCCATCCAGGTGACGATGGCAATCGCGACCCGGTGCAGGCCGAGGGGGGCGACGGTGGCCAGCGCGAGGCGAAACGCGGCGTCGGTGCGCAGGTAGGTCTCGACCGCGCGGAGGGCCGCCTGGCCCACGATCTCCAGCCCCTGGGCCGCGCCGCCGGAGCCGGCCACCGCGCCTTCGTACATCAGCCCATCGTGCTCCACCTGCACCCGGGCCTCGAGCGAGCCGCGGAGCGTCGTCATCGTCAGCCCGACGTACTTGAGCCGCGCGGCCAGGGGCGCGGGTCCCGGCTGCGTCTGCCCCGGGCGGAGCAGCGCGACCCGGACCTGGGAGGGCTCCAGGGTGACGCCCAATTCCGCGCCCAGGGCCGCGATCACGTCCCCCACCACGACCCGGGCCGTCCGATCGGCGGACCCGAGCACGTGGACCTGCTCGATCCGGCCGTCCGCGCCGAGATCGACCCGGGTCGCCGAGACCCCGCGGATACGCCGGATCACGCCCTCCGCGTCCTGAGCCAGAGACCGCTGCTCCCCCCCACCCATCACGGCCTCTCAGTCTTCCGGCTCGATCAGTCCGTAGCCGCCGTCGGCGCGCCGATAGACGACGTTGATCTCGAGTGTCTCGGAGTTGCGGAACATGAAGAACGCGTGCCCGAGCAGTTCCATCTGGACGGCGGCCTCCTCGGGGGTCGTCGGCTTCATCTCGAAGCGCTTGCGGCGGTGGATCTGGATGGGCGCGCGGACCGATTCGCCGTCCCGCGGCTCCCCGGACAAGAGCCCCGCGCGCAGCGCCGCATCGGCGGCGGCCGCCGCCTGCTGTTTCCGGCGCCCCGCCAGGACGCGCCGCCGCTTGATGGCCCGGCTGCGAAACTTTCTGATCTGCCGGTCCAATTTGTTGACCACCCGATCGATGGAAGCATACATATCCTGGCCGGCTTCCTCACCCCGGAGGACGACGCCGTCTCCCCAGAGCGTCAGCTCGACGATCTGGTTCCGGCCGGGATGCGGCTCGACGCGCAGCAGCGCCTGGACCTTCTGCACCTGCTCGAAGTGGTGGGCGAGCCGCTCCACTTTCTCCGTCACCCTGGTCCGCAGGGCCTCGCTGACCTCGACGTTTCGGCCGGCCACGATGATATTCATCGTCTCCTCCAGGGCGCCCCGCGGCGGGCGCTCACAGGTGCCACCGCTGCCGCAGTTGCGCCAGGCCTCCGGTGTGCTCGAGCTCGCGGATCGCGGCGGAGACGAACACCAGGAGATCCGGTCCATCGGGCCGCACCCCCACGACCAGGGGCGCCTCCGCCCACGGTCCCGCCATCACCGTGAGGCCGCGATGGGTCCGTGCGTAGTCCAGGATCACCGGCAGGTCGGCCACGGCGCCTTGGACCTCTCCCCGGGACACGGCCGCCAGGGCCGCCGCGGGGAGGTACACCGCGAGGATCGGGCCGGCGCCCATCTGCCCGGCCAGCGTTTCCCCCGGGCTCTTCACCTGCACCGCCACGCGGACATTGCGCAGCGGATGGTCGCGCACCGGCGCCTCGCGTCCCCCCCAGAGTATGCCCTGACTCAGCGTGTAGTAGGACTCGGAGGCCGGCCCCGGCACCTCCTCCTTCCGCATCGCGCCCATCATGAGATCCGCCCCGGAAAATCCTCCGCGCAGGATGGCCCCGGGCGTGTCGCGCACCTCCAGGCGCACGCCCAGCGAGGCCGCCAGCAGTTCGGCCAGATCGATCTCCAGGCCGCGGGGCGCCGTGCCTTCTCGGAACGCCAGAGGAGGATCGGAGAGATCCGAGGCCACGCGCAGCGCGCCCGTCCGCACGATCGCGGCCACCGACGGGCCGCGCGCGCCGGGGTGGGGCGGCGGCGGCAGCGGCGGGCGCAGGGCCGCGGGGCCGCAGGCGGCGAGGCCGAGCGCGACGATCCCGGCGAGCGCGGCGGAGCGGCCCACGGCGGGCCAAACCATGATGGCGGACAAGCGGGGCCGGACCTCAGCCCACGCGCGGCTGCGCGCGGATCTCGCGGAAGCAGTCCTGGCAGTAGACGGGGCGATCCTCCCGGGGACGAAACGGCACCTGGGTCTTCGCCCCGCACTTCGCGCAGACGGCGTCGAACATCTCGCGCGTCAGCCCGGGAGTTCCCTCGCGGGACCGCTTGCGCGCGTCCCGGCAATCTTTGCACCGCAGCGGCTCGTTCGTGAACCCCTTCTTCTGGTAGAACTCCTGCTCGCCGGCGGTGAACACAAACTCCTTCCCACAGTCGAGGCAATGCAGGGTCTTGTCGACGAACGGCATGCGACATTCCCCCCACAGCCATCTCGGCGCGGTGCCGCGCACCAGCCTTGCCTCGATTATAGATTCCGTCTTTCGGAGTGACAAGGCCGCCCCGCGCCCTCGCCGTCGCCCGCGCGAGGTCGCGGACGATTCCACGGCCGGAGCGCAGGGATGCGCGCAGGGATCGCCGAACCGAGGAATGGAAGGGGGGAGGCTCGTGATGCGATACCGGGCACGATGGCGGCCGGCGCTTGCCGGTCTCCTGACCGCGGCGTGGCTCTCCGCCGGGATCCCGCAGCAGATGCCCACCGCTTCCGGCCAGGCGGAGTACGTCCTCTACTACAGCCTCGACATTCCATTGGCCATCCCGGGACTGACGCTGACGGACGAGGGCACCAAGCGCACCTACGTGGGCGCGCTCCGGGGCAGCCTGGGCGGGCTCCCGTTGACGGACGGGAGTTATACCTACGCGAACGGGATGAGCCAGCGGGCCGGCGGCGGGACGTTCACGATGGCCACCAAAGCCGGGCCCATCCGGGCCGGCCAGATCCTCATGACGAGCGACGGCAGGCAGACCACCCTGCTCTTCTTCGGGACGTACCTCGGCGCGCGCCTGTCGTTTGCGCTCACCGCCGGCGGGGATCAGATCGGCGGCGCCGGCGTGGTCGCCACCGGCCTGGCGGACACCACGTTCCAATCGCACGAGCAGTACGTCGCCGCCCTCCGGGAGGCGGCCGCCGGGCTCCCGCCGGCCGCCCGCGACGAGCTGGTGACCGCGGCCGACCGGAATCCGAGATTGGTCCGGGACTACCAGCAAAAGACCTCGTCGCACTGACGAGGACGCCCGAGGCCGTGACCGCGCGTTGTGCGGCGCGCGGCGGACCCGCCCGCCCGGCGGACGGGGCTCGAAGGTCAGCGCAGGAGAAATCCCTCCGGCAGCGGGTCATCGGGATCCAGCACAAACGTGTGGAAGCCGGTGATGCTCGCGGACCCCGTCACCTCGGGAAGCGCCGCCCGGTACGGGCCGACGGTGGTCTCTCCGACCAGGCGCCCCGTGAAGCGCGTGCCGGCCAGGCTCTCGTTCACAAACGGCTCGTGCAGGTCGAGCCGGCCCGCCGACCAGAGGGCGGCCATCAACGCCGAGGTGCAGGTGCCGCACGGCGACCGGTCGACCTGCCGGTCCGCGAAGACGGTGAGGCTCGTCCGGCTCGCGCCCGGCCGCTGGGCCGGCCACGACAGCACCACCCCGTAGAGCTCCCGGATCTCGGGCTCCTGCGGGTGCGCCACCTCGAGCGCCGCGGAGGCCGCGGACTTGATCGCCGCGCCCGCCGTCACCAGCGACGGGAGAGGACCGGGCGAGGCGCCCAGGCCCGCCGCGGGAGCATCCACCAGAACGTAGAACGCGCCGCCGTACCCCACCGTGGCGGCCATCTCGCCCCATCCCGGCACATCCAGCGATCGGGTCGGGTAGGCAAACGACGGTACGTTGGCCAGCGTGACGTCGCGGACGCGGCCCTCGACGATGCGCGCCCTGGCCCGGACCACGCCCGCCGGGGTGTCGAGGGTGACCGGCGTCTCCGGCGATGCCGGGGGGATCTGCCCGGTCTCGAGCAGCACGGTGACGAGGCCGATGATCCCGTGCCCGCACATGGTGCTGTAGCCCTCGTTGTGCATGAAGAGGACGCCGGCCTGCGCCTCCGCGGTGACCGGCGGGGTGACGACGCATCCGTACATGTCCTGGTGGCCCCGGGGCTCCCACATCAAGAGACGGCGCGCCTGGTCGAGATGCCCGCGCATCCAGCGGCGGCGCGCGAGCATCGTCTCGCCCGGGATCGGCGGGAGGCCGCCCGTGACGATCCGCAGCGGCTCCCCGGCCGCGTGGCAGTCGATCGTCTGGATGACGCGGGCGTAGCGCATACCGGAGGCATTCGCGCCGGCCCGGAGGTTTCCCGCCGGGACGCCGCGCCGAGACGGGCAGGACGACGCCGCGCCGGCCGCCAAACAGAGCCACGATGACCAGGCGGTTTGTCACCCCCCAGGAGATCGCCGCGCTGCTGCGGGTCTCGCCGGCGGCGATCCGCCGGCTGCTGCAGCGGGGGACGCTCCCGGCCGTGCGGGTCGGCCGCGCCTGGCGCGTGGAAGAATCGGAGCTGCAGCGCTGGCTCCGCCGGCACTCGCCGGCGATGCGCCCCGATGGCCGGGGCGAGCCGTGCCTCTGCGGATGCGGCGAGCCGACGATCACCCGGGGCGCCCGGTTCCGCCCGGGGCACGACGGCAAGGTGATCCATAGGCTGATGACGTCGGATGGGCTGACCTTCGATGCCGCGCGCAAAGCGGTCCGCCAGATTCAGCGACCGCGCGTGCAGGAGCGATTGTTCTGATGGACGGCGGAGTCACGCCCGAGCCCGGCGCGGCCGTCGCGGGATTGCACTTTGCGAAGACGTCACCTAGAATGAGGGCATGGAACAGCGTCCGGTAGTGGAGTTGCGGCGCGCCTTCGGCGGCCGGGTCCATGAAGCCCGGCAGGCCGCGGGCATCAGCCAGGCGCAGCTGGCCAAGCGGCTCGGGCTGCGCAGCGGCGTCGCGGTGGGGGACTGGGAGCGCGGCAAGGCCCTGCCGAAGTTCGAGACGTTCATGCGGCTGTGCGAGGCGCTCAATCAATCGCCCGCGTACTTCATCGAAGGGTACCGGGAGCGGCCCGCGAAAGGGCGCATCGAGTCGACCCAGGACGCCGTGGACGCGCTCGAGGCGAAGTCGGTCCAGCGGCACCTCGAGCTCATCCACCGCCTCGAGCACCTGCCGGTCGAGATCGGCCGCAGCATCGCGCCGGAAGAGCTCCGCACGGCGATGGAGCGGATGCGGGTCGAAGACATGACCGCCACGGTGGAGACCCGCCTGGGCGCCGGGTCGCCGCGCCACGGCGGGCGCGAAGAGAGCGGGTCGGTCGCGCAGGAAGCGTTTCGCCAGGGGTGGGAAGCGGCGCACGAGGCCATCCGCAAGTGGCTGCATCTACGGGCCCGGGCGGTGTGACGGTTTCCCGGCTGTTCGTCTACGGAACGCTGAAAGACGACGCGGTGGTCCAGGGGCTCCTGGGCCACCGGCTGTTTGGGCGCCCGGCGGTCCTCCTCGGCTACCGCCGCGCAGATGATCCCTCGATCGGGTATCCGGTGATCTCCCCCGAAGACGGCGCCCGCGTGGCCGGGAAGGTGCTCGACGGGGTCGACGCGCGCGCGCTCGAGATCCTGGACGCCTACGAAGGCGACCGCTACCGGCGGATCGTCGTGAGGGTCGACACGATCGAGGGCCGCACCCTCGAGGCCTACGTCTACGTCCCGGCCGCCGCGCCCTCGAACGTCAGGACGACGCCGGCGCGAACGCCCGGCGTCTCGCCCGGGCCGTGAGCCGCTACGCTTTGGCCTGAGGCGCGTAGCGGGCCAAGGCCTGGGTCATCCGGCGGAGGGCCTCGGTGATCGCCTCGATCGAGTTGGCGTAACTCAGCCGCAGGTATCCCTGCCCGTGGGCGCCGAAGGCGGTCCCGGCGAGCACGGCCACGCCCGCCTCGCGGAGGAGGTAATCTTGCAAGCGCCCGGCGTCCGGGTCGATCGTGCGGATGTTCGGGAACGCGTAGAACGCGCCCGGGGGACGCAGGCACGTCACGCCCGGCAGCGCGTTGAGCCCGGCGACGATGACGTCGCGGCGGCGGCGGAACTCCGCGACCATCCGCGCGACGCCGTCCTGGGGACCCCGCAGGGCGGCGATCCCGGCCATCTGCGTGAACGCCGCGGTGCAGGAGTTGGAGTTCACCATCAGCTGCGTGATGCGCGCGGCGAGGCCGGCCGGCATCACGCCGTACCCGAGACGCCACCCGGTCATCGCGTAGGTCTTGCTGAAGCCGTCGAGGATCACCGTCTGCGCCCGCGCCTCCGGAATGCTGGCCAGGCTGGCGAACGTCCCGTCGTAGAGGATCCGTCCGTAGATCTCGTCCGCGAGCACGGTGACCGGCCGGCCCCGCACGATCTCGGCCACCGCCTCCATGTCGCGGCGTGAGAGGACGCTGGCGGCGGGATTGTGCGGGGAGTTCAGGATGATCAGTTTCGTGCGCGGGGTGAGGAGCGCGCGCAGTTCCTCCGGGTCGGCCCGAAACTCCCGTTCCTCGCGCAGCACCCACGGGACCGGCCGGGCTCCCACAAACCGCGCCACCGATTCGTAAATCGGAAAGCCCGGGTCGGGGTAGATCACCTCGTCGCCGGGGTTCACCAGGGCCAGCACCAGGAAGAACATGATGGGCTTGGCGCCGGGGGTGATGACGACTTCGTCCGGCGCCACGGTGATCCCCCGCAGCGCCCCGACATGCTCCGCGATGGCCTCGCGGGCCTCGAGCAGCCCGGCGGCGGGCGTGTAGTGCGTGTAGCCGTCCCGCAGCGCCCGGACCGCGGCCTCCTTGATGTGCTCCGGGGTGTCGAAGTCGGGCTCGCCGATCTCCAGATGGATGATCGAGCGCCCGGCGGCCTCGAGGGCCTTCGCGCGCGCGAGCACCTCGAACGCGGTCTCCGTGCCGAGGACGCCCATCCGATCGGCCAGCCGCAACTCGCCGGCGACCGTTGGACCACTCCTCGCGTCGATCGGCTTGTGCGCTGCCTTATCCACGACGCTCCCTCCTCACGACGGGGTCCGGCCGACGATCCGGGTGCCCGCCCGGCCGTCCATGGCCCGGCCCAGCCACTCCGGCGACGTGATGATGACGTCCCGGCCTCCGTTCTCGAGAAACTCGACGGCGGCCCGGATCTTGGGTCCCATGCTGCCGGGAGGAAACTGCCCGGCGTCCAGGTGCCGCCTCGCCTCGTCCACCGTCAGCAGATCCAGATCGCGCTGCTGCGGCGTGCCGTAATTCAACGCGACCTTCGGGACCGACGTCGAGATGACCAGCCGCTCCGCGCCGAGATCCCGCGCCAGGAGGCTGGCGACCAGGTCCTTGTCGACGACCGCCTCCACCCCGCGGAAGGATCCGTCCGCGCTGCGCGTCACGGGGATCCCGCCCCCGCCCGCCGCGACCACGACGAACCCGCGGTGGACCAGGGCGCGGATCGCGCGCAGTTCCACGATCCCCAGCGGCCGGGGCGACGGGACCACGCGCCGCCACGACCCCGCATCCTCGGCGACGTTCCATCCCCGCTCCCGCGCCAGCCGCGCCGCCTCCGCGGCCGGATACCCCAGGCCGACAAACTTCGTCGGATGATCCAGCGCCGGATCGTGGCCGTCGACCACCACCCGGGTCACGATGGCGACCACCGCCTTGCCGATCCCGCGGCGGCGGAACTCCTCGGCGAAGGCCTGCTGGATCAGGTACCCGATCGCCCCCTGCGTCTCGGCCCCGAGCACGTCGAGCGGAGCGGGCGGCACCGCCCGGCCGGCCAGTTCGTTGCGGAGCAGGTTGAGCCCCACCTGCGGGCCGTTCCCGTGGGTCAGCACGACCCCCCAGCCGCCGGTGACGAACCCGGCCACGTGCGCGGCCGTCTCACGCAGCGCGGCCTGCTGGCCTTCCACATCCAGACGGCCGTTCCGCACGAGGGAGTTCCCGCCGATGGCGACCACCGCGATCGCCCCTCCTCCCTTGGCGGGGACCGGCCGAGCGCCGGCGTTCATCGGAGCCCACGTCCCGTGGACGCTACGTGCCCTCCTGCCAGGATCTGAGATACTGCGCCTGCTGCTCGGTCAAGGTGTCGATCCGGACGCCTTCGGCGCTGAGTTTGAGGGCCGCCACCTGCTGGTCGATCTCGGGAGGGACCGTGTAGACGTCCGGTGCCAGCGACCGGCCGCGGCGGGCCAGGTACTCGAGGGACAGCGCCTGATTGGCAAAGCTCATGTCCATGACCGCGGCGGGATGCCCCTCCGCGGCGGCGAGATTGAGGAGCCGGCCGTCCGCCAGCACGTAGATCCGGCGGCCGTCCGGCAGTCGATATTCCTCCACGTGCTCCCGGACGGGCCTGCGCTCCACGGCGAGATCGGCCAGCGCCGCAAGATCGATCTCGACGTTGAAGTGGCCGGCGTTTCCCACGATGGCGCGGTCCTTCATCACCTCGAAGTGCTCCCGCCGGATGACCGCGGTGTTCCCCGTGACCGTCAGGAGCACGTCCGAAACCCGGACGGCCTCCGGCATCGGCATGACCCGGTAGCCGTCCATGTGCGCCTCGAGGGCCCGGAGGGGATCCACTTCGGTGACCACCACCTGCGCGCCCATGCCGTTCGCGCGCATCGCCAGCCCGCGCCCGCAGTTCCCGTACCCCGCCACGGTGATGGTCCGGCCGGCGAGGAGCAGGTTGGTCGCCCGGATCAGGCCGTCGAGCGCGGACTGTCCGGTCCCGTAGCGGTTGTCGAAGAGATGCTTGGTATTGGCGTCGTTGACGGCCACGATCGGGTAGCGCAGCGCGCCGGCGCGGGCCATGCTCCGCAGCCGGATCACCCCCGTCGTGGTCTCCTCGGTCCCCGCGACCACGTCCCCCAACAGGTCCGTGCGCTGGCTGTGGAGGACGGACACCAGGTCCGCGCCGTCGTCCATCGTCACGTTCGGGTGGGTCTCGAGCGCCTGGCCGATGTGCCGGTAGTAGGTCGCCCGATCTTCTCCCCGGCGCGCGAACACCGGCAGATGCGTGTGCTCGACCAGCGCGGCGGCGACGTCGTCCTGCGTGGAGAGCGGGTTGCTGGCGCAGAGCGCGAGGGAGGCGCCTCCCGCCTGCAGCGTGCGCATCAGGTTGCCCGTCTCGGTCGTGACGTGGAGGCAGGCGGCGACCCGCAGCCCGGCGAGCGGACGTTCGCGGGCAAAGCGTTCACGAATGAGCCGGAGCACGGGCATCTCCCCGTCGGCCCAGAGAATGCGCTGCCACCCCTGCGCCACGAGCCCCATATCCTGCACGTCCGATTGCACGATGAACTCCTTCCCCTATGCTCGGCCTGACCCGGCGGGCTGTCCCATATGCTCCGCGTCCATAGCTTCTACGGTCTCGCCCGGGCTCCCTGGCCCGGCTGATCACCGGCGGCCGCCTGCAAGGCGCACCGCTTCCGGCCGTCCGCGCAGCCGGAGCATCGCCGCCGCCCCCAGCGCGGGCCCCACGGCCAGCATGCCGAAGGCCTCGGACCAGTGTGCTCCCCGGACGACCGCGGGCACGATCTGGATGCTGATCGCCGTCAGCAGGAAGCCCGCGGCGGTCTGGAGCGCCAGCGCGCTGCCCACCCGGTTCGGCTCCGCGAGTTCGCTGATCGCCGCGGAAAATTGCGCCGAGTCCGCGATGACGCTGATCCCCCAGGCGGCCGCCACGGCCACCACGAGCGCCGGGGACCTCCCGAACAGCAGCCCGGTCGCCACGGCGCAGCTGCCGCTGATCGCCATCGCCGCGGCCGTGATCAGGGTCCGCCCGACGCGATCCGCCAGCAGCCCGGCGGCAACGCAGCCGAGGGCGCCGGCGCCGATCACCACGGCGCCCCAGAGGCTGGCCCACCGGCCGGCCGCACCACCGCCCGC
>Ga0209154_1000656_pt1 | contig 22156 bp, 25 predicted proteins | sample GraSoiAngelo_121_FD_185878 | JGI IMG/M metagenome (GOLD analysis project Ga0209154, IMG submission 185878) | Grasslands soil microbial communities from the Angelo Coastal Reserve, California, USA - 14_0919_12_20cm (SPAdes) (version 2) | ecosystem: Environmental > Terrestrial > Soil > Grasslands ... | reverse complement strand
TCCAATACAAACAGGTCGCACTCCTGGGGCTGCGGCGCAAACGAAACCAGCACTTGCGAGACTCAGCGCTGCTTAACACCGTGCGCCGACTGGAGATGCTGGCCAACAAACCCGACCTCGACGTCCTGGACGAAGCGTGTGCAATCCGGTATGAGATTCCACAGTCCGGGCCAATCACGCTCACCAATGCGGGGATTCCACTCGATGAAGTGGAGGACCTGCTGCCAGGTTCCGCGGCATACCGCCAGGCAAGCCGCGTCCTTCTCCCCAAGCGGCGGGATGTCCGGGGCCGGCCGCTCACGCCCCTGCACGGCGGCCACGTTGGCCTGCTGTGTACGGCAGGAATGCTCAACGGCGTGTTTGGCGAAGGAGAAGAGCGCCACATCGCCCACTGGCGCTCGGTAAAGTTCACGGACCACTGGGAAGAGGAAGAAGAAGACGGAGCCAGGATTCTGCATGACCGGGAGCGGTTTTCCCACGAACTCACGCTGGTCTTTGCCAACGGCGACACCCAGATCCTCACCCACGAAAAGAAGGACTCATCGTGAAGAACGCACACTTTCGCTTCGGTTGGCTCACGTATGTCAAGAGCACAGAGAGAGCTGTCACAAACATCCGCTTACGTCTCGATCGCTTCATCGGCGAAGTTTTGCCGAACCCGCCGCGGCAGGCCAAAGCGCACTTCACCTCCGTGCTCGGAGGGGATACGCAGATCGCGGCTGTCGCTGCGGCCATCTCAATGGGAGAGTGTTTCATGGTGGAGGGGCCCGGCGTCGAACCGACGCGGGTATGCCTGGAGCGCAATGCGCATTGCTACAAAGGTTCGGTGCAAATCGCTGGCCGGAAAAGACCGCTCCGGCATCTCATCGGAATCTCCGAGGAGTTTGCGGGTGGTGTGTCGTCGGCCACTGACCGCACCCTGTTGGCAGATTCTGGAGCCTTGTTTGTCTGGGCTTCGCTGGCCGAGAGCCACGGCATCCCCGGAATTCCTGAATGGGCGGAATGGTTTCTGGGGCAACTCGAAAAGCACAAAGCTCTGGTGCCTCTGGTGGGTATTGGGTGCAATCCAGTGCTGGTGAAAGGCAACAAGGAGCAGTTTCTTGCGTGGCTGAGTGACGGCTTATGGGGCGGCGATATCCATTTTCCCGCCGGGAGCGGGCCGGTCCACTTGCCAAGCTTTGAGCTGCGGCAAGTGTTTTCGCCCGCTGCCAACTGAATCGGTAGCCTCTTCTGTTTATCTTCTGTTCTTCCTGTAATCCCGAGGTCACCAGATGCTCCCGCTTATCGGAGAGTAGCGCAATCGCGATCCGATGATTTCCAATCGCGAACACCCAGCACCCATCGTGAAAAACCCAACCAAGAAGGAAAAGTACTTTCGGGCGGCGCTCACAACCATCAGGCACGACGAGGGGATCTTGGGACCACCCTGAGGCCAGACGGGTTCTGAGTGTAATGGTCTGATTACAAGAGTTAAGAATTTCTGTTCTGCGGGTAAACCGTGATGGGTAGACCAGGGAAACCCAAGGCTGCTACTGCGGCAGTCCTACCTTCCGCACCAACTCAGCAAACCGTGGGTCAGAACGTAGGGGGTCGAGTAAGAAGTCAGTTCTCGAGCCGTATAGATATGTGTCGCGCTCCTGATAGGCAGTGTTGAGCCATCGGAAAGCCTTATTTTTGTCTCCCAAATCGGCATAGAGGATAGCAATCTGGTATGCAGATGCGTAGCCAGTCTTGCGTTGTGTTTGCCTGGCCTCGATGCCTTTGGTGAGGGCGCCCTTCCAGCCCCCTGAACGAAATCCTTGCTCCATAGCAGAAGCAAAATCAGATTCCCTTCGGTCGCCCGAAAGTTGGCCGTACACCTTCCATTCTCCAACGACCTGCGGGTACATGTGTTTCGCCCAATAAGCCTGGGCTAAACAAACATGCGTATAGGCGAATGTCGGGTCCTCATTTGCCACCTTCTTGCACTCTAGAATGGCGTCGTCGTACTGTCGTGCCCTGAAGTGAACGTATCCGACGTCCACCTTGATGATCGTTGAGAGTGGATCGAGCTGGTGAGCACGATTGACCTCAGTAAAGGCCTCCTGCTCTCTACCTCCAATCGTCCCAATGTCAAATGCATACCACTGGTGTGCCATGGCATCGCTGAGGTCGAGCTCGAAAGCTTTCTTGTACTCAGCCTCTCCTCCAGCAAAGTCCCACTCGTACCCCATCTCAGCGGCGCCCAAGACGGCGTGGGGGTGGGCCAACGTCGGATCCAACTCCAGCGCCTTGCGGGCGGCTGCATTTCCCTTCGGGTAGTATTCGCTGGGAGCGCCACCAAAAAAAGGCAATTCGGAATAGGCATCGGCCAGACCCGAATATGGCAAAGCATAGCCGGGGTCTTTGGCGATGGCTTGATAGAAATAGGAGATTGCCGTTTCGACATCCGGACCTGTCAGTTTGTTCCAGTAATATCGACCCTTCAGGTACAGTTCGTACGCTTCCGGGTTTTGAGTACCCTGTTTGGTGACCTGTTGTTTTTCTGAGGTGCTGAGTTTGGAACGCAACTTCTCCGCGATGTCGCCCGCAATCTGCTGCGGTAACCCGACAATGTTTGCACTCTTCAAGCTGTAGTGTTGCCCCCAAATCTCAGTGTTATCCCTAACATCAGTAAGTTCGGCGCTTACTTCGATGCTGTCCCCCCGTGGCACCACTCGTCCGCTCACCAACGCCGACACGCCCAAATCGTTGCCGACCTTTTTGAAATCAACATCTTTCCCTTTGTAGCGAAAAACCGAGTTACGCGATTTCACCTTCAGCTCACGTACATGGGTGAGGCTCGCAATTAGCGATTCGGTGACGCCGTCGCTGAGATAGTCGTTATTGGCATCTCCGCCGCCGTTGGTGAAAGGCAGGACGGCGATGGAATCGATGTGGGCTGTCCTTCCTGATCGCAGATACCAAACGTTACCCGCAACTAATCCGATAGCGACAACACACGCGGCTAGGAAAACCCCGAGTTTGGCTCGTTTAAGTGTCTTGTCAGCCGATGCCGGTATGGCAGTAATTCTGGCGGACTCGGCATCGCGCTTCAGCCGTTGCAAATCGGTGCGGATATCGGATGCGTGCTGGTAGCGCAGGTTCCGGTCTTTCTCCAGGCACTTGCCGATGATTTCTTCCATCTTGGGCGGCAGGTCGGGATTCAGTCGCACCGGAGGCACTGGCGGGCGATCCAGAATTGCGTTGAAAATGACTCCCGAGCTTTCCCCACGGAAAGGCAACGTCCCGGTCGCCATCTCATATAAGACTGCACCAAACGAGAATAAATCGGTTCGTGCATCCAATTCCTTTGCTCGGACCTGCTCTGGCGACATGTAGGCAATCGTTCCAACCGCGGTTCCCGGACTCGTCAGATGCGTGTCATTCGATTCGAGAGTCGGCTGTGACGTCCCGACGGCTGCCCCCATTACGCTGCTTCCGCTAGTCGTTATTTTCGCCAGTCCGAAATCTAGAATCTTGGCACTGCCACGTTTAGTAACGAAGATATTGGCGGGTTTAATGTCGCGATGAACAATGCCTGCGGAGTGAGCAGCGTCGAGAGCGTCTGCAACCTCAGTGGCAAGCAGAAGAAGAGTTTCCATCTCCAGCGGACGCCCGGCAATGCGGTGCTTCAACGTCATGCCCTCGAGAAACTCCATGACGATGAACGACTGGCCTTCGTGCCTCCCGATTTCATGAATGGTGCAGATATTTGGATGGTTCAGGGCAGACGCAGCGCGGGCCTCTCGACGGAAACGCTCCAGCGCCTGCGGGTCCTGCGCAACTTCTTGCGGGAGAAATTTGAGAGCGACGAAGCGTCCAAGCTCGGAATCTTCGGCCTTGTAGACCACACCCATACCACCACCACCGAGCTTCTCCACGATGCGGTAGTGCGAGATGGTCTGCCCGATCATTGGGCTGAAATCTTAGGGTGGAAGGTAGAGCAAGTCAATGAAAGCTGGGGAGTTGGTGGCGCATTGGTAGGTCAATTGGCGAAATATCGCGATAGCGCTCCGCACCCCGTGGTCGGCCAGGTTTGGGGCGTTTATGTTACGCCTGGTTACGCGGACTAGACTCGGTCCGGGCTTCGACCGGCAGCAAGTGTCTTCGAAGGCTACCAACTGATCCGTTGCCCTCGTCTGTTCTTCCAGCTACTGACTCCTCCACAACTTTCCTGCCGCACGTTTGAGGATTCCCATGCCCAAACCAACCACGATCTACGACTACATGCGTGTAAACGCAAGTCTTTTGGGAGAGCGCATACTCGAGGAATATCCGGCCCTTCACCGGTTCGACGATCCAGTCTCACCTCGCATTGACAGGTTGCTGCGCAGGCCGTTTCCGTCGCAAACGATTGCCATCATATGTTCCGGCAGACACGGGTCTGCTAGAGATCGTTATCTGCCAGAAACCGCCCGTGGTCGTTCTTGTCGAGCCAGTTGTAGAGATGAATCTGATACAGGTAGGAGGCTACGATTTCTTCACCCAGTTCGTGCGTTTCGGTGGTCACAAAAGGCACGCCCAGCCCCGCGAGCACGGCGATGAGGGACTGCAGAATACGGTTCGGATTCACACCGGAATGCGGATAAGGAGACTTGACCTGACTGAGCGCGGCTGTGATCACCAGCAATCGGTGCGGACAACTACTCATACGTCTGAGCCGCTCGATGAACACTGAACGCTCAGCCGTGAACGAGTGGACCAGATCGGCTAGATCCTTTCGCTCGACGACACACATATCTTCAAGGCCCGCAACGGTGTAATCCCCGAGCGCGAGCGCCCTCTTTTCAACTCCGCTAAACCACTCGGCAAAACCGGAAAAATCGAAGGGGATTTGCTCGCGAGTGTCCACGAGTACCACTCCACGCGGCGCTCGCAGCTGAGTACCACCCCGTTCGGGCAAAACTGGAATCAGTGGAGGCGCTACAGGCGCTGCAGTCATTTGCCATGCAAGTGGAGAGGTAATCAAGGTGCGGCGTCGGATGGTCTTTGGCATGCCGCAACATCTTAACTCTCTTCAGCTCGCAGCGCCTCGCGGCCGCGCCTCCAGTTCACGCGGGGTTGGACCGGCGGGCGTAGGGACATCAGCCAACTGATCCAGGAGTTTTTGCATTGGCCGACACCATCGTCAACCGCAGCTAGTTCCGTGTCGCTCAAGGGTATCTCCTGCCTTAACTGCAATAGGTTGGCTTTGCCCTCAACCAACTGCGCCTGCGAAGAGTTCTTGGGCAGGTAGAAGTTGCATTTTGCACAGGCCATGCGATGCGGGCACTGGTCGAAAAAATCGTAGGTGCAGTAGCCGTGGCCGAGATCGTAGAACTTCCAGGGTTCTTGTGCAGCCTTGCCGGTTATCACGGCCTGACGATCGATTAGCACCTCGACGGCTCGAATGTTGCGAGCGAAATAACCGGCATCGCGATAGGAATTCACGAGTTTCGTAGGACTGAGGGCAAGATAGTGCTGGGTGGAATTCGCCCATCTATGACCCAACCAGTTCTGCAGTTCGAAGAGCGACATCGGCTCCTTGGCCGTAAAGAGTTGTGAGGCGATTGTAGATCTGGCTCGATGGCTGGTCAGCCTCCCCAGGGCGTCTTCCAGCGGAGCACCCGCTTTCGTGCACAGAATCGGGATCAGAGTGTGATTGATATACGTTGTCGATACTCGGTTGCACCGGTACATGAAGAGGAAATGGACCAACTCGCCGGTTTTTTCGTCCACAGCTGGCGGCTGAGCGGGACGTTCGGTTTCCCAAGTGCGCACCGCCTCACCCACGAGCCAGTCGACGGGTTTCGTGAAGCTTTGGCTAGTCTTGTTCACCGGAACGTTGAGGTGACAAATCTTCGCACTCGTCTCGCCGGATCCGGGATTCCAGTCTTCGCGCGTACACCCAAGACGCAAACGGCGAATCTCGTCGGTTCGCAATCCACAGAACAACCACACCAGAGTAAGAGCACGCACCATGCTGAGCGGATAATAGTGGTTCGGGCATTCATTCGAAGTGGGTAGGTCTTCCTGTTTGAGGTTCAATCCTGCCCACAGAAGTTTCGCCCAGATGTCGTCTGCGATCACGCGAGGCTTGGGGCCAATCAGGGCGCGAAGGCTGCGAGGTGCCGCAAAACTACGGCGGGGATCAAATCGTCTCGGGATCCATGCCCACTCTTGAAGGTCGCGAAAGAACGTCGCTGCCGATGTCAAATGGTGCGCCTTGGCTTTGGCCGAAAGAGGCTGACCGCGCCTTTTCTGTCGTTTCTCTTCGATCTGGGTCCAATCTCCCACCTTCATTCGACAAGCGGTGGCGACCCACTCAGCAGCGACGTCCCGTGTCCAGCGCACAGGAGAAATGCATTCAGGGTGGGCTGCAGTCACCCAACGCCCCAGCTTGAGCAAACAAAAGTACTGCCGTTTACGACTGTTGGCCTGCTGCGTCGAGGTGGAGCACCAACGTTCCACCCATCGTAACCACTCGGCAGACACGCCATTGCGGGCGTTACCCATGAATGAACGAATGCGATATTTAGGCAATGGAGCGGAAATGATCTTGAGTCCCACGAGCACACGGGACAACACACCGATAGCCGCGCGTCGGTTGTAGACGGGAGTCATCTTGCGCTCCGACTCCAGCCCATCGAGCGTGAGTTCTTCCAAAAGTGGGCTCTTGTTTGCCAGGAGCATCGTGCAAACGGCAAACTGAAGGTCTTTCGCTGCCCAGTGCGCATAGCCCCAGGAGCGCGCCAGATCGATCACACGCTTCACGGCATCCTCGACTCGCGATCTCCCGAAGATCCGCGACGCTAGAGCCGTCCTGTCAATGATCCCGAGCTTTCGGAAATCGTCGAATATGCGCAACAGATATGTGCTGGCAACCAGCAGATGCCGATTGTGACCGTTGGTTCGGGGATAGCGCTTGCGAAAATCCTTCCCAGTGGAACAGAGGATCTCCAACCACTCGTCCTCCGTCCCGGCCCAATACGAGCTTTGCCGCTGATGCATCTCAATGATGAGGACTTTGATGACACCGCTCCAGGATTGCTTTGGCGGTTTGACAATCACTCTTACGTCATCCAGTGGTTGAGTGAGGCGGCGAAGGTCTCGTGTGACCCATTCAGGAAAATGGCCGTAAGGTTCCTCTCGGGACGTAAGGTAGCTGAGTGCTGCGGCCTCGCTGGCGCGAAGAGCTGGGCGGCGATCGTATCGGCGCGGATCAACAGGCCACGACCAGCTTGATTCTTCTTCGGGTGCTGCGACCAGTTGGGCAGCGTTGACAAAAAGCTTATGCAGAGAGGATCTCCTTCATCATCTGGATGCGCCAGGTGTGGATCTGCGCCATGCCTTGTGCTAGCTTCGTCGCCAGATCCCGACCGCTGAGATGTATATAAAGAAGAGTGGTCTGGATACTCTTGTGGCCGGCGAACTCGGCGATCTCATGGAGGTCCCAGTTGGCTCGCGCGAGATCGGTCAAGCAGAGATGGCGCGGGGTGTGCGTGGTAAACTCAGCGACCCCGCTCCGCTCGGAAATGTTCTCCACGATCTTCGACCATGTCCAAATCGAAAGGGGTCTACCTCGGTTGCGCCGTGATTCCGAAATGAAAAGCGGGCCGCGGTCCCGTGTCAGTTCGCGACGCCTTGGCAGGTAAGCCCTCAGCAACTCGGCCGTTGCCAGCGAGTAGGGTACAACGCGCCTTTTCCGCGACTTCGTGTTCTCGGCACGAATCGTGACAGTCGAATGTGCCGGGTCGATGTCACCAGTGTGCAGGCTGCAGAGTTCCTCTCTTCGCAAGGCCGAGTCATAGGACAGGGCCAGCATCAAGCGGTTCCGTGGAGATTCGTAACGCGTTGCCTCAAGTACCGCATGCCACTCGGTGTCGTTCGGAATCCAGGGCAACTTCGAATAACGAGGAATCAGGCCGCGCTCACGTATCCCACCAAATCCCTTGCCTTTTGTGTAACGCCCGCGACCGACGGGATTCGTGGTCCGCAGGTCTTCTTCGATTAGGTAGTCATAGAAGAGGCGAAATCGCGGTTAACCGCTGTTGCAGAGTAGCGTTCGCGAGGCCCGCGCCGGAGTCAATGACGACTACCTTGCACCTTTTCGGATTCCGCCGCGAGCTCAGATCACGGACGTATGCCGAAATGTGTTCTCGTCCGGCTGTGATGATGTCAGCACCAGACCGGAAAGTGAACGCCAGATAATCCTCTAGCGCGCGTCCGTAGGCTTCGATCGTGTTGCGAGCCAAACCCAGGTTGGCCTGAATCTGCAGCCACGTGCGCGACGGCCCGAGAGCCGCCAGTCTCGGGTAGCGTTCCCAGCGAACTTCGACCATATAGGGCTTTCGTCGGTTCTCTGATTAGACGAAAGAGGCTTTTCGACGTGTGAGCTGAAATCTGTGGAAAAGAAAGGTGAATCTCTGTGTCCGCTCCGCAAAGCATCTCGGAATACCTCACCATGTTTGCCCCGGAGTTGGGCGCCAGGATTCTTCAGTCCTTTCCCCCACTCCAGAATGTGGATGATGCCGTGTCACCGCGTCTCGACAACCTTTTGCGAAAGCCGTTTCCTGCGCAGGCCCTGGCCATCATGGGTGTGGTGAAGAGATGGCAACAGGCGAAGAGTGCCGCCGTTGTGGCGGAGTGCGGAACGGGAAAAACACTCATCTCTTTGGCCGCTGTTCACGTGCACCGCGACGGCAAACCGTACACCGCCATTGCAATGGTTCCGCCTCATCTCACTGAGAAGTGGGCGCGAGAGGCTTTGCTCACGATACCCGGGCTGCGTGTGTTCATGATCGATGGCCTCCGCGACGCGTCAAAAGATTATCGCTGCGGGGTAAACGAGGTTCGACTTCGGTGCGGAAGGATCGTCCGCGAGGGGCTTCAGACCAGCCTTTCTGAACTTCGACTGCGGAAAAGTCGTTCGAGTGCGCGCTCCCGATGGCAAGACACCGTCGGCCACCGGCCAACGCTGTTCATCGCAGGTCGTGATCGCGCCAAGCTGGGTTACTTCTGGAAGCACGCTTATCAGGTACCCCAATCCGGCCGGTTCCGTGGCTGTGTTGTGAATCCTGACACAGGCGAAGCAGTATACGTGGATGATAGTTGCCTCTGTCGCGCAGATTTCCAGAGAGTACGCCTGAGCGAAATCATCGGTGGCGATAAAGAGGACAGCGAGCCGAGCGCTCGGGGAAAGAGCAGGCGTGTCATGTTCAGCCCGCTCTGGCAGGCGGACGGAAAGTGCATCAGGCGAGTGGCCCCATTGGACTTCATCGGGCGTTACATGCCGGGCTGGTTCGACTACGCGTTGTGCGATGAGGCCCACCAACTTGCCGGCGGTGACACTGCGCAGGGCAATGGCTTAGGGACACTTGCTTCCTGTGCGGATCACATCGCGATTCTTACGGGCACGCTCTTGGGCGGCTTTGCCGATGACGTTTATTACCTGTTGTTCCGTCTTGATCCAGGCGAGATGGTCCGCCGCGGGTACTCCTGGGGAGAGGCTGGAGTCAAATCGTTTGCTGAGACCTATGGTGTGTTGGAAACGATCACGACGGTTCAACCTTCCGACAATGCATGTTCCAAGGCTCGAGTCACGACGCAGGTCAAGCGCCGACCGGGTGCATCCCCCAAGCTCTTCGGAGACTTTCTGATGGAACTCGCGGCGTTCGTCTCCCTGGAGGACGTGTCCAGTGAGCTTCCCCCGTTCACGGAAGAAGTGATTGGCGTGACGATGGACCAGCCCTTGGAGATCGCGTATCGGAAGCTGGAAGACGACATTAAGGCGGCACTTAAAGCGCACCGCGGGAATCAATCGGTGATCAGTACAGGCCTCAATGCGCTTCTGCTCTATCCCGATCGTCCGTTTGGTCTCGGAGACCTGATCGGTTATGAATACGATCCCGAGACACAAAGGCGAGAGCGGTTCCTGATTGCTTCAACGGAGGACCTCGACGAAAACGTCCTGCAGGCAAAAGAGCAGCGGCTTCTGTACGAAGTCAAAGCCGAGCTCAGCCGTGGAAATCGGTGTCACATCTATGCCGTGTATACGCGAAAGCGTGATGTCACACAAAGGTTGGAGCGGATCTTGCGCAGCGAAGGAATCAGCGTGGCAGTCCTGACTGCGGACGTCCCGACGGACAAGCGAGAAGCCTGGTTCGAGCGGCGACTGCAAGAGGGTGTTCAGGTTTCGATCAGCCACCCCAAAGTCATCGAGACGGGGATCGATCTGCTCGCGCACACATGCCTAATCTTCTACGAAACAGGGTACTCACTGCACACCTTGCGCCAGGCCAGTCGCCGATCGTGGCGCATCGGGCAGCGTAAACCAGTTCGGGTGATTTATCTGCATTACGCCGACACTTTGCAGGCGACCTGTCTTCGCTTGATGGGGAAAAAGATGTTGGTGTCGCTGGCGATGGAAGGAAAGTTCAGCAGCGGCGGTCTCCAGGAAATGAACGATGATGGTGCCGACATGCTCACCGCTATGGCCAAAGAACTCGTCACCGAAGCGCGAATCGGCGAGTCCGCTGACATGGTTTGGCGCCAAGTGCAAGAACAAAACCGCCAGATCAGATCCGCAGTTCCAGGCACCAACGTTGCCGAGGCGGAGTGCTCGCTTATACGAACCTCCCTTGAACAAGCAACCGCCGTTCCTACTGTCTCTCGAGTTGCGGAGATCGTTGATTCTCAGCAGAGCTCAATGCTGGCAGAGCAACTTCCGTTGTTTTAACGCAGACAAGATCGTCACGGAGCGCTTCTACATTGCTGATGCGGGGGAAGGGGCTGTTACGTCAATCTTCGCCCACAAGGCGCACTGAGCCCCTTCCCCCGCACCCCCATCCCCCAAGGCCAGCAAACCCATATTCCACGTAACTTAGATCTGCTGGATTTTCCGACGATCATTTTCTACGAGTCTGGCTACTCACTGCACACTTTGCGGCAAGCCAGCCGCCGGTCCTGGAGGATCGGACAGCGACGGCCTGTGCGGGTGAAGTTTCTTTGCTATGAAGGGACCATGCAGACATCCTGTCTACACCTTATGGGTAAGAAGCTCCTCGTCGCTCTTACCATGGAAGGCAAGTTTGCCGGCGAAGGCTTGCAGACGATCGACGAAGACGATGACATACTTTCGGCCATGGCACGGGAACTGGTCGAGAGGAATGGCATTGGCGAGACGGCTGATGCCGTCTGGAAAGCAATCAGCACCGAACATCAGAAGCGGTTTCCGGCAGCAGCCTCCTATCCAAATGATGATGTCACTTTTGGCGAAGCGCCGGGTGTTCCGCCTGGCTCCGAGTCTGATCCTGGTCCAGTGGAGACAGCCATCGAGAGCAGTCCAATCTTCATCTTCGGACAGCGACCCGAAGCGTTATCGGGCAGGAGAAAGCGCGGACGGCCACCTGTCCCGGAACAGGCTTCGCTATTCAGCCCTTAACCGCCACCATTGAGGGGACCAGGGCCGACGCTAAGAAGAGAAGGTTTCTCCTGATTTATGAAGTTCGAAACGAAGAAATACATCTACCCTGTTTCCCGATCAGCAGCGTCGCTCACCGAGTCTGCAGACCGAGTCTGCAGACAGCAAGACCTTTGGCCATTCAAGCGTCGGGTGTCAAGGCAAGAGGCGCGATGGAATCATCCTCGTTGCCGGGTCTCCGCTTCTGCGAGCCAGCCGCGGCGTAAGGCCTCGGGCGGAATGCTCGACAGGTAGGGCTTGACGTCGAGAACAGGGGTCCCATCGAGCATGTCGACGCCTCGAACATGCAGGTTTCGCCCTTCGCGGCGAACGAGTTCGACGACCGTCAGGCCGATCGGGTTGGGGCGGCGCGGAGAACGCGTGGCAAACACGCCATGCGGCCGATTGTCGAAGGGGGTCTCCCGAGCAGATGGAACCCTTCCGAGCGGTCGAACTCCCAGATCACGATCAGGTGCGAGAAGCCCTCAATGTCGGTGAGCCCGAATTCGAATTCGGGCAGGACTTCGAGCACGCCTTCGGCTTCGTGTTTGGCGCCCAGGCCCTTGGGAATCTCCGATGTCTGTTTGTACGGGGTGCTCAGGTGGCCAACCGGCTGTGGGGTAAACATGAAGAGTCGCAGCCTCCCACTCGTACAGTGATGCAACCGGTTCGCTAGGCGGTCCTTTTTTTCACCCTTACAAGTTCGCAATTATTGCGGTCGCTGACAGCGACTGAGGCCGTTCGAAAATGCCAAACGCCACTGCCCTCGTCAAAAGCCTTTCATACCAGAGGGTTATTCCCAATCCACAAGGAGGTAACAAATATGTCCGAAACAAGTACGCTGATTGGCTATAACGGCCGGACCATTAGCCGCGAAGAACTGGCGCTGGTGCCCACACCACCGGCGACGGAAACACACCGTCCCATCCCGCATCACGAGATCGTTCGAGCCCTGGTTGAGACGCTCGGATTTCGCCACATCGGAGTTGTCCATGACGAGTACGCGGTCTCGCCGGACGGCATGAAGGTCTTTGGTGTCCTCGACCTCGAAACCGAGATGGCAGGTTGCCGTTTCTCGATCGGATTGCGCAACTCGCATGACAAGAGCATGCGTTTGGCGATGACCTGCGGGTATCGTGTGTTCGTGTGCTCGAATATGGCGTTCTCGGGAGACTTTACACCCGTGCTTGCCAAGCACTCGAAATCGTTTTCTCTCATCGACTGCGTCGCAGTAGGTGTGGACCGGATGCAACGGAACTTCGAGCCGATGCGGCAACAAGTAGAGGCATGGCAGCGAAGCGAACTCACCGATGTTACCGCCAAAGTCGTGATCTACGAGGCATTCGTGGAGGGCAAGCTCGAAGCTCCCAAGCACCTTGCTCGCACGGTGCACGATCTGTACTTCGCGCCGAAGTACGAGGAGTTCCGTCCGCGGACAATCTGGAGCCTGTCCAATGCCTTCACATCGGCGTTCAAGGAACTCGATCCCATTCCGCAATTCAAGGCTACGGCCAAGTTGGGCGAGTTCCTGGAGGCCCGGTTCTCACAGTCGTCCTAGCCCCTGGAGTGGTGTCGGCCGGCCGCCACTCCTCCTCCTCGTTAAACAGAGGGTGTTGCGGGAGAATCGAACGCGTCCGTCGATTGGAATTGCGATGTCCGGTTAACCAGTGGAAGCGTCTCGCGACGTGGACCCGAAGAGGGAAGCGGCACCCGTTGTGGCACTCGGATCACAGAGCTTGCCGTCGCGGATCGGTACGATGCTAAATTAGAATTCCCCAATGTTCGTGTTGGCAAGGATCGGACGGCCAACGGAGTACAACCATGCCGAGGGTGAGGAAGAAGGCGGCCACCGCAAAGGTTCCGGTGATTCTGTACTGGGTTACAACGGCGGATCATGACGAAGATTGGTTTATCTTCGCCAAAAGCAAGCGGTCGGCAGCGAATTTCCATGCGGACTACGAAGGGTACGGTCCCAGAGAAACCACTGCGGAACCGATTCTGGAGGCGCCGGACACTGCCGGACCCTTTCCCCGCCACGCCCAAATCGACGATCTGGCAGCGCTCGGGTTCGAGATTCTGCAGAGTGGCGATCACGGCCGTAGCGTCAAATATGCGGATCGCACCTTCGTGGAAGGGCATCTGGAATCGTTGATAGCGGAGATTGATGACAACACTTCCGAAGCGGTCGGAGAAGGCAGGCCACGGGGCACCAAGTCCTCTTCGTTGAAGAGCAACCTCAACTAGAACCCTCTGCTCTGGGTGGAATCCGGGGCAGGGTAGCAGGGCGTGAGTGAGAGCGTGGTGAGTGCCAAACGGGGTCGGGTTATGTTTGGTGCGAAACCAGCGTCGTCCGGGACGCCCGTCCGAGCCGCGGCCGGGCGGCGTCCACCCGGAAGAGGACGTAGTGGAGAACGATGCGCTGAACGTGGAAGGCACCATCGACCCGAAAGGAAACCGGCTGACTATCGGGCCGAACGGGCGGGTTAAAGCCAACGTCAATGCCTGCGCCGTGGTCGTGCAAGGCAGGCTGGAAGGCAATATTCAAGCAAGCGACCGGGTCGATTTAAAGCAGTCGGCGGTTGTCAGGGGCGACATCGCGACTCAGCGCATTCCATTGATGATGAAGGCGCCTACTTCAAGGGTGGTGTCAACATCCAGAAAGAGGAGCCAAAGTAAGTACTGGGCTTAAGGGAAAAGGCGCTCGACTCGTCTAAACGCGTCACGCAACTCTCTTGCCTTTCCACACGTGTAGTACTTCTCGCAACGTTCCAGTAAATTCAGCGCCAGACGGAGAGGTAATTGTCCATCCTGGTCCCTTGTGCATCTTGTCGCCCTTTTTCGTTTTGGAAGCCATAGTTCGCAAATGATCGCATCGAAGGTTGAGTTACGTCAAAGGCATACTGGCTGACTGTTTCCGAGCAAAAAGAAAGAGAGCGGCGCCTTTTAACTGATTCTTTCGAGCCACCACTGATTGTGGAAGGGCTGAAGCATGTCGGAAACGGAGACCATGTACCAATGATCGCCGCTCTTTACGGTTGCCCAATACCCGAGTGTGCCGCGGCTGTTGCGGTACCGGCCCTCTTCTTTTATGTATCTTGTCGGCGAGACGAGGGCGGCTGCCACTTCGTGTTTTGTCGGGGTGTTGCTGACGTGAGACACGGAGATCATGTGGTAGTGGCCGGCGTCCCACACGGTCATGTAGGCTCCCCACTCATCCTTGTTGTTCTGGTAGTAGCCGCAGCACCCCTCGATGAGACGAGCCGATGGAGCCCGGAGCGCATTGGCGATGATTTCGAGCATCAGCTTTGGTCCGAAGCGAGCGGCGGAAAATTAGTGATTATTCTTGGGTCAGGTCCCCTTAAAGATTAAAACCAGCCTGTCGGACGCTTGTCTGTGCAGAAACTCACCGACGCGCGTGACAAAAAAGACCGCTGGTTAGCGTTCTTGGGGGGTGGGTTTCGATGACCGTGGCTAGTGGCTGGCAGGGCCGGCCTTGTTTTGGATAGCCCGAAGCCCGTGCAGGGCCGTGTATTGTGGTAGTTCCGCGCAGGGCGCCGACTCCGCTCAGCGCCTTCAAAGCCCCGTCCAGTTGTTCGAGACTGCGTAGCGCCTCATTCCGTTCCTTACCTTGACTGCTGGACCACATGAGCCGAGTTCGACATTGATTCTCATCGGGCAGGAATTGTAGCAGCCCGGCACTCCGGAGAACCCTCTCCGTGCCTTATCACCCGCAGCCCGCTTCCGACCTCATTCGAGGAATGCCATGAGACTTCGTAGCAACGAATTGTGCCCGATCCATAAATCGCTCTCCTGCTGTGGCCGACAATTCCTGCCCAAGCCCAGGTTGATAAGACTCGGGATTCAGAGGATCGAAGACCCACATCACCCGCGAGGATATCGGGAGTTGCGCTCACCGGCCGAGATGCGGAAACTTCTGAACCGAAAGATTGTCCAGCAGGGCGGGATATGCGCCATCTGCCACGAAGACTTCACGGATTACAACGAAGTCGTCCCGGACCATAAGGATCCGAAAGGAATGGGAGGAGCGTGGCGGGATGACCATCCGGACAATATCCAGGCAACACATTGGTGGTGTAACGAAGAAAAGGGATCAACCAGAACCGATGAGTGACGGCCGATCAGCCACACGCCCCCTCGTTTGCGCATGAAATCTGATTATTCGAGTTGGCTGTGCGCTAGCAGTGTGCCAGATTCCAGGTTCAGGCATTCGCAAAGCGGTACTCAGGTCCCTCCGGATCATAAATGATGGGGCGCTATCATGGGGAGTCGGCTACAAATTGTAATCACAGCCTGCGCGCGACCGGCATCACCGATTACCTCAAAAGCGAGGGCATGCTGGAGCACGTTCAGAACATGGCCGCGCACTCCTCCCCGCGCACCACGAAGTTATATGATCGGCGGAACGAAGAAACCGAACTGGGGGAGTACGAGAAGTTGCGGATTTGAAGAGCAAAGCAAACCGGAGTCGTCAATGAAGATTGCGATCATAGGCTGGGGTTCGCTCATATGGTGCCCTGGCTCTCTGCAAATTAAGTCAGCCTGGCATCGCGACGGCCCAATTCTGCCTATCGAGTTTGCGCGTATCTCGAAAGACCGAAGGCTCACGCTCGTTATTCGTCCCGATAGCGCAGGTCAGAGGACGCTTTGGGCAGCCGCAGTTTCGGAAGATTTGAACGCAGTACGGGCGAACCTGCAAGAACGCGAAGGAACGTCAGTCCGCTTTATTCATAACAGCACGGCTGACGGGCAATTCTCGGAGGGGGTCACAAAGGAAGTGCGCGATGCTATGGCGAAATGGCTGGAGGAATATCGAGACATCGATGGATGTGTCTGGACGGGCCTTGCTAGCAACTGCAAAGATAAACAGAAATCCGATTTCTCAGTTCCTCTGGCTATCCAGTACCTAAGAGATCTGCCGGACCCCACCCGAGCACGGGAATATATTCAGAATACGCCGGACCAAATACAGACGGCCATGCGTGCCGCTGCGCGTGAGCAGCTGCACTGGCATGACTCTGCGTTGTCGCCAACCTTATTCGCTGCCGACTAGCTCCGGGGCTGGATGAGCGAGAAGTTGAGTGTTTTCATGAATCTGTTTACGCCGATTGTCAGCGAACCCGATCAACACCCCAACTTCAGCTCGATCTCTAAACAGAATAATCAGTTCAACTTCGACGTGGTGAGTGGGCAGAAGGCTTCCAGGACAGGGATGGCAAGTTCGTCGAAGAATTCCAGACGACATTTGATTCCAGCTTCTGGGAGCTGTATTTGTTCGCGGTACTTAAGCATTACGGTATGCAGGTCGATTTCTCTGTCCCCTCCCCAGATTTCCTCGTGACAACAGATGGCGGTATGAACATAGAGGCCACAGTAGCGTTGCATGCTCAGGGTGCGCCTCCTGAACGCAGCGAGCGCAGAGCCGAAGACATACCTAAAGACCTGAACGAGCTGAACAGGCAGACGATACTGCGAATCCGTAACAGCATCGACACAAAGCACAAAAAGTATTCAAAGCTATACGCATCGCTTGATCACGTCAGAAACCGGCCATTCGTACTGGCTATCACTGCCTTTGATAGTCCTTATGCTCGCCTGGCCTGCCAGCGTGCAAGCGAAGCGGTTGTTTATGGCTATTACGTGGATGAGGAGCGGTTTTTGAAGGAGGGAGAAACGCTGCAGGGCCAACGGCTCACGTCAGTGCGCAAGGACAACCTCAGCGAAGTGCCCCTGGCTGTGTTCGGCAGGGAGGAATTCTCATGGCTCAGCGCGGTCATCTTCAGCTCGTGCGCGTCCTGGGGAAAGGTACGGGCTCTCTCTTCCGATCCAAATCCGAACATATTCTTCGAGGCGGTCAGACTGAATACGAGCGGTGTCATGCCTCATGTCGTGCGTGCAAAGAAATCCGCATATTCGGAAAGCCTTCTAGATGGTCTGCGTGTCTATCACAATCCCTCGGCCACACATAAGCTGGACGTGAAGGCTTTTCGGCATCTGGATGTATTTCAGAGCTATTTTTCGGAGGGAGACGCAGAATGGATGTACGACCAACGCGACGGTCTCCTTCTATACCGCAGCGTTATAACGGGAATTCCACGGCAAGCAACCTCAGGTAATCCCGCGGCAAGCTCGTCACTCTAGAACCATGAGATTTCAGAAACTCAGTGGAAAAGTGGGAAAGCTGAAAAAGCCGGTTTCACCAAACTATCGAGGGCCTGACGGGCAAAACCTGACCGTTTAGGATCAGCGGAGTCTGCTAACTCGACTAGCGCAATGTGAATCCGCGACAGAAGCGGGTAAGAATTTTTTTCGATTGCATCGTCCGGCCATTCACTTGCGAGTTGATCAGCTGCCCCCAAGAACCAGAAGATGGAAAGCGTGATCGGTTCGACGATGCCGGATTGTTCGCAGACGATTTCGGCATCAGGAAGATCATGTGTGAATATCCCGCCGCCTATCTCCGGCGGGTTCTCAGCCGCGCGCAATACTACGGGCAGGCTCCGACTTCTGTAAGGATTGCGGGGTCCAGCCGGGGGCCAATGTCTCCGTCCTGATCAATCGCAAAGGGTCGGGAGGCAAGATGGGACAAGATGAGATAGCTATGAACGTTTCCATAGGCAACGTGCTGCTCATCGCTTGGATCTGACTGGATCTTGTGCCGCTGCCGTGGGCTTGCAAAAGGATAGATCCTCCGTCCTGAAACGTCATATCTATTGTGCCTGCGCCAGGAAAGTAGAGCGCGACCGTTGTGCCCGCCATAATCTTTTTTTCTGGCGGTGAGTTAATTAACGCTCCAATGAGATCGAGGAGAAGACTTCCGTGCCGGTGGGCCGCGTCAATTAAGGCCTGGGCTCCGACGTTGGAGATGCACTCTTCATCTGCCTACCTGCTGGCTCATGGGAGCCTTCAAGCGCTGATGAATTCGCCCCAAGATAGTTCAGGAGGCAGTGCCGTACCAGGCCCTCGAAGAAATAGGCGTATGGTAACTTCTGAGACGAACTAAGCGACCGGTTGTCAACGATCATGCCAGAAGTGGGATCGGTATCCCATTTCTCACCACCTTTAATCGATTGAATCAAGAACATTGGCTCACCGGCGTGAAGCTATTTCGACCTGGCTGTGTAGATAACGGTCAGTTCCTTGCCGAGATTGGCGCGCTTGATCTTCAGGTGCTTGGCTTTGAAATTACCGCCCTTGAAGAATCCACTGGAGTGTTGTTCGATGAAACGGATGAATTTCTTCCGTGATTTTCTGACATCGAAGACCGTCTTTAGTTCGTTTTTCAGCTCCTTGGGCAGCGCGGACCGTTCGACAAGATCAGTAACGGCCTGCTTCTCCAGCTTGTCGTCTTTTAATATGGTGGCGGTCGCTGCTGCCCCGAGGGCCGCGGCTGCCGCGACTAGCCACGCTAGGTTGCGCTTCTGGTCGCCGCGGAGACGCACTCGCTTCATTCAATACCCTCACTGCGGTGATACGAGCACAACGCTTGGACTGTTCCAGGAATCTACCGCGGATTATGGCACTACCCCTTGCGAACTTATCCCCGAGTCTCATCTGAATTCGCATACAAGAGGATTTTCTTCCATGCCGAACAACGAAAATTCCACGCTCCCCGAGGGGCTGGGTATCAAAAAGGTCCTTGAGGAGCTTGAAGTGCCATTTCCACCCGAACAAGTTCAGTGGCGGGTGATGAACACCTCCAATGACAAGAGGCGCGGGCAGATCGTGCCGTATGCCGATCCGCGCGCTTATACCGACCGGCTGAACGCGTTGTTTTCACCTCAGGGCTGGACGCGCGATTATCGGATCGAAACCATGAACAACATCACCAGGGTGAAGAAGGGCGAAACCATCGTCACCGGCAAGGTCCTGGTCACGTGTATGGTCAGGATCATTGTTCTTTGGTCGCACTCCGGGACCGGCGAGGATTGGGCCGACGATGACAACGGGATGACCTCGGCTGACGCCCAAGCATTCAAGCGAGCCTGTTCCTGCTTCGGTCTTGGTCGCTACTTCTACGATTTCAACCCTCCCTGGGTCGATCTGGATCAAAACCGGCAACCACGGAAGACGCCAGCATTGCCGGCATGGGCGATTCCGGAGAACTGGCGCAAAGGGATGCGGCCCCCAGGAACGAACGGTACTAGCAAAACGCCAGCGTCCAACCATCTCCGTGCGAATGGCGGCGACGGCGTCGGGCACGCTGACGCGTCTCAACTCCGCCCGAGCAATGGTACAAATGGCCACGATTGCACCAATGGGACGAGCCTTCCGGTTTCTGGGAATGGCCATGCCTCTGATGGAAACTCTAGCGGCGCTATCGGCACCGCTAGCAACGACCTCGACGCGCGGATCTTGCGCATGGAAGCCTCGGTTGGCACGGCGTTCTACCGTAACATCCTGCGCGAGCATGGCCGCGTCAATCAGCCCAAGTTGATCCGCGATGTGGCTGTGAAGCAGAAGGTCTTGCGCGTGCTGGAATCGGCTGCGCGTGGCATCAATAGTCTGGATGCGGTCGCCCAACGCCTCGATTCCACCACCGTCGGCGCCCTCCTGTGCAAACTCCAGGCCCCCCCTCTAAACCAAATCGCCGACCTGAAAGGGAGACGTGCGTCTTCCCATTTATTCAGAAGGGGCTAGAAATGGTATCAGCACCAGCCACGACAGCAGAAGACAACACCCTGTTTGAGATCGACGAGGAACTGGAAGCGAGGTTTGACGCAGCCACCCAGGAGCAGGAAGACAGGCGTTATTAGCGAGGAAACCACGTAGCGCTGCCTCGATCTCTTCACCGAATTAGACAAGAAAGTCGACCGCATTGCACGCTACGTCCACGCGACGGAATACAAAGCCAAGGCCGCCAAGGAAGAGGCGACGAGGCTGACTGCTCGACAGAAGGCCGCGGAAAACCGCGTCGAGCAAGTCAAGAGCATGCTTGCCTTCTTCATGCGCGTGCGCGGGACTGAAACGGCTCGAAGGCGAATTGAACACCATCCGGCTGCAGAAGAACGGGCAAGCCTCACTGCAGGTTGACCCGCTGACCCTACCTGCCGAGTACAATCAGCTGACAATTGCGCTGGCGCAACCAGATTGGGCACGCGCGCTGCAGTCGATCGTTTCTCCTGAACTCAAGAAGCAGTTAGAAGCCGCAGTGATTGCCTGTGAGCCCAACAAGGTACTAATCCGCCAAGATTTGCAAGCAGGCAAAGAAATCCCAGGAACGCTTCTAGCAAAAGGCGAGCACGTTCGCTTCGATTGAAAAACATGACGCAGAGAGCTGTGTCTCGGCATCCGTAGCCACACCCGATCCGCCCAGCACTGCCTCGCTGCTTAGTAACACAGCAGGCACGACGCTCCGAGTGGCCCCCACGTACCTTGAGGCTTGCGAACGATTTAGCCCACGGCCTCAACGCCCTTCCGACCCATCACGAACACGGGGAGCCTTGCAGTGTCCATCTGAGCAATCGCTCACATTTCCCGACTTCGCGGCGGCTGAGGAAGCATTAAGAACAGGCCGAACCACAGGCGAGGGCACTTCTTGAAGAAGGCGTTCATTCGGGGCGGCGTAATTCAAACGAGCCAGGCGACTTGCGCGAGCGATAGCTGACCGGTGCACGTCGCACTCTTCTGATATAAAGGACCTCCGATGGCACTCCGCTTCGAATGGGACAACCGCAAGGCAGATTCGAACCTCAGAGCGCACGGCGTGTCTTTTCGCGAAGCCACTACGGTATTTGCTGACCCGCTGTCTATCACGATCTCCGATCCCGATCATTCCATGGCAGAAATGCGTTTTATCGACATGGGCCTATCACACCGCGGGCGCTTGCTCGTGGTATCGTACACGGAGCGAGGCAACCGCATTCGCCTCATCAGCGCGCGACTCGCGACCCGCAATGAGCGAAGACAATATGAAAAAGCAGACTAGGAGAAAGGCGCGTAATTCCGATCGAATGCGACCTGAGTACGATTTCAGTAAAGGCACGCGCGGCAAACATGCGGCACGCTATGCATCCGGCACTAACGTCGTCGTCTTAGCACCCGATGTCGCTAGCCACTTTCGGACCGCGGATGACGTGAACGAAACCCTAAGGGCGGTTGCGAGATTGATCGAACGTCGGAAAAGCCGCACTAGGCATGAGACAGCTTAGAAGAAGCAGTCACCACGCTGAGACACCTGCTTGCTGCATGGGTGCAGGACTTTTTTACAGACGCACGCATACATAACAGTAACGTACGATGGGGCGTTGAAGTCAGGGATTCGCGATTTTTGCGAGATGCTGGCCGGCTAACTGCTTGAAACTGACGAGATGTCCCTGACACGCCACTTCTCCCGGGTAGTTTCTGGCTGATCAAGTGATCAAGTATCTTCTCTGCCATTCAACAGCGCTGTGAACGATGGCATTGTACCGTTCGCTATTACTCTCCTCCTTCTCCCCTGGAGTTCGCCCGGAGTCAGAAAGTGTCCCGCCCGTTTTCCAGAATGAAACTGGGTCACTACCCGCTGCCTGTCTCTAACGAAAATTCTGTGCAGCCTATGGCGGAGGTCGTTTCCCCGAACCGGACCGCAAAGCTCAAGCGGTTGGGGCCCTGGTTGAGTCTGATGAACGAAACTCGCCGATGCACGCGTGTTCGAGGAAGCACAGTTCAGACACTGATTTCAAAGCGCCAAGGGGA
>Ga0209154_1000655_pt1 | contig 22219 bp, 20 predicted proteins | sample GraSoiAngelo_121_FD_185878 | JGI IMG/M metagenome (GOLD analysis project Ga0209154, IMG submission 185878) | Grasslands soil microbial communities from the Angelo Coastal Reserve, California, USA - 14_0919_12_20cm (SPAdes) (version 2) | ecosystem: Environmental > Terrestrial > Soil > Grasslands ... | reverse complement strand
ATACTAATTTTCCCCAGATTCGTAAATCGACTTACGATGGTTTGACTATCGGTAGCCCGTAGGGGAAAATTAATTTACGGCGCTTTGCGCCGCCCTTGCCGAGTGGGCCTGTGGCGCAGTTGGGAGCGAGCTTCCATGGCATGGAAGTCCCGAACAGGCCGGTCAATGATTCCAAAAAGCTTAATTAAGGGAGATAGGGCTATTTAGCGGTATTTTGGCCGCTATTTAGCACGAATTTGGCACGGTCGAGCGCTGCTCGGCGGGGTGCAGCCCATTCCTTCTCCAAGTGGCACTATTTTAAGGCGAATCCCGCACTTGTTTTTGGTGCGGGTCGTTCCTTATGTCGCGCTGAATTTCAGCGCGCAAATTGAATTGTGTTTCGCGCACGGATTTTGATCTTGGTTAGTGTTGGCGCATTCCCATTCGCGCCGAAGCACCTCATTTGGAGCGCGCAGTCCAGGAATCGAACCTTCAGGCTAAGCACTTTCGCTGCGCTCCGCTTGATGTTCGGTCTATTTAGCTGGATAGCGCTCCCACTGGGCGTCTCGTGGGCATTGCTGCGTATCATTCACGCACTTTGCGAGCCCGAGGTTGGTTCACTCGCGAGCGAACGACTCAAGCGCTCTCCCTCGAGCTTGGTGGGAACAATCCCTACATCGTACTGGATGGTGTGGACGTCGAGGCCGAGGCAAGCGCAGCAGCATGGGCCGCCTTTTTCCACCGGTACAGATCTGCCTCACCGGCGGCCGACACATCGTACACGAACGCATTGCTGACGCGTATGTCAAAGCCCTCGTAAGAAAGGCCAAGGATCTCGTCGTCGGCGACCCTTTCGGTCAGAGAGTTCAGGTCGGGCCCGATCGTCAACGAGCGCCAGGCCGCCAATGTCGAGCGGATCGTCACCGAAACAATCGCCAAGGGTGCGCAAGTTCTGACCGGCGGATCTCGCCCAGGACTCTTCTTCGAGCCGACGGAGTTCACCGGCGTAGCCCGGAATGGCGGCGTTTGATGAAGAACGTTTTGGCCCGATCGCAGTGATCACGACGTTCCACACCGACGAGGAGGCGATCGCGATTGCCAACACGACAGAGTACAGACTGCGGCAGTCGTCTCGAACGATCTTGCACGCGCCCGTGCATCGCCCATGGAACTTCAATGTGGGGTGGTTCACATCGACGATCAGACGGTAGTGCACGGCGTTTATGGTCCAATCGGCGCGCAGGCGCCTCCGACAATGGCTTCGGTCGCGGCACGGTGAGCAATGCCGATCAGTTCAGTAGGTAGCGAGTCCACGAAATCAACAACTTACAAGGGCCGTTCTTTACAATGTAGATGTCACTTGGTACGATTTAGCACGGAGTGTTTGAGTCAATCCTTCCTACATAATTGAAAACACAAAGTGGGCCTGTGGCGCAGTTGGGAGCGCGCTTCCATGGCATGGAAGAGGTCGTCGGTTCGAACCCGACCAGGTCCACCAATTGTTCAACAACTTGCCGACATCGCTCTTCCCGGTTTGGTAGCATTTGGTCGACGAAACGTCTAAGAGCAATCTAGGCTCTGTCGTGTTGCAGGCTGGCGACAAGATCAGGGGATTGCCACGAAGTCAGAAGCCTTGTGTTCGGCAGAAATTCACCGATCGATCCTACGTAGGCACAAACGGAACCGCCTGACTTTGCCCAAAACCGCGTAAGCTAGGGTGGAAAAAGCGCCCGATTTGAACAATCTATTTCTCTGACTTCGCATTCTTTGGATGCTGCTTCAGGTCTTTCAGGTCACTGGTGCGGCCTAGAGCCTGTTTGTTGGCTACAAGGTCGTCCAGTGAAATGAAGTGCACCGGAACCCCGAAGAAAGTGCTCGCGACCCTCTTTCTCCACGCATCCGGGAACTGGACGCCTGTGATTTCCGTCAGAATGTCGATGCGGACTGGAGCAATTCCAATCTGATAAACCACCTGCTTCTCGGTGAATGTCTCCGAAGTGATCCCATCATGCTCGAGGGGAGCGCCAAATTTCTTGAGCGCTCCGACCAGCCGCACGGAATTTTGCGGTGAATTGTGTGCCCACACGTCGAGATCTTTCGTATAACGTGGCTCGCCATATTTCATGACCGCGAAGCCGCCGACGATCAAATATTCAACCTCAAATTCGTTTAAGAGTTGTAGCAGTTCTTTGTAGTGCGGGTTTTCTGCCATGGCTGACTTCCTCAGCTAATTCCACCATCTCCCACGCGGCAGCGAAGATGGCTTCATCTCCCTGATCTTGCCAAAACTCGATGTCGAACGAACGATCTGGGAACCCGCGCTCTATCAGTCGCGTTTTCCAGATTGAATTTTGAGGAATGCTCATTTCTCCTCGTCGAGTCGGTCCTTATTACAGCAATTTGCTGAAGGAAATTCCCAGTTGCCGACGGAACGAACAACCTCGGCAGCAGTTCGGCCGCAAAAAGCATTATCAGGATATCAGGCCCAAGTGCTCGATTTTCACTTCCTGCTGAGGAAGTGACGAGTATAGACTGCACCTATCAGAACGAAGCCACAATGATAGACCCAACTCGGCATCCAGAGCTCGCCGTTTCGAAACGCTCGGGATGTATCTCGTCGCATCTGCAAAAGATCCGGGGAGTAGAATTTTGCTTCGTCTTCGTACGTTTCAAGGATCTGTCGCACGCGTTGACCGAAGACCGCTCGCCGCAGAGTGTTGGCATCTAACACACTAGGCCCTTACGCCCGCTCAGTTCCGGCCACCGCGCCGCCAGCGCTTGAAGTCCTTAATGACTTCACCTTCAGAGATCCCTTCTGCGGCCAGTGCCTCTTGCACGCGGGAAGCCGCCTCCTTCAGGGCAGCCCGTTCTGCTTCTGTGCGCTTGCGCGCTCGGCCTCCAGCTGATAGCTGGCCAGCTAACTCTCTGATGCCGACTTTCGCGGTCGCCATATGCGGAACCTTCCAGTGAGTACGCTTGTGTACACATCAGAGAATGACTGAACCCTCTCGAAGGCAATACCTCTTCAGAATCTCACCATTCCGTTGTCGGTATTAGTTCTCCTTGACGCCGCTGGCCTGACTGCCGCAAGCGCCTCCGACTGGGGTTGAACAACTGTCCCCCTTTTCATTTGTCCCGATCGCCCTCCTTGGTTTCCTTTAACTCGACAATATTGCCATCTGCATACGCCAGTGTCAGTTCGTGGCTGAAAAGTTCTCGCTTGCGAATGATCGTCTCACCTTCTTCTTCGCCTTCTTCAGTGAACACGTCCACGTACTTCACCGAACGCCAATGTGCGATGTGCCGCATTTCGCCTTCCCCGAAGAACCCGTTGAGCATGCCGCTGCACGCCAGCAGGCCAACCGCACCCTTGTGTAACGGCAGGACTGGCCGACCGGTTAGCCTCTGCTGCTTGCGGACGAGGACGCCCCGCGCATTTTGCAACGCTGTCGAACGCTGCAAAGCATCCTCGACGGCATCCAGTGGCAGGCCAGTGTAAGTAATGGTTGCGGGCGCGGATGGTGGGACAGCGTAGCGTTCCTCGACTTCTCGATTGAGTGCGGGGGTCGAATTTGGATGGTAGCCGGCATGCATCAACGCATCAGTGCCGTTGGGATCGCCGCGGGCATGTGCCTTCTTGCGTTTCCCAAACACCACGATCTGCTTGAATCGGACGGATTCTGGATGTTCGAGCCGAAACACCCTGATCCGCTCAAACTGGCTGGCCAAGAGCCGTGCGCAAGCACCGAGCACAGTGACCGGGATGACGAACACCAGCACGCCTTCGGTGATGACCCAGCGGAAGCAATGTTCGAGGAATACCAGCTCCATCCTCAGGTTGCTGTGCGGCCCCAGCTCGCTGTCGTATGGTGGATTGAGGTACAAGAGCGAGCAGGTTTCCACCGAGACGCGGCATTCGAAGGCACTGCCGTGCACGGTGGCGATCCCCTTCTGTGCGGTTGCGGCGGCGCGATCTGCATCCAGTTCAATGGCAGCCAGGTGAGCGCCGGTATCTTTGGTGATCTCAAGCAGCGCGGTGCCGTCGCCGGCGCAAGGATCGATGGCGGGATACGCTGCAGAAGCAATCAGTAACGTTCTGATGTTTCGGGCCTCTTCAACTGGCAGCGGGTAGTAACCCAGTTTCATTCTGGAAAACGGGCGGGACATTTTCTGCCTCCGGGCGACCTGCAATGGTGGAGGAGTAATGGGGCCCTTCCTTGCGAGCGCTGGTCAACGGAACGGTTGTGGCGAGGAGGGGGACCTGCGGCGAGGTTTTATTGCGAAGCAAGCGTGTGTAAGTTGAGGAACGTAGAGAGCGAAGCTCCTCGAAGTTTTTTAACCGCGACATGCAATAATGCCACGACTCCATCACCCTCGTGCAGGCGAGGCCCACGATTCCTTCCGTGTGGCCGACAATAGGGAAACCATCTGCAATTGTTCTGCATTGGTACGGAGAAACGCGCTTGTCGCGATTAACCCCGAATCGCGGAGAGCTCGGCGGTTGCGTGGTTTACACCCAGCATGAAAGAATCCCCCGCATGTTCAAGCCGGGAGTGGTCTGTTTCGTTGCTGCAATCCTGCTTGGCTTCTCTGCGAGTGCCCAAACCACGCGGTCTGATGCCGAAAAGCAGCTTGCTCATGATGTCTATAAACAGTTTGTTGAAATTCAATCAGGCTATACGACAGGAGAAACTACGCCCGTTGCGGAAGCTGCAGCCTCTCGGCTAAGAGCTGCAGGATTTGCGGATTCGGATATTTTCATCGGAGGCGCAATCCCGAAAAAAGCGAACCTCGTAGCCCGGTATTACGGCACTGGCACCCGTAAACCGATTCTTCTTCTCGCGCACACTGATGTCGTGGAAGCCAAGCGTGAAGACTGGAGCATGGATCCTTTTCAATTCGTCGAAAAGGACGGCTTCTACTACGGCCGCGGCACCGCTGACGATAAGGCGCAAGCCGCCGTTTGGATCGCCAATCTCATTCAATATAAGAAGGAGGGATTCAAGCCTGATCGAGACCTCATCGTCGCTCTTACGGCTGATGAGGAAGGGGGCGGCCCCTACAATGGGGTGGAATGGTTGCTGAAGAACCATCGCGATTTGATTGAAGCAGAATATGCACTAAATGAAGGCGGGTGGGGCGAAGAAAGCAACGAAAAGAAAATTTCGAACGACCTCCAGGTGAGCGAGAAATACGTTCTCAATTTCCGGTTGGAAGTGCGCAACAAGGGCGGACATAGTTCGATGCCCGTGCCGGACAATGCCATCTATCATCTCGCCAGCGCACTCGATCGGCTTTCGAAATTCGGGTTCCCGCTCAAAACCAACGAAGTCACATCTGCGTATTTTCGGGCGATGTCGAAAATCGACAACGGTCCCAACAAGGACGCCCTCGCCAAAGTTGCCGAGAACTCTCCCGAGGCCATGCAACGGGTGGCGGCAGCATCGCCTGCTTGGAATGCTATGCTGCGCACCACTTGCGTTGCGACGATGCTCGAAGGCGGACATGCTATGAACGCTCTGCCGCAACTCGCGACTGCAACCGTTAACTGTCGTGTCTTGCCGGAAGACACAGTCGAATACGTCGAGAGCACACTGCGAAGCGTCTTAGCGGACGATCAGGTAAGCGTGAAACTCCTCCGTCAGCCGTCCCCCGGGCCGATTTCGCCGCTTCGCCCCGACCTCGTTGATGCGGCGCGCCAACTCACCGACAAATTCTGGCCAGGAGTACCGGTCGTGCCGATCATGGTCATGGGCGCAACGGACGGTGCCTATTTGCGGAGGGCTGGCATTCCTTGTTATGGGATACAGGGCTTCTTCATGGATCGCGACGATATTCGCTTCCATGGTCGTGACGAGCGCATGAGCGTTCAGTCCTTCTATGAGGGCCAGGCTTTTCTCTATGAGCTCGTCAAGCGGCTGTCATCCGTCTCACAGTAGGGTTACTGAACAGAAGCTGACTTGCCGGTAATGATCCCGCGATGGGTCACATCAGCATCTTCCGTGTTGCCGACCATCCACGAGCATCGTCGGTGTTGCCGACGGTTCGGGAGTTGAGAGTTTTATGCCCCGGCATTAGTCCTGGCCGCGCTCTAAGCGTGACCCTGCCAATCCTATTGGGTGGAATCACAGTGCTGGCCAGACTTCGTCGATGGCAACGATGGACCCCTTGGTGACGATCATTCTCGTCAAAGGCGGAATATTGAGATCGGCTGGTTCCTCAGTTGCCTTTTCCAAGGGCGGGGTTCGAGAGTTTTTTCGAAGAAACTTTATCCAGACGGCTTTCCTGAAGAGAGTGTTGTAGCAGACGCAGTTCCTGAGACGTCGTTGCACTGAGAGCAGCTCTGATGAGGTGCTCGTCGGCATAAGAGCGTCCATCGATCTGCGTCCGCAGACTTGCTCCGCGCCAACTTCAGCTCCGTTTTCCGAATCATTTGCGGCCACAGGGAATCCGGATCTGAATTGAAGACCGTTCCAGCATCCCCCTGAAAAATGAACCACGCGCCCAGTTCCACTTCCTTCCGCAGTTGATCGTTATTCCATCCGGCATAGCCCAGATAAACATGAAAGACATTAGGGTCAGGTCGAGCGGAGATGGTCTGTTCGAAGAGGGCCTTCGTGGAAATCAGGTAAACCCCACCGAAAATGTGCTTAGCCCCTTCGAGCTTGGCCGGCGACTTGAGCAACGCAAACACCGCGGGAGTTTGGACCGGACCTCCGAGATAGACCGAGTCGGAACGGTCTTTCGCCGCCTTGAGCCCCTCAAGCACTCGTGCAAGCGGGACATCTGTGCGGCGGTTGAGAATCAGTCCGACCGCACCTCCGGCATCGTAGTGAACCAGTAGGACCACTGTTTCAGCGAAATTCGGATCAGTGAGATTTCGGCTCGCCACCAGCACCCTTCCGGCACCCAGATCCTTGGCAAGAAAAATCGTCGGAGGGATTTCGCTTTCCACGTGGAATGCCTTGACCCAGTGCGTTCGGCCTAGCTTGTTCGCCACCTGGGCGGAGTGCCAAAGCGAACCATCGGGGGCAAGCACCGGATCGTGCGGCTGCGAATTCGGCGTCGCCACAGCAAATTCCTTGGTCTGAACGTTTAACGTTCCGACCGGCGCGAGGGCAACAATCGTGGCAAGCATTGCGAGGACGCACAGTTTGCCCAGAGACATGGCCGCTCTCCTCACAGGGAATCACGTCCTTTATTCGGAAGGTCCTCGCGCGTCTGTGAAATTATACTCAGTCGCCATTTTGGTTCCACAGACAGCAACAACGTCTCACACAAAAACTGAGGAGACCTACTGAGTAAAAAGTTGACGCCATACCGTCACACGTCTTTTGACGGTTGGTTCCGGATTGCCGACAATCCAGGAGAGAATGACGAGATGCGCGTTTATCGGGACTTAGTCCGGTCCGCGTTCCGCTGTTCTCCAAATTCTCGCCAATGTTGGATGCAGGACACCCAGTGAGGGTCGGACTCTGTGGTACCTGTGTTAGGACGCCAGTAGTGTTGTCCAGTCAGATTTCCTAACGATTGCATCACCGCGAATTGGACCTCTCGGTCGGGGTCGTCCAAGGCAGAGAGCAGAATATCCAGAGCGGTTTCAGAGTTTGTCTATTCCAGGAAACGAGCCGCAGCAACCCTCTCCTCAGGCTCTGGCGATTTCAGCACGCGAGCGAGCAAAGGGATTGAGGTGTGTGGTTCAAGGCTAGATATTGCCAGCACCAAATTCGATTTCGGATAGAACGGCGATTTCGCAGATCGGTCGAATAAGTCTTCTTCGGCGAGCGGCAAAACGCTCAAGTCTCTCCAATGTAAAAGGTCACTGACTATCGATATTCTCAGGGTCGGGTTGGATTTCACGTCTGGAAGGTTTAGAGCGGCTCTCAGGAATGGCGCGGCGGAGGAATCCTCATTCCAGTTCAGGTCAAATAAAGCCGGTTGCTTTTCTTCGGGGGTGGAGTCTGTGCACAGCAAGTCTAGGAGCCTTTGCAACACTTTGTGATATGCGTCTTCGCCCAATTGCACTTGCCAATTCGGCCCGCAAGATTTGGAAGCCGACGGGATGGACGGGTAATAGGGGCTGACGAACGCATACCCCGTTGCCGTTTTCTTCAGGAACACTACTCGGTAGGTATTGGGAGCCAAACCGCCTTCTGCCACGTTTCCCACACTGTCGATGGCCGGTGTGGAATAGCTGAAGGTGAAGCTGACGGGTGCGGATCTTCCCTTAATCGTCTCATCGACCCTCAGCTCGGCTTGAAGGTCCAGACGCGCATAATCAACCCCGTTCAATTCAACCGAGCCCGTTCCTGTTTGTTGCACGCGTTCAACTTTTCCCGCGATTATCAAATCGGCAGCGTCGACAAGACCTTTGGAGGAAGAGGTGCTGGAATAAAGGCGCTATGCCCAGCCGCTTGTTTTACGCATTGACCCGCTAGCATAGTAAGCGCACGCACCGACGCCGCTTGCTAAGTTCGGATGAAATAAGACCACAACCTGGCAAGCGTTATTTTACCAAACTGCGCATTTGTAAAACAAATGCCCAGCGCATCACGTGGAACTGAGGTAATTTCGTTCCACGGATTGATATTGGCATTATGTTTACTTAAGATAAACACAATGTGAGTCACGCCTTTGGGCCGGGAGCTCAAGCGCTTGCGCGTCGAGCACGATTTAACAGTGCGTGAGCTCGGTACCCGCATTGGCAAGAGCGCGGGTTATGTCGGGCAGATTGAAACCCAGGGCGAAGTGCCGACGCCTGACCTGATCCGAAAACTCGCCGAGGTGCTCGGCGAACAACCAGACGGGCTGCTTGCGGCGGCGCGCAAGTCACTCCTTGCCCAGACAGAGCGGCACTTGAACGAAAAATACGCGGCCTTTGAGGATTCGCCGACTCATTGGCAGTCTTCAACGCCTTGTCCATAGCTACCGGAATCACCTCCTCCCGGTAACTCGGCAGACTCGTCGAGATGTCGTCCAGGTCAACGAACGCGCAGTGGTCCATCAGGTACTTGCCGAACAGCAGTGGCGAGGCGCCGGGCTTGCGTTTGATGGTTAGGGTCTTTTTGGTCTTCTTGGAGCAGGCGTTATCCTCTGCGGTTATCCGCTCGATGGTTTCGATCACGCCGAAATCGCGCGTGAATCGTTCTCTGCCGGCTGGTCCCCATTCGTAGCCGTCTGCCAGCATTTGTCTTGCGTTCGTACGGAACAGGGTGTTGAACAGATCGTCGGCATAGCCCGAGAGCAAGGTTCCAGTCAGCCCTAGAAATCGCTTGGCTGCACATTCGCGTTAAGTGAACCGCGTGCAGGCACGATACAGAATCGATGTCGCAGTTAGTTTTCCGAGCCGCTGGGAAGGGGACGCCCAACAGCGGAGTGAATGTCCATTCATTTACCCATGGCGTCGGGCAGACCTTTGTAGTAACGAAATCCTTCCACCGGCTTACCATCTTTCACCTGGATCCGACTGCGCATCCCGTCTCTCATCTGCTTCAATTCAGATTCTGAAAGGTTCGGCTTGTAATTTTTCCATCCCGGCCCATGTTGACTGACGTATTTGGCTCCCGCATTTATTTTTTTCTCGACAAAGTCGCTGATGTCAACCCAGAGATTCTCGTCGCCATGGTCGTAGTCATTGAAGAGCAAGTACTCTGGAATCATGTACTCCTTGAGACCTTCTTGGGTAATCTGACCTTCAAAGAGCAGCCGCCACATCGCCGCTCGTGCCGCATCCGCCGCCAGGTAGGCGGCCGCCCGATGGTCAGATTTGTGCCAGCGCTGGTAGTTCCTGCCGGGGTCCCATGCCAGGAGCACGTCTGGCCGTAGCTTCCTGATCCAGCGCACGAGATTTTCCACAACGGCCTTTCGATCCTCAAACTCCAGAAGGCCGTCATCATACCCTAGATTGATATAGTGGTCCCCTGGGATGCCCAATTCGGCCAGCGCCGCCAACTCCTCTTGCCGGCGAATCTGGGCCAGCTGTGTTCGTGACAGGTCAGGATCTTGCGTGCCGACGTTGCCAGTGGTCAGAGTTATTACATAAATCTGATTGGCATGCGACTGAAGCATGGCCAGGGTGCCATGGGCAAGCATGTCATCGTCGGCATGCGCACCGATCAACACGACAGTTTTTCTAGACCATTTCTCCACAGGCGAATCTGGTTCCTGCTCGTGCGGTTGGGCGCTGACCAAGGCGGGTGAGGCGAAAACTCCGGCTACTAGAATTAACTGCCATAGTGTCGCTTTCATAAAGCCTCCATGGATCCCCATATTGAGAGCCGAATTTGCTCGCGTGTAAGCACGAATCGCATCGTTCGAGAATCTACTGTTCGAGAATCTACTGTCGAGAATCTACTTGACAAGGCCAGTATCTTCAGCTAATGAAACGACTCAATCTAAACGATAACGAATGCGACTTCCAGAGAACTGTATTTGCAAAGATATTTCCTTCCCAGCACTGCTGATCGCCTGGGCAATGGCCGCGAGCTTGCCAGGCCTAAGCTCCGCTCAAAATGCTGCCGACGATAATCCGAACTGTCATGTCATGTAACCACCGTCAACGTGGATCCCATCCACGCCATCAAGAACGTCGACGGCGATCAAGCTTGCGCACGTGCGTCCAGTTTCTTCTGCTCTACTTGGGCATTGGCATCTTTTTTGTAAGGGCGCCGCGCGTAAGCTGGATCTTTTTTTGCTCACACCAACTCTTCAAATAACAGTTGATAAACTCCGATCCGAGCCGCGACCCGTTCAGCCGCCGGGAATGGGACCAGTGGTGGCGCTGCCGCAGGTCTGTGGACTGCACCACCAGTACGAACGACGGGCTACCTGAAAGAGCCAGAGTCTACCGTGCACGCGCTGCCTTTACTCCACCCTTTGAAACCTGGTCCCGCACTGCGCCCACGGCACATGTGTGCCTCCGCGAATCTCGCTCACCAGACTCAAGTGGATCTGAGAACGGCTTGAGCTTCGCGGTTCGCTTGAGGAATGACATCCGCCATTGGGGTTGCACAGAATTTTCGTTAGGGACTTTGGCAGTCCTCGCCGTCTGTTAACGAGTTGTAAAACCTAACGGGGCTGAACTGTTACGGCAGAGACCGCGGGTTCGAGTCCCGTCGCTCGTAGCAAAACACCGGCGCCTTTTCGTTCACATTGTGTGTCTTGCAGCATCTGGGGATTAATAAAGGTGTCCCTTCGCCTGAACTAACTGTGCCAATGCCATTGCTTTCTGGGCTTCGGTGTTCCCAGCGACGCGGAAACCGGCGGAAGGGGAGGGAGTATCATGCGGATAAGCAATGGAGCAGATGAAAACGGAGTGGAGCAATGCGTGAGTCCATGGACTGGCCACGGATGCAACCGCCGCACGGTCGCCGCCGCCGCCGTTTTTTTCTCATTGTTGCCGTTCTTGCCGGCATTTTCTTCGGCAGCCGGACCGCGCTGTCATACTACGTGGACGTGCTCTGGTTCGCGTCGCTCGGCTATCGGGACGTGTTCTGGAAAACGCTGAGTCTTCAGTGGGGAATTTTCGCGACTTTTGCGGCAGCCACATTTCTCATTCTGTACGGATCGTTTCTAGCCCTGAAACGAGCGCACCTCCCTGATTTACCGAACGGTCAAACCATTCTCATCGGCGGACGGCCGGTGAAGCTGCCGGTTGAGCCCGTTCTGCGGCTCATCGCACTCGGCGTCTCGCTCGTTATTGCCGCACTAACCGGCGGCGCCATGATAACGGAGTGGCCGACGCTCGCTCTTTTCTGGTTCGCACCGCGCACTAGCAACGGCGTCGTAGACCCGATTTTTACTAAGCCGCTGGATTTCTTTCTGTTTAGTTTGCCGGCGTGGCAGCTCATTGCCGGATGGCTGCTGACGCTGAGCGTGATCACCTGTGCTCTCGCCGTTTTCTTCATTCTGCTTACGGGCGGATCTCGTGTGCTGACTGGGCGTCTTAGCCGCTCTGTCACATTACCATGGTGCGGGCTCTCCATTACATTCGCATTTCTGTTGCTGATCCTGGCGATGCGCGTCTATCTGGGGCGGTTCGACCGATTGCTCGACGATCATACGATCTTCGGGGGTGTGACCTACACGGACGCACACGTCACGCTCACGGGGATGCTCGTCGTATGCGCGGCGCTCGTTTTGGGCGCGATGGTCGCAGCCGTCAACGCCGCGTGGGTGCCCCGCGGGCGATGGTTGCTCGCAGCGATCGTTCCGGCCGTCGTCAGTTATGTCGCCGTTCAAGGGGTCGCGTGGTACGTCAGCAGCTTTATCGTCAAACCGAACGAACTGGTTCGCGAGAAGCCCTACATTGTCTACAACACCGACCTGACGCGGCAGGGCTACGGACTGAACCAGGTCATGCAACGTGAGTTTCCCGCCGAGACGACCGTCGAGGCGGCTGACCCGGCGAACAACCAGGTTACCCTGCAAAACATCCGGTTGTGGGACTGGCATGCACTTCAGGACACACTGCGTCAGATTCAGGAAATCCGCACCTACTACGACTTCCCCGACATCGACATTGATCGCTATGAAATCAACGGGTCGACTCGCGAGGTGATGCTCGCAACGCGCGAACTGAACGTCGATAAGCTGCCAGAGAGCAGCCGCAACTGGATCAACGAGAAGCTGATCTACACCCACGGGTACGGCATCACGATGAACCCGGTTAATGGATTCACGCCGGAGGGCCTACCCACGCTGATTCTGAGCAACATGCCGGTCCAGAGCACGGTGCATGGTTTGGCTGTGACGCGTCCGGAGGTCTATTTCGGCGAGTTGACCAACACAGATGTCTACGTCAAGACGCGGCAGAAGGAATTCAACTATCCGCAAGGCCAGACCAACAATCTGACATCGTACGAAGGCAATGGTGGCATCGTACTCGGCGGTTTCGCGCGACGAATGATCATCGCGCTCGACCGCGACGACCTCGCAAAGCTACCGTTCAGCGATGACATTAATAAGGATAGCCGGCTGCTGATGCGGCGCAATGTGCGCGATCGCGTATCAACATTGGCGCCGTTTTTGACTTACGATCCCGATCCGTACATCGTGCTCGGGGACGATGGGCGCCTATCGTGGATTATGGACGGGTTCACAATTTCAGACAGCTATCCGTACTCGACGCATTACCGTCTGAGTAACGACCTGATTAACTACATGCGGAACAGCGTGAAAGTGGTGGTCGACGCCTACGATGGCACGACCACGTTTTACGTCTTTGATACGGGTGATCCAATCATCGCTGGCTACCGCGCTGTCTTTCCGAGCCTTTTTAAGGATGCGTCCAAAATGCCGGCCGGGCTACGTAAACACATGCGCTATCCCGAGATGCTGCTGAAACTCCAGGCGGAAGTTTACGGCTTGTATCACATGACGGATCCGGAAGCGTTCTACAACCGGGAGGATCTGTGGACGGTGGCCACAGAAGTCGGCCTGAGCGAGGGAGGCCAGCAAACGACGCAGGCGATGGAGCCGAATTTCGTGCTGATGAAACTGCCGGGCGAAACTGGCGAAGAGTTCGTGGAGATTCTGCCCTTCACCCCGGCGAACCGGAATAATCTAATTGGCTGGATCGCCGGGCGCAGCGACGGCGCACAATACGGTACGTCCGTGGTTTACAACTTTCCCAAGACGAAGCTGGTCGACGGACCGCTGCAGATCGAGGCGCGAATCGACCAGAATGCGCAGCTTTCCGGACAGTTGACATTGTGGAATCAGCAGGGCTCGCACGTGCGGCGCGGGGCGCTACTTGTGATCCCGATCGGGCGCGCGCTACTGTATGCGGAGCCGATTTACTTGCAGGCTGAGCGGAGCCCGATGCCGGAATTGCGTGTGGTCGTACTCGCATTGCAAGATCGGCTGGCATACGGACCAACCTTCGAGTCGGCAATGGCGTCCCTTTTTGGTGGATCGGTCTCGTCAATGAGCGCTGCGCCAGTCCCCGCGGAGTCGGACCGAAAAACATCGGCGTCCGCCACGAAACCCCAGGCCGCAGCGGATCTCAACGCGCTCATCGCGGAAGCCGCCAAAGACCTTGCCGACTACCAGCGCCTGACGGCGGAGGGAAAGCTCGGCGAGGCTGGGCAAAAGCTGGACGAGTTGAAGCGCGCACTCGACAAACTGAACAAGCGCCAAAAATAGTCTCGCTGTGCTTGGATGGTAAAGCGTTTAGCACAAATCACCTTAAGTACTTCTATGGCCCGTTTCGATCCACCAGCGCCGTGTTGCTACCACTGCCCAGACGGCCTCGATTAAACCGAAGGGCCAAGCGCCTTGGAGAAAACCATAGATCGAACCAAGCCCGCACGAAGCCGCAAAGGCCAGTATGAACCATGGATTCCGGTTCTTGAAAGCGTAGCAAACCAGCATTGCGGTCACTGCAAATAGACGAAATGCTGTCAGGGGCTTCATCATAGGTGCTTTCAAGATAGCAGGCAGATCCCCATCGTTCACCAGCACCACGTCTGCTGCACACAGCGGCACATTAACGGACGTTCCGACCTGCGGAATGGCGACCGTTCTAGTTTCGGCAGATCGCTCAGAGGGAACACCCTGATGTGAGAGTGTACTTTTCAAGACTGGACGCGTGCTAACGAGCGCTACAATCGTCACGAAATGCCGGATACTGTTCCAACACGGATTGACGCAGCACGACCGGTCGCGACTCAGGGCGGCTAAAAGCCGCTGCTGGTTCGAGGTAAGGATTCCCACAAAAGCAAAAGGGTCAGAGCATTTGCTCTGACCTTTGCATTCCCTCACTCGTGAGGGCCCGTAGATTCAGTCACCCAGTGTTTCGGATTCTGTCGCAACCTCCGGGAACACCGCTTGCATGTGGGCGTGCCCCGCAAGCGCCTTCGCAGTTGCTCAGGCCGTATCACGAGGGACTGCGGCGTCATGCTTACCGGGGTCCTCACCTGTAGCCGAGGATCGCTGACGCCGATCTTGAGTTCCCAGCCCGTTCCTGCGCAACCAGCTCACCAGAGCAAAGGAGTGCCAGAATGAACTGTGCGTGCAGTCGCCTTGTGACCCAGCTGGCGATCACCGATGTGCGCATCACGACTTTGATTATCCACTAGAATTCGCGCGCAGCCGGGCGGATCTCTTCTATGCACTTCGCGATGCTCGGAACAATCTGAAGGTAGTTGTCCCCAGCGATCATGTGCCGCTGTCAGTCGTCGCCGATCAAGACAGCGTTGTGCACAGCGCCGGGCAGCAGATGATTCTCACGATCATCAACGCCCTCCTGCGCTGCGGACGGCGCTTCGCATCACTGTCCGTTGACATACCCGATGCGCCGCTTTGCACAACGGTGGCTGGCATCGCCGCGACAACGCTCAGAGGAGCAGTTCTTGAGCTAAGCCAAAAGGTAAGGTCGATCCGCACTCCAGAATTGTGGACAGCCAGAAGGATTATGGGTTCGCAATTGTTATTGGAAACCGGCGATGCGCCGCGCCCAATCGAGTGTACATCGGTGTTGACGACACAGATGAGCGACGCGCCAACGCTCTCGAACGTCGTCGCCGAAAGAGGTAAGCTGTCGTAGCATGGCCAACGCCCTCTCTCCGACGATGACGGTGCGCGACTTCGAGAACGGCTATTGGTATCTCGACCAATTGAAGAACTTCGCCGAGCGCATCGGTATCCCGGCTGCGAAGAAGCTGCGAAAAGACGAACTCGAAAAGGCCATCGTGGCGTTCCTGCGCACGGGCAATGCTGTGTTGCCCTCGACGCGTTCACTGCGCAAGACAGGCATAAAGGACGTCGAACGTGGCCTCAACCTGAAGCTCCGGATTGAGAACTACACGAGCAACCGTGAAACGAAGGACTTCATTGTCGAACAGGCCCGTATGGTGGCGCCGGATGTTCGTGAGAAGTCCGGGGTCTGGTATCGCCTGAACCGATGGCGAGAAGAACAGACCACGAGCGGCGAGCACGTCACGTACGGGGATCTCGTCCGGCGGTACATTGTCCTGAACAAGATGCAGCGATTCGAGAGGGTCCCCCACGGTCGCTACATTAACTTCGTCGCTGACTTCCTCGAAGCCGATAAGAGGGCCACGCGAACAGAAGCAATCGCCGCGTGGACAGAGCTCAAGAAGCTCGACGTCCCCAAGGACTATGTGTCTTGGGTCAAGGCGCGAGCGAAGTGCAAGGGAAAGAACCGTTGACACCGGTGGCGCTGGTCTTCAACATTGGGATGAAAGTGACATCGATGGTGATCCCTTGATGTTCACAAGCGGCTACTTTGACTCGCCTCGATCTATCGCTTCAGCTCTCGCCCATGTCCGCACCAGTTCATGACTCTTGTGCCACGCTTCCCATACCGATCGACACCAATCATCAATCGTTGCGGCGCGACCCTGCTCCCGGGCTGCCATTACATCGACCGCCGTGATATTCCCGCGCTGTTCCGGCAATGGGAATAGCGGGAACTCTCTCCGTCCTTAACCGCGTCCGCGCGGCTGGGCCAATCGCACTTTCGACGGAGGTGTTCGGCTGGTTCAACAGCCTTCCACACGGCGTTGTCTGTTGCGCTAGGTGCGTTTGCGCTCGCGGTTATTGCAATCGTTCACTCACGCGGGAAATCAGCTCACTCATTCTTGGCGTTCCTGGTATGGCCGCTCCTTATCTGGGTACCAGCATTTCTTGTCGCCCTGGCCGCTGCTTCGATGCTAACCCGAACCCGGCGAAACTAAGCGGTTGTTCGGCGTGAAGAAGGAATTTGGAGTTCCCAAAGTGGACCAAATTGCAGAACCCCCGCCCATGCAGCTCGGCTGTTTTACACATTGAAATTTGGCCGGGAATATCGCCCGATATACCCGTTTCTTACCCATGTTCCGGTTGCTAAACTGCTTTAGAATCAATCTCCGGCGGCCTTTCCGCTTCTGCTGATAAGCGGACCGCCCGACCGTCGGACCGTTCTTAATGAGGGATACGTTGACCATCCTCTTCCGCTGGCAGAATACGCAATGGCAAGGGAGGAACTGGCTCCCGATGGTAACGGAGATTCCAGTAGTTCCAGGAGTGGATGTCAAAAACTCCGGAAGGAGGGTTAGCCAAAACCTGCTCGAAGTCTTGCTCGGAATAATACTTCAGCGCGATGACAATGTCGCGAAGCGTGCCGTAGGTCATCAGATGGGCAAGAAAGAGCTTAGGGTCCTTCAGTGTTTCTTCCGGCGGCTTGAACCAAACGACGCGTTTTGCAACGGTTCGCAGTTCAGGACTGTCCATTGCCGTCCTCTTTAGGGAAAGCTGACTCCAGGCTTCGCCATCACCCGGGGAAGTCGGCGGAGATCTACCGAAGTCGCCGCAACGCGCAATCTTTGGCGCACATCGGCCTGGAGAGTCGAGAGGTCCCCATCCTCAAAATACGAGAGTGCCTTGAGGCTCAATGCTCCGTTGAATTTTTGACCATAAATGGCTTCCGCCGCAGCAAGTGCTTCGGCCAGGTCGATGCCAGTACTGAGCACTGCCGCGATATCGATATAGTCCCTGGCCTGCGCACGCTGTTGAATGGTCTTGAGCTTGCTCGCAAGCACGTCGATCAAAGACGCGACATAAATCCCGTTCTCGTTGACGAGATCGGGATCCTGTACGCGATTAAAGTCCAGGTATCCAAAAAACGAAACCTTCACCGGTCCCTCTCGATCAACGATTGCAGTCAAGGTATTTTCTTGTGATTGCGTGATCTCAGCTGCCTGGAGATAGCCAATGCCGTTCAGTAAGGTGGAAGGCTGGAATGCCTTGTTGGAAAAGAAATCGAAGTCCTCCGATTGTCGATGTCCCAGCCGAAGTGCCAAAGCGGTCCCGCCATAAAGCACGAACCATTTCGGAGTGTCCGTTAATTCCCGCCAGAGCTTCTGTTGAGCCTTAGGCAGAATGTCAGTCTTGGGCATGAGCATTCTCGTTTCCTTAAACACTTCAGATCCCAACCCAGCTTTAGAACACTTCTAAGCCACTATATCTTCATTATTGAGCAGCAGATCACAGAGTGCACGCTTCAAGTCCTCACGGTGCTTCGGGTCTTTTACGTGCGGCAAGGCCCCGATCGCCGCGTATAGGACTCGATTGAATTCGCTCGTGCTTAACACTTGGCGGTTGATCTCGCGAGAAAACAGATCAGGATTGCGAAGTGGGAACTGCAATAGTTTTTTGTTTGCCATACCTCACCACCGCCAGGACTGGGCGTCCGGACCGAGGGCAATCTGCCGCCCTATGGGGCCATCCTTAGAATAGCGACCTTAGAATAGCCCATTCGCCTTCCATTCGCCATTCGCCTTTAAGATTTTCTTCGTTGTGAAAATCCGCCCTCGCCCCTCCACACGACGGTGTCGGGCACGCTCTTCAAGGGAAAAACGGCCCTAACCCTTGGGTCTTCGATAGCGCAGCCTGGAGCGAAACCGATTGCTTCTCAGTAGCTTACAACTTTCGCGACGGAAACCAGCTATAGCTAGCTGACCGCTTTCTTATGGAACTGCCGGAGACCGACTGCAAGCAGGAAAAGATCGAATGCCACCAAGGCGGCCAGGATCAGCGGAATCGACAAGTGCGGGAACTGGGACACGAGTGTGGCCCGCAGCCCCTCGCTCGCATAGGCGAGCGGGTTGATGAGGACGACCTTCTGTAGAATGGGGAATTTGCTCAGGGCACTCCAGGGATAATAGGTGCACCCGAAAAAGATCATTGGAGTCAGGACCATGCTGAACATCAGGCCGATGTGCTGCTGATCGACAGTGCAACCGAGGACAAGGCCGCCGCAGGCCGAGAAACCTGCGACCAGCAACGTAATGCAGATGAAGAGAAGCGGATTCGTCAGACGCAATTCCAATCCGGGGCGAAGGATGATCCCCGCCAACGGAATCACGACCAGGCCAGCCACCAGCGCCTGAATCAGACCGGCCACCACCTTTTCCACCGCCACCCAGGAGATATCGATTGGAGCCAGCAGCCGGTCTTCAATTTCGCGAGTGAACTGGAATTCTGCGATCAGGGGCATTGCAACCGCCCAGATTCCCGTGAACACCATACTGATAGCCATGATCCCGGGTAGCAGAAGGCTCTTGTAGGCAGCAGGAAGATAACCGCTACCCACCATTACCCGGCCGAAAATGAAAACGAACAACAGAGGCTGCAAAAAGGTTTGGAACAGCAGGGGCACCAGATTGCGTCGGGCCACATGTGCATCACGAGCCAATAGCGCCAGGAAGGCCTTACTATTCATTCGCGCAAGCTCCTGCCGGTGTGATGTAGGAACAGGTTTTCCAGGCTGGGTTCGGAAATGTGCACATCCGACAACTCCACGCTAAGAGCTGCGGCGGCATTCACGATCTCCGGAATCAGAGAGCCACCGCGGCCAGCATAGAGGTCGCAACCACTGTCTCCGGAGGCGCGTACTTCCGTCACACCAGGTAAATTGGCGAGTTGCTCCAGCAGCGGTGCGGACTGATGTCCAAAGCGCAGGCGGAGGAGAAATCCGCCGGGGATCGAAGCTTTCAGCTCGCTGGGCGTACCCGATGCGATGATGCGGCCATGATCAATGATGGCGAGTTGCTGGCATAGTGCATCGGCCTCTTCCATGTTGTGGGTTGTGAGCAGGATGGTGCGGCCCTTCTGGTTGTACTCGCGGATGATTTCCCACAGCAGCAGCCGGGTTTGCGGATCCAGGCCCGCGCTCGGTTCGTCGAGGAATAAGACCTTGGGGTCGTGCATCATGGCGCGTGCGATCGAAACCCGTTGCATCATACCGCCGGAAAACGCGCGGACGAGTTGGTCGGCACGATCCGTCAGCTTGAAGCGATCGAGCAAGCTCCTGGAGCGCTCGCTACGTTCGTGCGAAGTGAGGCCGAAGTATGCTCCGTGGAAGAGCAGAATCTCGCGGGCAGTCAGCGAGAAATCGAGGTTGGGGCGCTGCGCCACGACGCCGATCTGACGTTTGGCGGCCGTCTGATCGCCCCAGACATCGTGCTCTCCAATCCAGGCAGTACCGCTGGTTGGGCGGACGCGCGTGGTCAGAATACCCACAGTGGTGGATTTTCCCGCGCCATTGGGACCCAGCAGACCGAAAATCTGTCCGGGTGCAACGTCGAGGTCGACGCCGTCGAGCGCCGTGATCTGCGGCTTTGAATTCTTGTTGCGTCTTCCCGACACCGAAGGATCACCTCGCCCGGCTCCGGCGGGTGGTTGCGAGTTGTAAACCTTGCGAACATTGCGGGTACGAATTGCCGATTCCATTGCAAGAGTCCTTGGTCAAGAGTGCCGCAGGTGCTGAGGATCGTCGAAACGACAAGCTCTTACGGGGAGTATACATATCGGGGATAGGGAATCGTAAGGTCCCCTGATTTTGAGGATTTTCGGTTGGCCGCCGTCCTGGTAAGCCGAACTCGATGAAGTAGCGGGTACTCGTCGACTTGTCTGTGCCGAACTAGCATCGTCGTCGCTTCGTCTGCGGACGACGTTCCCTTACGCCGTCGTATTCCGCCAGCCTTGCATCTTCAGGGCAGATTCGCACTGCCCCCGGCACCTTTCACGACTAGACATTACCGTCTGGAAGTACTCAACCGCGAACTATTGATCTACGTATAAATAATGCAATGATTTAGCGCAAAAAAGAAGGTAGCTCGGACTGCTCGATGCATGCCCGCAACTTCCTCGGCGATCTTCTGATTCCGTTGATCGATCCGATGATGTCGTCCATGAGCTCATCGATGTCCTTGGGGCAGCTATTCGCCAGTTTCCGTTTCGCTTGCGACCAGACGGCTTCGTCCGGGTTGAGTTCCGGCGCATAGGAGGGGAAGTTCTCCATATGCAGACGAGGATGCTGGTGGCGTAGCTCTTGGAAAGGCTCGCCCTTGTGTGTACTGGAGTTATCCAGTACGACCATCACCTGACCCCGGAGATGCCGCAATAAGTGGCGTAGGAACAGGCATACTTCTTCCTGCCCGATATTGTCATAGAAGAGGTAGTAGTAGAGGTTCAGCCGCTGCCGTTTCGGACTTACCGAAATGCCGGAGATCACCGAAATTTTGTCCCGTCGATAGACATGGCGATGAATAGGAGTTTGACCTACCGGCGCCCAGGTTTTGGCCACGTTGGGAATCAGCAGGAACCCGGACTCATCGGCAAACACTAGATGGGCGCCCAACCGAGCGGCTTTTTTTTAATCCGCGGCCATTGTTGGCGTTTCCATTGCTCGATCTGTTTCTCGTTTCTCTCGATGGCACGCCGTTCCGGTTTCTGATGACTCCATTGCAGGCGATGCATCAACCGACCCATGTGATTGGGGTGGTAGTCGACGCCGAACTCCTCCGCGATGAGCCGGGCGATGCGCGCCGTCGTCCACAGGTTCGTGCGGTAGCCGCGAGTCATCGGGCCTTTGAGCAGCAGCTGGATCAGGCGCTTGAGCTGTTTCGGCCGCAACTTGAGCGGTCGCCCCGGGGAGAAGCGAACCCGCAATGCCTTCTCTCCGCCCCGCCGCCGGGCATGGTACCAGCGCATAACTGAACTGGCCCCGCAGCCAATGCGCCGCGCCGCTTCATTGAGTGAACAACCGGAATCCACTAAGGCCAAAGCTCGCCGCCGCCGGTCTTCCAGCAGATCGGCACTTCCTCTTGGTCTGGGCATAGGTGTTCAGGCGGAGAAGCAGAGCACCTACATTATTGGATTCTTCTTAGAGGAAAGCTATTACATTCTTTATACGTAGCTCAATAGCATGCTTTCGGCGAGGCCATGCGCCGAGGGTTCTCGGGGGTGCGGGGTCGGGCCGATGTCGGTCGGCGCGTCCGCTAATCAGCGATGCCTGAAATAGTATGTAAAGGAGGCGCTAACGTAGGACTTCAGCGGGAAGCCGGCGATGCGCTCGAATGGCGTGCCTTCTCCGGGAAGAGCCAGCGTCTCCAGCGTCTGTCCCCCATATCCGCTGACGATAAACGTGATTACGCCGATGTCGAAGCCCTTTGTTGGAAAGGGCCGGATCACGGCACCGCGAGATTCGCGAACCGGTACAGCAGTGAACCCGTCGCCCAAGGGCTTGCGTCCTACCTCTTCATATTGACCGCGAGCAACCAGGTGAAATGGTAGCTTGTCGACCGTCGCAAGGAGGTCCCAAATCTCCCGCGGAGCTTCTGGTGTGGGCTCGCCGGTGATGCGATCCCGCGCATCCGCCATCGAGAACAAGCCTTGCACAAAGCCGTGAGGGAAATTGTGTCGAACGGTAAAGGTGAGATATTTCACAATTCCG
>Ga0209154_1000653_pt1 | contig 22267 bp, 18 predicted proteins | sample GraSoiAngelo_121_FD_185878 | JGI IMG/M metagenome (GOLD analysis project Ga0209154, IMG submission 185878) | Grasslands soil microbial communities from the Angelo Coastal Reserve, California, USA - 14_0919_12_20cm (SPAdes) (version 2) | ecosystem: Environmental > Terrestrial > Soil > Grasslands ... | reverse complement strand
GGCGGCGGCGGCGGCGGCGGCGGCGGCGGCGGCGGTGGCGGCGGCGGTGGCGGCGGTGGTGGCGGTGGTGGCGGTGGTGGCGGTGGTGGCGGTGGTGGCGGTGGTGGCGGAGCGCCCGACGAAATCTTCGCTACAAAGGCATCATACATGGTGTTCGGTGGCGGGCTAACGCCAATGGAGGTTGGATGAAGGGCACCCTGCGTCGTCGGGAAGTTGGTTGAGTTCGTGTAGCCCACCACGTAGGTGTTGCCGGCCCCATCCACGGCAATGGCGTGGCCCTGGTCTTCCCCACTGCCCCCAAGGTACGTGGAGTAGACGAGGGTGGCGCCGTTGGGGTCGAGCTCCGTCACGAAGACGTTGCTGGTGCCGCCCCCGTAGGTTGCCTGGAACGCGTTCGTCGTCGGGAAGTCGGTGGAGTTCGTGTAGCCCGTCACATACGCGCTACCCGAGCCATCCACAGCGATGCCCTGAGCCCAGTCGTTGCCGCTGCCCCCGAGGTAGGTGGAGTAGGCGGGGGCGGTAACGCCGGGACTGAGCTTCGTGACGAAGGCGTCGATGCTCCCCCCGGAGGTCGGCTGGTAGATCCCCCCGGTGGTCGGGAAGTCCCCGGAGGCGGTGGCACCGGTGACATAGACACCGCCCGAGGCATCCACGGCGATGCCGAAGCCGATCTCCTCGCCGCTCCCCTCCAGGTAGGTGGAATAGACGGGCGCGCCGCTCGGATCGAGCTCCGTCACGAAGACATGGGAGCCGCCCCCAGGGCTCGTCGGCTGATAGGCTCCCGCCGTCGTCGGGAAGTCCGGAGAGGTCGTGCCACCCGTTACGTAGCTGTTGCCCGAGCCGTCCACGGCGATGCCGCTGCCCAGGTCTTCCGCTCTGCCCCCGAGGTAGGTGGAGTAGACGAGGCTGGCGCCGCCGGGATCGAGCCTCGCCACGAAGACGTTGTTGGTGCCGGCCCCATGGGTCGCCTGGAAGGCGTTCGCCGTCGGGAAGTTGCGGGAGCTGGTGTATCCCGTCACATACGCGCTACCCGAGCCGTCCACGGCGATGCCCTGGCCCCAGTCGTCGCCGGTGCCCCCGAGGTAGGTGGAGTAGACGAGGCTGGCGCCGCTGGGATCGAGCTTCGCCGCGAAGGCGTCGATGCCACCCCCGGAGGCCGCCTGGTAGGCCCCCGGCGTCGTCGGGAAGTTGGTGGAGAGCGTGGCGCCCGTTACATAGGCGTTGCCCGAACCGTCTACGGCGATCCGGTAGCCCTCATCGGCGATGCTGCCTCCGAGATAGGTGGAGTAGACTAGGGAGCCGCTGGGGTCGAACTTGGCCACAAAGGCGTCGTAGGCCCCCGATGACGCCGTCTGATCGGCCCCCGCCGACGTTGGGAAGTTGGGCGACGCGGTGCCGCCCGTCACGTAGAAGTTGCCGGAGCCGTCCACGGCGATGCCGTAGGCTCCGTCGTCACCGCTCCCCCCGAGGTAGGTGGAGTAGGTGAGCGCCGGGTCCATCACCAGCGGCCTGTGTGTGTCGTAGGAGTTCACCTGGAAACCGATCTGGTGCGCGCTCTTCACCACAAAGCGGCCCGCGATTTCTCGCCGCGCTCCGTCGACGTCCTGGTAGACCACCGGCTTCAGGTGCCAGATGACGCCCTCGCGCATCTGCAGCGCGAGGTCTCCCCGGCGATTGACCTCGAGTTTCTGGGCGCCCTGGAAATCCAGGCTGATGGCGCCGGGATCGGCTCCCGGCTGCACCACGAAGTCGTATTCCAGTTTGCGCTGGTTGCCGTAAAAGATCAGATCGACCCCGGGATAGAGTCCTGCATACCGAACCCGGGCATACGTGGGGATGTTGGTCCTCCACCGCGCCGGGTCGTTGCCGGTGAAGTAGTGCGCATGGCCCGAGGACTGGTCCAGCCCGATGACCCGCGCATTCGGATTGGCGCCCGCGTAGATCATGCGCAAGACGGCCCGGGTCCCGCCGTCCGGCAGGCCCGAGGGCCGACGCGTCGTCGCGGATGCCTCTTTCCTCAAGTCTTTCGGAGCCCCGAGCGCGAGCACCGCCTCGGTGGCAGTGAGAAAGACCACGCGGTCACCGCTGCGGGAAAGGAACTTGACCTGCGGATCGGTCTGCCCGCGGTTGGCTTCAAAGGTCAGCGTGCGCGCGCCGTACGCTTTATTGATGCGCAGGCGATGTCCCGAGGCACCGACCAGCCCGCCGGCCGCCATGGCGAAGACCAGCCACAGCGCGAGGCACTTCCGCGCGATGTTCCCCCTTGGCGCCCCCCGGACTTCTCCGATCGGCGGAGAGACGGGCGATGGGTCGCTTGCGGTGACGCCGGCGGAAAGGCAGGCGCTCAGGTCATTGAGCATCAAAGGATTCCCCCTCAATCAGATCCCCTCAGACGATCGGGGCCCCTCGTGTCCAGACATATCTCCCCGATCCTAGGGTGTATTGCAACACACCCCAGGCGCATCACAATCGGATGAATCTTCTAAAGGAATATCCCTAAATGCTCATCGCCTCAGTGGATCAGGGGATTCCGGGGCAGGCGCCGGGAGGGCGGCGCCGGGACGTCACGGGCAGCCTGTGAACGAGTGCCCTGAGCCCTGCGATGATGCGCTCGTGCACGCGGAGGATGCTACTTTCACCCCGCGAATTACCCCGGGATACCATATCCGGGGGTGCGCCGGTGGCGAAGGTCTACGGGAAGACGGTCATCGAGGAGTACCTGAGCAGGAACCGGCGTTCGAAGGAGCTGCATGAGCGCGCCCGGTCGGTGCTTCCCGGCGGGATCACGCGCACCTCGGTGTACTTCGATCCGTTTCCCCCCTATGTGGCGCGCGGGCTGGGGAGCCGGATCACCGACATCGACGGCAACGAGCGGATTGATTTCTCGAACAACTACACCTCGCTGATCCTCGGCCACTGTCCTCCCTCCGTGGTCGCCGCCGTCCAGGGGCAGGTGGGGCGGGGGAGCGCATTTGCCGCGCCGACCCCGCACGAGGTCGGTCTCGCCGAGCGCATCATCGGGCGGGTGCCTTCGGTGCAGCGCATCCGGTTCGCAAGCTCGGGGACCGAGGCGGTGATGTTTGCCCTCCGCCTGGCCCGCGCCCGCACCGGGCGGCGGAAGGTCGCCAAAGCCGAGGGCGGGTTCCACGGCACGTCCGAGTATGCCGCGGTCTCCGTGAGCCCGGATCCGGCCGAGGCCGGCGACGCGCGTTCGCCCGCGGCGCTTCCGGCCGCGAGCGGGGTGACGGACGGGGTGGTCGGCGATGTGGTGGTGTTCCCGTTCAATGACGGGGAGGCGACCGAGGCGATCATTCGCCGGCACCGGGAGGATCTCGCCGCCGTCATCATCGAGCCGGTGCTGGGATCGAGCGGCATGATCCCCGCGCGGCGGGACTACCTCGAGCGGCTGCGGGATCTGACGGCGCGGCACGGCATCCTGCTCATCCTCGACGAGATCATCACCCTGCGGCTGGCGGCCGGCGGCGCGCAGAGCCTCTACGGCATCGCGCCCGATCTCACCGTCATGGGGAAGATCATCGGCGGGGGCTACCCGGTCGCCGCCTTCGGCGGCCGGGCGGAGATCATGGCGCTCCTCGATCCCGCGGGGGGCCGCCCTCCCATTCCGCAGAGCGGCACGTTCAACGGGAACCCGATCGGGATGGTGGCCGGGGCGGCGACGCTCGACGCGCTCACGCCGGCGGACTACGAGCGTCTGAACACGATGGGCGACGATCTCCGGCAGCGGCTGCGGGCGCTGTTCGCGCGGAAGGGCGTCGCGGCGCAGGTGACGGGGATGGGCTCGCTGCTGAACCTCCACTTCACCGACGTCGAGGTCACCGACTTCCGGACGATGCGCACCGGGGACGCCGGCCGGCTGCGCCGGGTCTTCTTCGGCCTCCTGAACGAGGGGATCTTCGTGGCGCCGCGCGGCATGGCGTGCCTCTCCACCCCCATGGGAGAGGAGGAGATCGCCGCCTTCGTCCGGGCCGTCGAGCGGGCCCTCGACGGATGAGCGCCTCGATCTCCACCCACGTCCTGGACACGCGGCGCGGGACGCCCGCGCGCGGCCTTCGGGTCGAATTGTTCCGCAGAAACGTCCGGCTCTCGGCCCAGGTCACCGACGCGGACGGGCGGATCGCCGATCTCGCCCGGACCCCGCTCCGGCCGGGGGTCTACCGCCTGGTCTTCCGCCCGGGGCGGCGGGGCGGGTTTTTCTCGCGGATCGAGGTCGAGTTCGTCGTGGCCGACGCCCGGCGGCACTATCACATCCCCCTGCTCCTGGCGCCCTACGCATGCATGACCTACCGCGGAAGCTGACCGTTGACGACCTGAGCACGCTCTTCGAAGGACGGACCCGATTCGTGGAGCGGCTGGCCGGGCGCGAGAACCCCCTGGGCGACGCCCGGGCCCTGCTCGCGTCGCTCCCGGAGCCCGAACAGGTCGAGGCGCTGAACGCGCACCCCCGCATCGGTGCGGCGCGCGTATCCTCGGTGTCCGCGCGCGAACAGGGCGGCGAGAGCGACCCTGCGGTGCTGGGCGAACTGGCCCGGTGGAACCGGCTCTACGAAGAGAAATTTGGCTTTCGGTTCGTCGTGTTCGTGAACCGGCGGACACGCGTCGAGATCCTGCGCGTACTCCAGGCGCGGATCACGCGCACCCGCGAGGAGGAGCTGCGGACGGGGCTCGATGATCTGGTCTCGATCGCCCTGGACCGGTATAGGGCGCGATGAGCATCCACTACGGCAAGGCGGCGGTGGGCGTCTACCGCACGGACGGCCGGAGCGCGCTGTTCGCCGCCGAGGTGCGGCTGGACGTCTCCGGCGGCGGGTTCCTCCCCGCCTACACCCGGGGCGATAACTCGACGGTCGTCCCCACGGACACGATGAAGAACTTCGTCCACGCCGTGGCGCTGGAGTACGAGGGCGCCTCGCTCGAGGAATTTCTCGCATTGCTGGGACGGCGCTTCCTCGACGCCTACGGCGACGTGGAGGATCTTCGCCTCGCGGCGCGGGAGCTGCCGTTCGGGCGGAAGAGCGAGGTGCTGTTCCAGCGGCTGCACGACGACTACGCGGTGGCCGAGCTGGCGATGGACCACACCGGCATCCGCGAGCACCGGTCCGGACGCGAGGCGCTTCACCTGATCAAGATCACCGGCAGTTCGTTCGCCCGGTTCCACCGGGACGGCTACACGACATTGCCCGAGATGATCGACCGGCCGCTCTTCATCCACCTGAACCTCTACTGGCGCACCAAGACCTTCGCGGATCGCATCGACCCTGTGGCCGCCCGCGACCTGGTGTGCGAGACCTTTGACGGGTTTGTGTCGAAATCCATCCAGCACCTGGTGCACGAGATCGCCCGGCGGCTGCTGGCGCGGTTCTCCGCGGTCGAGGAGGTCGCGCTGGAGGCGGAAAACCGCCTGTGGGAGACCGCCCTGGTCTCCGAGCGCGATCCCCGCGTCAAGGTCTACTGCGATCCGCGTCCGCCCTACGGGGTGATCGGGTACACGCTCCGGCGCGCGTGATGGACGTTCTGCTCCCCCGCACCCTGGCCGAGGCTCTCGACGTCAAGGCCGCGCACCCCGACGTGGTCCCGATCGCGGGAGGGACCGATCTGATGGTCGACCTGAACTTCGACCGGCGCCGCCCCGGGTCCCTCATGGACATCTCCCGCCTGCCCGAACTCGCGGTGTGGCGGCGCGAGGACGGTCACCTGTTCCTGGGGGCCGGGCTGACGTACACGAGGATCATCGGGGACCTCGCGGCGTTTGGGCCGCTGGTGGACGCGTGCCGGACGGTCGGGTCGCCCCAGATCCGCAACCGCGGGACCGTGGGCGGGAATCTCGGGACGGCGTCTCCCGCGGGGGACGCGCTCCCCGTGCTGGCCGCCTACGACGCCGACGTGGTGCTGATCAGCGCGGCGGGGACGCGCACCCTTCCCTGGGGCGAGTTCCTGATCGGCCCCAAGCGCAGCGCGCTCCGGCCGGACGAGCTGGTGCTCGGCGCGCGCTGGCGGATCGTCCGGGGTCCCGGCTCGTTCTCGAAGGTGGGCCCGCGAAACGCCATGGTGATCGCGGTCGCCAGCCTCTGCCTCGTCGTCGACGAGGACCGCCGCGAGGTCCGGGCCGCCCTGGGATCGGTCGGCCCGACGATCCTGCGCGCGCGCGCGGCCGAGCAGGAGATCGCGCGGGCGCTGGAGTCGGCCGGCGTGTGGGACGATCCCGCGGCCGCCGTTCCCCGCGAGGCGGTCGAGCGGTTCCAGAGCGCCGTGGCGGCGGCCGCGCGGCCGATCGACGACGTGCGCGGGAGCGCGGCCTACCGGCGCCACGCCTGCGGCGTCCTCGCGCGGCGCGCGCTGTCGTGGGCGCTCCAGGACCGCCGGACGGCGGCCGGCGCGCCGCCGGCCCGCTGAGGACGGCGCGATGCGGATCAGGGTCAACGTCAACGGCGACTGGAAGACGGCCGACGTCTGGCCGGGATCGAGCCTCCTGTTCGCGCTGCGCGAGCACTTCGGCCTCGCCGGCGCGAAGAACGCCTGCGAGCAGGGCGAGTGCGGCTCGTGCTCGGTGTGGCTCGACGGCACGCTGGTGTGCGCCTGCCTGGTGCTCGCCGCCCAGGCGCACGACCGCCGGGTGCGCACCGTCGAAGCCCTGGGGGGCGAGGAGCGGCTGCACCCCGTGCAGGAGGCGTTCCTCGAGGCGGGCGCGGTGCAGTGCGGCTTCTGCACGCCCGGCCTGGTCGTCGCCGTCGCGGACCTCCTGGAGCGCGAACCGGCGCCGGACGAGGCCGAGGTGCGGGAGGCGCTCTCGGGCAACCTCTGCCGCTGCACCGGATACGCGAAGATCCTCGACGCCGTGCGGATCGCGTCCGCGCGCATCCGCGGAGGCGGGGCGTGAGCGTCCTCACCGGAGCGCGCACGCGCGGCGGGGTGGGCGAGAGCGTCAGGCGGGTCGACGGCGCCCCCAAGGTCAAAGGCGCGTTTGCGTTCGCGAGCGACCTCTTTGCGGAGGGGATGCTCTGGGGGTACACGCTGCGGTGTCCGCACCCCAGCGCGCGCGTCCGGTCGATCGACATCTCGACCGCCCTGGTGACCCCCGGCGTGCACGCCGTGCTGCTCGCGGCCGATGTCCCCGGAAAGAAGACGTACGGGCTGGAGTTCGCCGACCAGCCGGTGCTGGCGCACGACCGCGCGCGGTACGCGGGGGAGCCGGTCGCCGTGCTCGCCGCGGTCGATCCGGAGACCGCCCGGCGGGCGGCCGAGCGCATCGCGGTCACCTACGAGGTCCTGCCGGCGGTGACCGACATGGAGGAGGCCCTCGCGGCCGCCGCCCCGCGCGTGCACGACTTCGGGAACATCCTGCGCCACCTCCGCATCGTCCACGGCGATCCCGACGCCCCCGCCGAGGTGTGGGTGGAGGGCTATTACGAGACGGGGATGCAGGACCAGGCGATGCTGGGGCCCGAGGCCGGCATGGCGATCCCCGCGGACGACGGCGGCGTCGATCTGTACGTGGCCACCCAGTGGCTGCACGTCGACCGCCAGCAGATCGCCCCCTGCCTCGCCCTCCCGCCCGACAAGGTGCGGCTGCACCTCGCCGGCGTCGGAGGGGCGTTCGGCGCCCGGGAAGACGTCAGCATGCACATCCATGCCTGCCTGCTCGCGCTGCGGACCCGCCGGCCGGTCAAGATGTCCTACGGCCGCGCGGAGTCGTTCTTCGGCCACGTGCACCGGCACCCGTCCCGGATCTGGATGCGGCACGGGGCGAAGCGCGATGGGACCCTCGTCTCCGTGCGCGCGCGCATCCTGCTCGACGGAGGGGCGTACGCGTCCTCGTCGGCGGCGGTGATCGCGAACGCCAGCACGTTCGCCACGGGACCGTACGAGGTGCCGAACGCCCTGATCGAGGGGACGTGCGTCTACACCAATAATCCGCCGTGCGGGGCGATGCGGGGCTTCGGCGCGGTCCAGGCCTGCGTCGCCTACGAAGCGCAGATGGACAAGCTGGCCGCGCGGCTCGGGCGGGCCCCCATCGACCTGCGCCTTCAGAACGCGCTGTCCACGGGGTCGCTCCTGGCCACCGGCCAGCTCGTGCAGGGGAGCGCGCCCGTTCGGGAGGTGATCCGGCGCTGCGCCGCCCTGCCGATGCCCGACCCCGCGCCCCGCGGTCCCCGGGCCGGGGGAGAAGGCCGCGCCTACCCGGGCGGCGCCGGGAACGTGTCGCGGGGAGAGGGGCTGCGGCGGGGCGTCGGGTTCGCGGTCGGATGGAAAAACCTCGGATACAGCGAGGGGTTCGACGACTCCTCCGAGGCGCGCGTCCGGCTCGCCGCCGGCCCGGGCGGGCCCCGGGCCGAGGTGGAGTGCGCGGCGGCCGAGGTGGGGCAGGGGATCCATACGGTGCTCGTCCAGATCGTCCGCACCGAACTGGGCGTCGAATCCGTCGTGATCCAGCCGCCGGACACCCGGATCGGATCCGCGGGATCGACGTCGGCGTCCCGGCAGACGATGATGTCGGGCGGCGCGGTCCAGCTGGCGTGCCTCGCCGTCCGCGAGGCGCTGTTCGCCCGCGTGCGGCGGCAGGCGGCCGGGGAGGGGACGCGCCTCTCGGGCGATCTCGGGATCGAGGGCGGGCAGGTGTGCGCCGGCGGGGCGCCGCTGGCGCCGCTGGAACGGTTCTTGGACGAGCCGATCGAGGCGACGCGGGTCTACCATCACCGCCGGACGCGTCCGCTCGATGCGGCCGGACAGGGCGACCCCCATGTGGCGTTCGCCTTTGCCGCGCAGCGCGCCGTCGTCGACGTGGACGCCGATCTCGGGCTGGTCCGCGTCGTCCAGATCGCGACGGCGCAGGACGTCGGCCGCGCGCTCAACCCCCAGAGCGTCTACGGCCAGATCGAGGGCGGAACCGCGCAGGGGTTGGGGCTGGCCCTCATGGAGGAAGTGCGGCTCCACGACGGGCTGATCGAAAACGCGTCGTTCACCGATTATCTGATCCCGACGATCCTGGATATGCCGCCCGTCCTCGCCGCGCTCGTGGAGGAGCCCGAGCCGGGGCTCCCGTTTGGCGCGAAGGGGGCGGGCGAGCCGTCGACCGTCGTCTCGACCGCGGCGATCCTGGCCGCGCTGCGCGACGCGACCGGCCGCGACCTCCATCGGGCCCCGGTCCGCCCCGATGACCTGGCCGGGCTGACCCCGCCCGCGCCGCGCCGGGAGCCGCCCCCCTCGCCCGAGGTCCCGGGGCCCGCCCCGATCCCGAAATATCTCGGGCTGGAGGCCGGTCAGCAGGAGATCATGGGCGGGTAGACTTACGGGGAGGCGAAGCGGAAATTGGTGTATTCGGCCTTGAGGGACGCATCGAACCGGGTCGAGTGCAGCACCTGCTCGGTGAGCACCCAAATCCCGTGCATGAGGGAGTACCGCTGCTCGACATCGACGCGCCCCCACGTGTACTGGAGCGTCCCGTCGATCACCAGGCCTCGATCGTAGTCGATCCAGACGATCAGTCCCCGGGGATTGTTGTTGGGATCCCGGGCCTTGCCCTGGACCAGATAGTACCGGTCATCGTCAACGAGCTTCTCCCCGAGCACGGTGAGGTCGAACCTCGACAGAAACGTCCCCACCGGCTCGCTGGATTCGAACAGCCGGCCGACGACGTACTGGTTGATGGCGCCGCAGAACGTGCCGGCCGTCACCTCCCCGACGCTGAGCGTCTGGCGCCCCTGGTCGAGGCGCAGCGTTCCGCTGAACACGCAGTTGGGCCGCCCGCTCACCGGCTTCTCGATCCACAGCTTGAACACGGCGTCCGCGGTGCCGGAAATGGTCCCGCTCGCCGCCGACACGCGGGAGCGGACCTCCTCAGGGAGAGGCGGCTGGGCCGCGGTCCTCTCGCTCGGCAGCCCGAGGGTGACCACCAGGGCCGCAGCGGTGGCCGCGGCGCGCCAGAGCGGTGGCGGAGATGCCTGCATGTCCTTCATCCTAGCATAGTTGGTCCGCGCGGCGAAGGAGAAGCGGGCCGGGAGCGGAACCATTCATCGAGCCCAGTCCAACACAGGGTCACTCCCGATGCTCGACCGGATCACGGTCTCTGTGGTGCAGCACCGCTTCGTCGCCATTGTGGCCGAGATGGGCGAGGCGATGCTGCGCACCGCCTACTCCCAGATCTTGAATTCGAGCCGGGACTTCTCGACCGCCTTGTGCGACGGGCAGGGCCGGCTGGTGGCGCAGGCGGAGCACGTGCCGATCCACGTCGGCGGGCTCCCGTGGGCGGTGCGGGCCGTCCTCGAGGACTTCGAGGGCGGCCTCCGGCCCGGCGACCTCTTCCTCCTGAACGACCCGTACCACGGGGGCAACCACCTCCCGGACCTGACGGTGCTCCTCCCCGTCTTCGCGCACGGCCATCTGGCCTTCTGGTCGATCAACCGCGCCCACCAGAGCGACATCGGGGGCTCGACGCACGGCGCCTACAACCCCGCGGCGACCGAGATCTGGCAGGAAGGGATCCGGATCCCGCCCCTCAAGCTCTACGACGCCGGCGAGCTGCGCAAGGACGTGATGCAGATGATCGCGGCCAACGTGCGCCACTCGCAGGACTTCCTCGGCGACCTGCGGGCGTCGATCGGCTCCGCCCGGCTCGGGGAGCGGCGTCTGCTCCGCCTCGTGGACGAGCACGGCGTCGATACGGTGGCGGCGGCGGTCGGGGAGATCCTGGACAGCACCGAGCGTCAGACCCGCGCCTGCATCCGCGCGTGGAAGGACGGGGTCTACCGCGGGATGGCCGTGCTGGACGACGACGGCCACGGCGCCACCGACATCGCCATCCGGGCGACCGTGCGAAAGGCCGGAGACCAGCTGACGGTCGACCTGACCGAGAGCGATCCCCAGGTCGAAGGATTCGTGAACTCGTCGTACCCCAACACGATGTCGGCGGTCCACATGGCCCTGGCCTACCTGATCGACCCCGACATTCCGAAGAACGACGGGACGTTCCGCCCCCTGACCGTGCAGCTCAAGCAGGGGACCATCGTGTGGCCGCATCCCCCCGCGCCCGTGACCCTCTCGACGAACCACTGCGGTCAGGAGATCGCCGAGGCGGTGATCAAGGCGCTGGCCGGGGCGTGTCCGGAGCGCGCGATCGCGGGATGGGGACGCCGGTTCCGGATCTCCATCCGCGGGGTCGATCCCCGGACGCGGCGGCCGTTCATCTGGCACATGTTCCACGCCCGGCCCGGCGGCGGCGCGTCGGCCGCCGGGGACGGCTGGCCGTCGGCGGGGGAGGGACAGGCGGCCGGCGGCATCAAGTTCGGCAGCGTGGAGGTCACCGAGGTGCGGTTCCCGCTGTTCCTCGGGCGGCACGAGTTCCGGCCGGGCTCGGGCGGGGCCGGGCGCTTTCGAGGCGGGGTCGGGTCAATTTTGTCGATGAAGATGGAGACCGATGAGCCGGCGCGCGCCAACACCGCGGGTGATGGGGTCCGCCATGCCCCGTACGGACTGTTCGGCGGCAAGGACGGCCTCCCGCATCGCTACCGGCTGGTCTCCCGCTCGGGATCCCGGTGGCTTGCGACCAAGGAGGTCGGGATTCCGGTTCGCCCCGGGGACGTCTTTCTCGTGGAGTCCTCCGGGGGCGGCGGCTACGGCGATCCGGCGGAGCGCGATCCCGCGGCGCGGGCCGCGGACCTGGACAACGGGTTCGTCGCCGGGAGACGCGCGCGGGCGGTGAGCCGGCCGCGGCGCGGGCGGCGCTGAGCCGCGACTCGGGACGGTCAATGTTTCGGATCGGCATCGACGTCGGGGGGACGTTCACCGACCTCGTCGCGGTCGATGAGGCCGGACGGGTGGCCCTGACCAAATCGGCGTCCACCCCCGACGATCCCTCGCGCGGCATCCTCGAAGGGCTGGGGCTGCTCGCCGGCGAGTTGGGGCGGGATCTGGCCGCGCTGCTGGCCGAGACCGACCGGCTCGTCCACGGGACCACGGTCGCCACGAACGCCCTGGTCGAGCGGAAAGGCGCGCGGGTCGGCCTGCTCACCACCGAGGGCCACCGCGACGTCCTCGAGATGCGCGAGGGGTTGAAGGAGGACCGGTACAACCTCCGGATGCCGCCGCCCGTCCCGCTGGTCCCCAGAGCGCTCAGGATCGGGATCCGCGAGCGCATCCGGTTCGACGGGACCGCCGCCGTTCCGCTGAGCCAGGCCTCCGTCGAGGCGGGGATCCGCGCGCTTGAGCGGGCGGGGGTGGAGTCGGTCGCGATCTGTTACCTCCACGCCTACCGCAACCCCCGTCACGAGGCCGCGACCCGGCGGAGGGTGGCCGAGCGCATGCCGGCCGCCTACATCTCCGTCTCCTCCGACGTCCTCCCCCAGATCAAGGAATACGAGCGGGTCTGCACGACCGTCGTGAACGCCTACGTGGGGCCGGCCCTGTCCCGCTACCTCGGGATGCTGGCGACGCGGCTCACGGACGCCGGGTACCGCGGCGACGTCCTCATCATGCAGTCGCACGGCGGGGTGGCGGGGATCCAGGACTCCGTGCGGCTCGCGGCCGGGGCGATCCTGTCGGGCCCGGCCGGCGGCCTGGCGGGGAGCCGGTACTGCGCACGCCTCCTCGGGGGGGGCGACTTCATCACGTTCGACATGGGCGGCACCAGCACCGACATCGCTCTGCTCGAAGGGGGCGAGCCCCCCACCACCGGCGACAAGGTCGTCGGCGGGCACAAGGTGGCGCTTCCCAGCCTCGACATCCACACGCTCGGCGCCGGCGGCGGCTCGATCGCCCGCGTGGACCCCGGCGGCATCCTCCACGTCGGACCGCAGAGCGCCGGCGCCGTGCCCGGGCCGGCCTGTTACGGCAGGGGCGGGTCCGCCGCGACCGTCACCGATGCCAGTGTGGTGCTGGGGTTCCTGGACCCGGCGAACTTCCTGGGGGGCCGCACGCCGCTGGACGCCGGGGCCGGACAGCGCGCGGTGGAACAGGTCGCCGGCCAACTCGGCTGCTCGGCCGTCGACGCCGCCGAGGGGATCCACAAGGTCGTCAACACCGCCATGGCCGAGGGGATCCGGATCGTCTCGGTGCGGCGCGGGGTCGATCCCCGCCGGTTTACCCTCCTCGCGTTCGGCGGAGCGGCCGGCCTCCACATCACCCAGGTCGCGCGTCAACTGGAGATCGGCCGCGTGGTCATCCCCCGTGTGGCCGCGGTGCTCTCCGCCTGGGGGATGCTCGCGACCGATCTGCGGTACGAGCTCGTGCGGACGCAGGTCGGGGAGGTGCACCGGGTGGGGGCGGCCGGTCTCGGCCGTCTCTTTGCGGAGATGGAGGCCGAGGGGCGGATGCGTCTCGGGGAGGCGGCGACGGGCTCGCCCCTCTTCCGGAAGTCGCTGGACATGCGGTATGGAGAGCAGATCTACGAGATCGGCGTGCCGCTCGACGGCCTGGCGATGGACGCGCCGGATCTGATCGATCAGGTCGTCGAGCGGTTCCGGCGCCGCCACGAGGCGCTCTATACCTACAGCGCCGAGGATCAGGACGTCGTGCTGGTCAATGCCCGCCTGACGATCGTCGGCGCGCTCCCGGTCACCCCGGTGGAACCGCGCGTGCCCGCCGCCGGGGCGGCGGCCCCGGCGAAGCGGCGGCGCGCCTATCTGGGCGCGTGGACCGAGGTTCCGGTCTACCGGTGGGATAGCCTGACACCCAAGGTCGAGGTCGGCGGGCCGGCGATCTTCGAGTCCGCGACGACGACGGTGGTGGTGCGCGCGGGCGACCAGGTCCGGGTGACGCCCTACGGCTGGCTCGACATCCGGATGTCTTGACGACCGCCCGGCAGGGGCGAGACGGGACGATGCCGTACGGTGTCGGGTGAATCTCGTTCCTCAGCGCATCCCAGGGAGGTGCGGAGTGGACGCCACTCAGCGAAACGGCGGCACGGCGGGCATCGTGGGCGCCGTCCTGCTTGTGCTGTTCCTGATCCTCACGATGGCCATGGGGATGGATCCGCACACGGCCGGCGATCCCGCCCAGGCACTGGCCATGATCGCCTTGAAGCGCGGTCTGTGGAGGCTGGTGGGCATCGTTGGTACCCTTGCCGCCGCTCCTGGGATCGTGTTTACGATTGGCCTCTCACACCGGCTGAAGGCGGGGGCCCCAACCAGAGCGGCCACCATTCTCTATTTCGTCACGGTGGGGCTGGGTGGGTATGCGCTCTCTTCCCTGCTCCAGTGGAAGGGCGGCCTTCAACTCGCCGACTACGCGGTGAAAGATCAGGTGGGGGCAGGCCATGCCTGGCTCGCCCTCCACGCGGCGGCCGGGGGCGCCCAGGTGCTTGGGAGTGGGTTCGTGGGGGCCGCGCTGCTCATTGCCGGATGGGCGGTCATCGAGACCGCCGCCCTCAATCCTATCGTGGGTTGGGTGGGGGTCATTGCGGGACTCCTGAACCTTGCGGGCGTGTTCGCTTCGGCGTCGTTCCCCGTGTTCCTCGGCACCATCGTCTTCGACGTCGTGTGGCTGGCCTGGGCCGGTGTCGAGCTGCGCCAGCCTCAAGAAGCCTGAGGGCCGCCGGCATCGCTACACGCTGAACCCGCCGGCCAGTCCCAGTTCGTGGACGGCGTAGATATAGACCCCGGCGTTCCAGGCAAACGGAACTTCGGCGGTGTAGAATCGCCGGGTCACCGGCGTGCCGCCGGCATCGTACACCTCGTTCACCGCGTTGTAGCGCAGGTACCATTCCCCGATCCGGGCGAGGTCGGCAAAGGCGCCCTCCCGGTCCCCCTGCCGGGCTTTGGAGACCGCGCAGAGGGTGCCCAGCCACGGCCAGATCAGCGTCCGGTGGTAGTCGGGGATGCCGGCCAGGTAGTACACCGGAAAGACCCGCCACGGCGAATACACGGGGTGGCAGACCCGGAGCGGGGTGGTGCGGTCGAGCGCCTGGTCCCGGATGTAGGCGAGGATGCGCCGCGCCTGGTCGCCGGTCGCGAGGCCGAAGAGCATGGCGAGGACGTTGCCGTCGGATGAGAATCCCCCCCGCCTGGAGCGGTAGAGCCAGTCGCTGAAGTACTCGCCGGCCCAGAAGATCTGCAGCCGCTCGAGCACCCGCGCGGACGTCCGGCGGATCTCCTCGGCCTCCGCGGCGCGGCCGTTCATGTCCTTGAGCCAGGCGTAGGCCCGCAGCCCCTCCAGGTAGATCACATTGAGGTTGAAGACCTTGTTCCGCTTGATGATCGAGTCCATCCAGTCGGCGAGCCAGTAGGACTCGATCAGGCCGTCGCCGTCATGATCGTGGCGGCCGAGCCAGCGGATCGCCCGGTCCATCACGGGGTCGAACCGTTCGCAGAACGACATGTCGCCCGTGCGCTGCAGGTACTCCCGGGCGGCGATGAGGTAGAGCGCGGTGGGATCGATCGGGTCGGCGAAAATTCCTCCGGCCCGGCCGACCACTTTCGGGCGAGACCGCAGCGTATTGTAGCCGGTGAAATGATGCCCCACGAATTCGACCCGGACCGGGAACTTGCCGGAAGGAAACTGATACTTCGTGAAGGTCTCCAGTTCCGCGCGCGCCTGGCCGTGGTCCCCCAGCGCGAGGGCGCCGAACACCGCCCAAAAGCCGTCCCGCGCCCAGTAGGCGTTGAAGTGGAGACGCCCCGCGACGATGCCGTCGGGGTTGTAGCACGCTCTGAGGTCGCGTACGGCGACCCCGTAGGCGCGGCGGATGGTATCGAGCGCTGCGGCGTGGTCGGTCAACAGATGTTGCCCAATTCGCCGGGACCGCGTGGGGCCCTCCCTGGGAGGACATTCCCCGCCCCTGCGCCAACACCCCGGGCGTGGAGTACGGGATCACGCTGCCGTCCGCGGGGCCGCTGGCCGCGCCCGACGCCCTGATGGCGGTCGCCACGCTGGCGGAAGCGGTCGGGTACACGTCGCTCTGGGTCACCGATCATATCGCCCTCCCCGAACAGTCGGCGAGCCCGTACCCGTACCGGCCCGACCGGAAGCCCCCCTGGCCGCCGACCATCCCGTACCTCGATGCGTTCACCGCGTTGACCTGGGTGGGCGCGGTGACCCGCAGGGTCCGGCTCGGCACCTCCGTCCTGATCCTTCCGCTGCGGCCTCCGCTGATCGTGGCCAAGGCGGTGGCCACCCTGGACTTCCTCACCGGCGGCCGAATGATCCTCGGCGTGGGCGCGGGGTGGCTCAAAGAGGAGTTCGATCTTCTGGGGCAATCGTTCGAGGATCGGGGGCCGCGCATGAAGGAAGCGATCCACATCCTCAAGGCCTGCTGGGGACCGGACCCCGTGAGCTTCCAGGGACGGTTCTACCGGCTGCCGCCGTTTGGGCTGGATCCCAAGCCGGCGCAGGGCGCCCGGCTGCCGGTCCTGGGGGGAGGCGAGAGCGATGCCGCGCTGCGCCGTGTGGCGGAAGTCTGCGACGGGTGGCATCCTCTCAATCTTCTGCCCGAGCAGGTCGCCGAACGGCTGGGGCGGCTCCGCGAGTGGGCGGCGCGGGCCGGGCGCTCGGTCTCAGACTTCTTCCTCACCGCCCGTCCAGGGGTGAGTCACCCCCTGACGTCCGACCTCGCCGCGCGGTACGAAGCCCTTGGGATCCGGCTCCTGGTCGCGGACCTGGACTATCGCCGGCTGACGTTGCCCGAGGCGCTCGCGCAGGTGGCGCAGCTCGCCCGCACCCTGCGTCTCCCGGGCGCGCCGGTCGTGTGAGCACAAGCGACCGTGCGCCGGCCCACCGCTGAGATCGTGCTCGCGTCGGCGTCGCCCCGGCGGGCGGAGCTCCTCGCCTCCGCCGGCCTCGTGGTCGAAGCGATCCCCAGCGGCATCCCTGAGGAGCGGCGCCCGGGGGAGACTCCGGACGAGCACGTCCGGCGGCTGGCCGCGGCGAAGGCCCGAGCGGTGGCGGCGTCGCACCCCGGGCGCTTCTTCATCGGCGCGGACACGGTGGTGGTGCTGGGCGGGGAGGTGCTGGGCAAGCCGCGCGATGCGGCCGACGCCGAGCGGATGCTGCGGGCGCTCTCGGGGGAGGTCCACGACGTCGTGACCGGGTACGCGGTGTACGACGCCTCGGTGGACCGGATCGATGTCGAGGCGGTGACGACGCGGGTGTGGTTTCGTCCACTTGGCGATGAGGAGATCGCCGCCTACGTGGCCGCCGAGCGCCCCTTCGACAAGGCCGGCGCTTATGCGATTCAGGGCCGGGCCGCCGGCATGGTGCGGAGGATCGAAGGGTCCTACACCAACATCGTCGGTCTTCCGCTCTGCGAGACGCTCGAGGCCCTCGCGCGAATGGGGGCGGTTTCCCCCTGCGGGGGCTCCAAACCGAATTAGAACAAACGGCTGGCAGATGTTGCCCCCTTCGGGGACTCCAGACCAGAGTGGGGCAAACAGCACGCAGAGGTTGGAAACGACGGTAAGGGGGGACCCATGTCGAGGATCGTGCTGCTCAACCCGATGCTCCATCCGTCCGGCCAGGAATTGCTCGCGGCCCGGGCGGAGATCGAGATCGTTCCCGCCGAGTCCCCCCCGAGGCGCCTGGCCCAGGCGCTGGGGTCGGCCGACGGGCTCATCGTCCGCCTGCCGGCGCGGATCACCAAGGATCTGATCGCGGCGGCGCCGCGACTGCGGGTGATCGGCACCGCGGGCGCGGGCGTCGACAACATCGATATCGCCGCGGCGACGGCGGCCGGGATCCCCGTCGTCAACAACGCGGGGATCGGTCCGAACCCGGTGGCGGAGCACGCCGTCGGCCTGATGCTCGCGCTCGCCAGGCGGATCGTGATGGGCGATCGGCGGCTGCGGCGGAAGGGGTGGGCCTGCCGGGAGCGGCTGCTCGGCGCCGACCTCGGCACCGAGCTCTCGGGCAAGACCGTGGGCGTCGTCGGGTTCGGGTTCATCGGCCGGAGGGTGGCGGGCATCTGCACGGCCGCGTTCGGCGCGCGCGTGCTGGGGTACGATCCATTCCTGGAGGACGGGGTGTTCACGGCCGCCGGGGTGGAGCGCCGCCGCGACCTCCACGATCTGCTGCGCGATGCGGATTTCGTGACCGTGCACACGCCGCTGACGGAGGGGACCCGCCACGTCATCGGCGTGGGCGAACTGGCGGTGATGAAGCCGACGGCGTATCTCATCAACTGCGCGCGGGGCGGGGTCGTGGATCCGGGCGCGCTCTCCAACGCGCTCCGCGACGGGCGGATCGCGGGGGCGGGCATCGACGTCTTCGATCCCGAGCCCCCGAACGATCCGGATCCCCTCTACGCGTTCGAGAACGTGATCGTCACCCCGCACATCGCCGGGCTGAGCCACGAGACGAACCGCCGGCTGTCGCTCTCCGCGGCCGAGCAGGTCCTGCAGGTGCTGGCGGACGAGCGCCCTCCGCGCCTGGTCAATCCCGAGGTGTGGGACCGCCGCCGGCGCGGGTAGCGCGGGTCGCCCGGGCGCCCGCGGTCCAGGAGAACGGCCGGCCTTCGTGGTACTGAGAGAGCGTGCCGAGACGACCAGGCCGTCGAGTGCGAAGGCGCCCACGGCCTCCCGCTCACCGCAGGCGGAAAGCGCGCGGCCATCCCTCCCCCGCGCGCGAGCTGCGCGAGGTGCTCAAGTCCCAGGCCGAGGCGAGCGACGCGCTGAACGACGCGAAGGTGCCGTTCGCCACCGAGCCGGCCTTCGTCTTCAGGCCGTAGGCGATGGACAATCCCCTCTTCTTGACGATCAGCGAGCTCAGCGCGGGGCTCCAGAGGCAGGAGTTCTCGGCGGTGGACCTCACGCGCACGGCGCTCGATCGCCTGGCCTCGTTCGGCCGGGACTACAACGCGGTGGCCAGCCTCCTGCCCGAGCGGGCGCTCAAGGAGGCGCACGCGGCGGATCGGATGCTCCGGGACCGGCGCGACCGGGGGACCCTGTTGGGCATCCCCTACGGCGCCAAGGATCTCCTCGCGGCCAGAGGCGCGCCGACGACCTGGGGCGCCCCCCCGTACGCCCGTCAGGTCTTCAACTACGACGCGGCCGTCATCGAGTCGCTCCGGCGCTCGGGCGCGGTGCTGGTCGCCAAGCTCGCGATGATCGAGTTGGCCGGCGGGGGCGGGTACCGGTATCCGTCGGCGTCCCTCCAGGGCCCGTGCCGGAATCCCTGGAACCCCGACCACTGGTCGGGCGGGTCGTCCAGCGGGACGGGGGCCGCGGTCGCGGCCGGGCTCACGCCGTTCGGCCTCGGCTCGGAGACCTCCGGATCGATTCTGTCGCCGTCGTCCAACTGCGGGGTCACCGGGTTGCGCCCGACGTACGGGCTGGTGAGCCGGCACGGGGCCATGGCCCTGTCCTGGACGATGGACAAGATCGGACCGATGTGCCGGAGCGCGGAAGACTGCGGCTTCGTGCTGGAGGCGATCGCCGGTCCGGACCCGCGCGATCCCGGTTCGGCCGGACGCGGGTTTCAGATGAGCCGCGGCGGCCTCCGGCGGCTCTCCAGCCTGCGCGTCGGCTACATGGCGGAAGAGTTCGAGGAGGGCGTGCATCCCACCGCCCGCGTCGCGATGCGGGAGGCCGTCGCGGCATTCCGGAGCCTCGGCCTCCGCTGGAAGCGGATCACGCTTCCCGCGCTGCCGATCGACGCCGCGGCGAGAACGATCATCCGGGCCGAAGGATCGGCGGTGTTCAAGGACCTGATCAGGAGCGGCGGCCTGGCCCGGCTCGCCGACCGCCGCCAGGCCATCGGCCTGCGCGCCGGCCTGCAGGTCAGCGCGGCCGACTACCTGAGCGCGATGCGGGTGCGGCGGATGCTCCAGGAGGCCTTCGTCCAGATCTTCTCGGCGGTCGACGTGATCCTGGCGCCTTCGCGCTACGCGCCGGCCGGGCGGATCGATGAGCCCCTCGATCCCCTCTGGCGGACCCGCGGGCCCGGCGCCGTGCGCAGGGCCCGCCGCGGCGTGCCGGGGGGCGGCGGCGTCGCGCTGGTGCCGGCGGGGAACCTGGTCGGGCTCCCGGCGCTCTCGCTGCCGTGCGGGTTCAGCACCACCCGTCTGCCCCTGGCCGTGCAGCTGGTCGGCCGGCCGTTCGGCGAAGACACCCTGATCGACCTCGGCCGCGCCTTCCAGGCGGCCACGGACTGGCACCGCCGGACGCCCCCGGTCCCGTGGACGCCGATCGAAGCGAAGCGTGGATCAAAGGCAAGGCCCAAACGCTCGACGTGAGCCGGCGCACGGCGGAGGTCGTCGTCATCGGCGCCGGCGTGATGGGCGCCAGCGTCGCCTACCACCTGGCGCGGCGCGGGTGCCGGAACGTGCTCGTGCTGGAGCGGTTCGATCGGCCCGGACTCGGGAGCACGGGCAAGGCGACCGGCGGCTTCCGCTCCCAGTTTACGACGGACGTCTACGTCCGCCTCTCGCTCGCGGCCCGGGACCGGCTCGAACGCTTTCGGGAGGAACTGGGCGTCGACCCCGGTTACCGGCCCGTGGGCTATCTCTTTATGGCGCGGACGGCGGCGCAGCTCGAGGCCCTTCGGGCCGCGATGGCGGTCCAGCGGGCGGCGGGCCTCCGGGACGTGCGCGAGGTGGGCCCGGACGACATCCGCCGGCTGTCGCCCGCGGTGCGCGCGGACGACCTGATCGGCGGCACATTCGGCCCGACCGACGGCTACATCGTGCCGCTCGAGATCATGCGCGGCTTCATCGAGGCGGCGCAGCGGCTGGGGGTCCAGTTCGAGTACGATGCGGGCTGGGTCGAGTGCGTCGCCGAGGGCGGGCGGATCGCGGGCGTGCGCACCCCCGAGGGCGTCGTGGGGACGCGGCGGGTGGTCAACGCCGCGGGCCCCTGGGCGGGCCTGGTCGCCCGGACGGCCGGGGTGGACATTCCGGTCGGCCCGCTCCGGAGGCAGACGGCGGTGACGCAGCCGTTTCCCCGGCTGCCGGCGGATACGCCGATGACCATCAACGTGGACGATGGATTTCACTTCAGGGTCCGGGACGGGCGCATCTGGCTGCTGTGGCCGGAGGACCTGCCGGCCGACGATCCCTTTGACGTCACCTTCGACCGCTGGTGGCTCGACGGTCTGCTGCGCCGCGCACACGATCGGGTCCCCGTTCTTCGGGAGGCCGAGATCGACCTGGAGCGGTGCTACTGCGGCCTCTATGAGATGTCCCCGGACAAGCACGCCCTTGTCGGGCCAGCGCCCGGGGTGGAGGGACTCTACCTGATCAATGGGTCATCGGGGCACGGCGTCATGCACTCCCCGGTGCTGGGGGAGCTGTTGGTGGAGATCATGCTGGACGGGCGCGCCCACACCCTGGACATCCACGCGCTCCGCCCGTCCCGCTTCGCCGAAGGCGAGCCCAACCCGCAGAGCGAGATTCTCTGACGATGCGCTTGCCCGCGTGATCGCGATGACAAAGAGGGGAGGGAGAGCACCGTGAGCGTTCGCTTCCGAGGGATCATTCCGCCGATGGTGACGCCCTTTGACGAGAGCGAGGATATCGATCTCCGGGCCCTGCAGGGAGAGGCCGAGTATCTGATCGGTGTGGGGTGCACGGCCCTCACGGTGGGCGGGAGCACGGGGGAGGGAGCGGGCTTTACTCCTGACGAGGTGCGCGCCGCGGTGCGCGCGGTCGGGACGCAGACACGCGGGCGCGTTCCCGTGATCGCCGGCGCGATCCCCGACACCACGCGCGAGGCGGTGTCCCTGGGGAAGGCCGCCCGGGAGGCCGGGGCGGATGCCCTCCAGGTCACGCCGCCGCACTACCTCTTCCCGCCCGGGCCGGACGACACGGTCGAGTACTACCGCGCCATCGGGCAGGCGGTCGGGCTGCCGATCGTCGTGTACAACGTGGTGCCGTGGGCGACGATCGACGTCCCGACGCTCGTCCGCCTGCTGGATCTGCCGAACGTCGCCGGCGTCAAGCAGAGCGGCGGGGACATCCACAAACTCTCGGAGCTGCTGCACGCCGCCCGCGGCAAGGCGTCGATCCTCACCGCCGTGGACGACCTCCTATACCCTTCGTTCGTGCTCGGCGCGGATGGGGCCGTCGCCGCCATCCTGACCGCCGTGCCGACGCTCTGCGTGGCGCTGTTCGATGCGGTGCAGCGGGGAGACCACGCCGCCGCCCTCCGGATCCACAACCGCCTGCTCCCCGTGTGGATGGCGCTCAGCGGCCCCAACCTCCCGGCGCGCGTCAAAGCCGCGGTGACACTGCAGGGCCGGAACGGCGGGCGGTCCCGCCGGCCGATGAGCGTCCCGTCCGGCGAAGACGTCAGAAGGATTCAGGAGGCGCTCGAGCGGGCCGAGCTCGTGGCGG
>Ga0209154_1000646_pt1 | contig 22408 bp, 21 predicted proteins | sample GraSoiAngelo_121_FD_185878 | JGI IMG/M metagenome (GOLD analysis project Ga0209154, IMG submission 185878) | Grasslands soil microbial communities from the Angelo Coastal Reserve, California, USA - 14_0919_12_20cm (SPAdes) (version 2) | ecosystem: Environmental > Terrestrial > Soil > Grasslands ... | reverse complement strand
GCCCCGCTGCCGTTCGCGTCCGCGCAGGCGGTCACCCCGACATCGACCAGGCTGCCCACGCCCGTGGTCGCGCTCGACAACTCCGTCGTGACGGTCCACACCACCAGGCACTTGGGGAAGTCCGAGCACGTCGCGGATCCTGAAGCGACGCCCGCGATCGTGTTGCGGAGGCTGGTGGTGATCGATTCCATGTTGCGGACCGCCACCGCGCCGAGGACCATCGTCGTCTCGTCGGTGAGGTCGGTCTCCACCAACCCCGGGAAGAGCTGCATCAAGGGCACCAGCGCCATCGCAATGAGCAGCGCGGCGACGAGGACCTCCACATAGGTGAACCCCTCCTCACGGATCACGGCCCGGTGACCTGGATGAACCCGGTTGCGGCGGTCACCTGGACCAGCGCCGTCGCGGTCCCCTGAGCGATGGTGATGGTCGCCGCGGCCGAGGCGGCGCCGGAGGGGAGGAAGGTGATCTGCGAGGTGCCGGTGACGGTGAGCCCCGACTGGAAGGTCTTGGGGAAATCCTGTCCCGGGGACCCGCCCTGCGGGGCCACCGAATACGCGGTGAACGGCCCCGTGGCCGGCGTGAACGTCACCAGGTAGTTCGCGCGGCCGGCGATCGCCAGCCGGCGGGCGAGCCCGAGGTCCGCCGCCACCCGACGCGCCACGGACGCCACCGGCACCTGGTTCGGGAGAATGAGAGAGGGGAGGGCGGTCAGCAGCAGCGCTCCCGTCAGGGCGACCACGACCAGCACCTCGGCGTAGGACATCCCCGCCGAGGCGGAGCGCCGCATCATCTGCGACAACCAGGCCGCGGCCCCGGCCTCTCGGTCCCGGGGCGGGCGTCTACACGTCCCCGGCGCCGGCGGTCCGGCCGATCCGCGGCCCGGGACCCCGCCGCCTACTTGGTGCGGCAGATGGGCGGGGTCAGCGCCAGGTTCGTGGCGTAGTTCGTCGAGAACGACGTGCTCGCCGGCGGGTTCACCGTCGGGTCGAGCGGCGGGCCATCCGGGAAGTACGTCGTGTCCGCGATGAATTGGGCAAAGGTCTCCGGCGCCCCCACCTGGCCCGGGCAGAGCCCGTTGTTCCGGTACTGGAACAGGGCGATCGCCGTGTTGATCGCGCTGACGTTCGAAGAACGGACGGTGGTCTGCGCCGTGCTGGTCGCGCCAAAGTAGTTCGGCAGCGCGATCAGCGCAAGGATCCCCAGCAGCAGCACAACCGCCAGCACCTCCATGAACGTGAAGCCGCTTTCACTGGATACCCGTCTCATGCCACTTCCTCCCCTTCTTCCTTCTTTCGCGTGTCGCTGGTCCATCGTCGGTCTCCCCGCCCGTCGTCGCGCAAACCGGCCTAGTTCGTCCGGCAGGTCGTGGTGCTGTAGTTCGTGATGAACGGCGTGCTCGCCGGCGGGTTCACCGTCGGGTCGAGCGGCTGGCCGTCCGGGAAGTACGTCGTGTCCGCCAGGAACTGGGCAAAGGTCTCGGGCGCTCCCCCCTGGCCGGGGCAGAGCCCGTTGTTCCGGTACTGGAACAGGGACACCGCGGTGTTGATCGCGCTGACGTTCGAAGAGCGCACCGCGTTCTGCGTCCCGGTCGCCGCGCCGAAGTAGTTGGGCAGCGCGATCAGCGCGAGGATCCCCAGCAGCAGCACGACCGCCAGCACCTCCATGAACGTGAACCCGTGTTCCCCGGATACCCGGCTCACACCACGCCTCCACACCCAGTTTGCATCCTCTGTAATGCCCCTCTCATCGACGGAATAGCGCCCCGTCAATGGACCAGCGCCTTGGAGAGGCCGAAGATCGGCATGTACAGCGCGAGCAGGATCAGCCCCACGAACGCGCCGACCAGGAGCGTCAGCGCCGGCTCCAGAAACGTCATGAAGCGGCGCAGGCGCCGGTCCATGTCCCGGTCGAGGATGACGGCCGCCCGGGCCATCATCGCGTCCAGCCGGCCCGTTTCCTCTCCGATGCTCGCGATCCGCACGAACATCGGGGAAAACCACCGCGTCTCGCGCATCGCGTCCGTGAACCGGCGGCCGTTGTTGATGGAGCGCCTGACCGCCGCGACGACCGGCCCGAACTGGAGCGGGCCTCCCATCTGGCCCGTCACCTCGAGCGCCGTGAGTACCGGGACCCCGCTCTGCAGCATCATGGCCATCGAGTGGGCGAACCGGCTCTGCAGGATCGTCCGGGTCAGCGCGTCGGCGTGGGGAAGCCTCAGCAGCGCGGACTGCACGGGATCCGCCAGGACCGCCCCGAGCCGCTGCCGCACCGGCCGGACGGCCACGGCGGCGACGGCCGCCGCCAGGAAGGGCAGGCCGGCCCGAAACACCCGGCTCCACGCCACCAGGATCCGCGTGAGCAGCGGCAGGGACGCCCCCGCGGTCCGGTAGATGCGGTCGAAGGCCGGAATGATGAACATCAGGAAGATCGTGAGCACGACCCCCGCCATGACCAGGACGAGCCCCGGATAGATCAGCATGTCGCGGATCTTCTGCCGCACGTCGAGGTCGCGCTGGAGGAACGACGCGAGCCGGTCGAGGGCCTGGTCGAGGCGCCCGGTCAATTCGCCGTTGCTGACGATCCCGCGGTACGCCGGGGAAAAAAGGTCCGGATGGCGCGCCAGGGCCTCGGAAAACTTGCGGCCCTCCGAGATCTCCCGGGCCGCCCCGCGCACGACCTCGCGCAGCCGCCCCACCGGCGCCTGCTCCTCGAGGGCGTCGAGCGCCTGCATGAGCGGGATACCGGCGCCCAGCAGCATCGACAGATCGTACGTCAGCGTCACTACATCCGCCGGCCCGACAACCCGTTTGCCGGCCCCGGCCTTCGACGAAAGCCCCTTCCGGACCCGAGGGGTTGCGTCCGGGCGGCCCGGGTGCTCCCGGGCGCCTTCGTGCGCGGCCTCGATCCGTCCCGGAACCGGGGCGCCGTGCGTGTCGTGACCGACGCGCTCGGAGGTGGGCACGGCTACGCCGCTTCAGCCGAGGTGAGGCGCTGGAACTCCTCGACCGTGGTGACGCCCTCCCGCACCTTCTCGGCGAGAGCCTCCCGCAGCGTCTTCATCCCGCCCCTGCGCGCGGTCGCGAGCAGGACGGTGGCGGGCTGGCGCTGGAGGACCTGCTCGCGGACGGCCTCGTCCATCGTCATGATCTCGAAGACGCCGATGCGCCCCCGGTAGCCGAGGTTGCCGCACTCGGCGCAGCCGCCCGCCATCGGCAGCATGAGGTCGGTTCCGGGAGGGAGACCCAGCAGCTCGAGATCCGCCGCGAGGGCGGGGCGCTGCCCCTTGCAGGCTTTGCAGAGCAGCCGGACGAGCCGCTGCCCGACCACCGCGAGCACCGAGGACGTCAGCAGGTACGGTTCGATCCCCATGTCCACCAGGCGGACGATCGCGCCGGTCGCGTTGTTGGTGTGCAGCGTGGTGAGCACCAGGTGGCCGGTGAGGGCCGCGTGGATGGCGATCGAGGCGGTCTCGGAGTCGCGGACCTCCCCGACCATCACCACGTCGGGATCGTGCCGGAGGATCGCGCGCAGGCCGATGCCGAAGGTGATGCCGGATTTCTCCCGCACGGGGATCTGCGTGATGCCCGGGAGGCGGTACTCGACCGGGTCTTCGATCGTCATGATGTTCCGGACCCGCTCGTTGATATGGCTGAGCGACGCGTACAGGGTGGTGGTCTTGCCGCTCCCGGTGGGGCCCGTGACGAGGATCATGCCGTGCTGGTGGCGCAGGAGCCGCTCGAGGGTGGCCTGCTGATCGGCGAACAGCCCCAGCCGCTCCAGACCCACCTGCACCTGACGGTTGTTGAGCAGCCGGATCGCCACCCGCTCGCCGAACACCGTTCCCAGCGTGGCGATCCGCAGGTCGTACTCCCGCCCCTCGACGCTGAAGAGGATCCGTCCGTCCTGCGGGCGGATGCGCTCGGCGATGTCCATGCCCGCGAGGACCTTCAACCGGGAGGCCACGCCGTCGGACACCGTCCGGGGGAGGACCGTTTTGTCCGCGAGCAGGCCGTCGATGCGGAACCGCACAGGGGTCTCGTCCGCCTCCGGCTCGATGTGGATGTCGGTGGCGCCGATGCGGACGGCATCATGGACGATCGTGTTGAGGACGCGGACCACGGGGGAGTCGTCGAAGGCCTCGACCACCCCCACCGCGCTCCCCTGGTTGGCCGCCTCCGAGTCCTCGCGGTTCGGACCGGCCTCGGTCAGGCTCTCGCCGACCTTGCGCCCGACGTCGAAGAATTTGTTCACCACCCACGAGAAGTCGCTCTCGGTGGTGAGGAACGGCCGGACCTTGCCGTGCAGGAACCGGCCCACGGTGTCGACGGCCATGATATCGCTGGGATCCAGCATGGCGAGGTGGATCTCATCGCCGGAGCGCGCCAGGGGCACGATCTTGTGCTCCATGATCACCCGCTCCGGGAGGCTGCGCACCAGGATCTCGTCGATGGGGTAGGCGCTCAGGTTGACATAGGGAATGCCGCGCTGCATCTCGAGCATCTTGCCGATGATCTGCTTGGTGACGTACCCCCGGTCCACCAGGATGACGCCGAGCCGCTCCCCCGTGCGGTGCTGCTCGCCCAGGGCCTCTTTGAGCTGCTCGGCGGTCAGATGCCGCGATTCCACCAGCAGGTCGCCGAGCAATTTTCGCCGGGGCGTCGCGCTGTAGTGGGCCTCGCCGTTCTTCCCGGTCCGGCGGACCAGGTTCCCGAACCGCACCAGCGTCTTGAGCTCGGCCTCGACGTCGCCCACGGGGAGGGCGAGCTCCGAGGCCAGGGCCGAGGCGGTGACTTCCTCCTCCCCCTTGGCGCCGTCGTCGAGAAGCGCCAGAACGCGGCGTGTCAGGGTCTCGCCTGGGGCGAACTCCGGCTTCGTTTCCTGTTTACCACTAAAGAGGCCCATACCCGTCCGTTGACAGAGCGCAACTCCCCCCGGCGCTCCGGCCGGCCGGCCGGATGGCCCGATGTTTTTATGCACTTTACGGGCGGATCTTAGACTTCCGGAGCGGTGGGAGAGGCGATGGTGACCGGAAGCCGTCCTCCGGGGCGGACTGCGCCGGTAAGAACGGCGGCCGCGGCCTGGAGCGTGGACGGATCGGCTCCGTAGACGGCGAGGGCGGCGCACTCCTGGGGAACGTGCGCGAGCGCGTAGGGGGCCGCGGTGGCGACCACAACCACCGGCCCGCGCTTGAGCGCGGCGGCCGTCACGGCCAGGATCCGCTCGCGCGTCACCGGGCCGCCCGGAGCCGAATCCGCGAGGGGGAGGACGATGGGCGCCGTCCGATCCGGCGCAGCACCGCGGTCACCGCCGCGGTCCAGTCCAACCGTCATCGCGGTCCGCCCCTTCGCGCGGAGCGCCTGCGCCAGCCGCTCCGTGGTCTCCTGGGGCGCGAGTCCGGCCGCGACCTGGATCGACCCGGGCGGCAGCGGCGGCATCCCCCGCTGCCCGCGGACGAGCGTCGCGGCCGCGGCCGCGACGCGGCCGGCCAGCGCCGTGTGCTCCGGCAGGCCCACGCGCCGGGGAACGGCGTTCTCCTGCACAAACGCGTTGTCGAAGAGCCCGAGGCGGCGCTTTGCCGCAACGACGCGGTCGGCGGCCTCGCGGATCCGCGCCTCGGGGATGCGCCCGCCGGCGGCCGCCGCGCGCACCGCCCGGAGCGCCTCCCACTGGACCTCCGCGGGGCCGAGGGCCAGGACCAGGTCCACCCCCGCCAGCACGGCCTGCACGGCGGCCTCGCCGGGACCCAGGAGGTCGGCGATGGCCCGCATCCGCATGGAATCGCTGACCACGAGGCCCCCAAATCCCATCTCGGTCCGGAGCATGCCGATAATGGCCGGCGACAGCGTCGCGGGATGATCGGGGTCGAGCGCGGGGTACACGACGTGCGCGGTCATCACCGCGGCGACCCCGGCGCGAATCGCCTCGCGAAACGGGGGGAACTCGATCGCCTCGAGGCGGTCCCGCGGGTGGCCGACCGTGGGAAGCGCCAGGTGCGAGTCCTGCGCCGTGTCCCCGTGGCCGGGGAAGTGCTTGGCGGTCGCCAGCACGCCGCCGGCCTGCATCGCCGTGACGGCGCGGGTTCCCAACCGCGCGACGAGCGCCGGGTCCTCGCCGTAGGAGCGCACGCCGATCACCGGGTTCGCGGGGTTGCTGTTCACATCGAGGTCGGGGGCGAAGTTGACGTGGATCCCCACGGCGCGCAGCTCGCGGGCCGTGGCCTCCGCGGCGGCCGCGACGAGATCGTCGCTGCCCGCCGCGCCGAAGGCCATGGCGCTGGGAAAGTGCGTCCCGCGGAGCCGCACCACCGGGCCGCCCTCCTGGTCGGCGGCCACGAGGAGGGGAGGCCGCCGGACCGCGGCGGCATGGCGCTGCAGCGCGTTGGTGAGCGAGGCCACCTGGCCGGGATCCCTGATGTTCTTGTCGAACAGGACGACGCCGCCGACCCCGCCCTCGGCGATCAGGCGCGTGATCTCGCCAGACGGACCGGTCTCCCCAAAATCGACCAAGAAGAGCTGGCCGATGGGATCCCGATCGTCTCCCTGCGCGGGCATCAGAGGATCCTCTCCCCGTGCCGGTACTGCCGCAGCGGCACGAAGCCCAGCCGCCCGTAGAACCCGATCAGGCTCGTCCAATCGATGATCATCTCGTCGACCCCGAGGGCCTGGAGGTGGCGGACGGCGGCGTCGAGGAGCGCCAGCCCCAACCCGCGGCCGCGGAACGCCGGGGCCAGCCCCATGGGGCCGAGCCCACCGCACGTCCCCGTGCCTGCGGCGCGAGCCAGGACGCCCGCGGGCCAGGCGATGCTGGGCCCGATCCACCGCGAGCCGGGGTGAAACAGGTGGGCGAACCCGCACACCGCGCCTCCCCGGACGACCCCCATGACGTCGCCCACGGGACCGCGCGCGGCGAGAAAGCGTCCCATCGTGTACCGCCACCGGCCGGGAAACGTCTCGTCCATAAACTCCAAAAGCGGCCCTTCCTCGCCGGGACGAAGCGGCCGGATGTCGACCTCCGGATGCCCGGCCCGCGCGGTGGCGACCTCCGCGGGAGTCGTATAGCCTTTGATGGACCGGTGAAGATCGAACGCGTCACCGCGCAGCCGGTATCCCGCGCCCGCAAAGAAGGCCAGCGCCTCATCCCGCAGCGGGATCCCCGGAAAGAAATGCCCGGGATCCCCGCCGAGCACGACGCGGCGGCGGCCGAGCCCGGCGAGGTACGCCTCGGCCCGGGCGAGCAGCCGCGTGCCGAGACCGCGGCGCCGGAAAGCGGGGTGGACGACCAGTGCGCCCACCCACCCCCGGTCCGGAAGGGTCCCGTCGGCGCCGATCGGCTCGCGCGCGATCTTCGCGAGACAAAACCCCACCGCGGGGCCGCGCTTCGGGCCCCGGGCCACCCAGCAGCCGCCGGGATCGAAGTGCGGGTCCATCACGGTGTTCTGCGCAAAGAGCGATTCGCGGAGCGGGAACGTCTCGCCCAGCGCCGCGTTCCAGAGAGCCACCACCTCGGGCACCGCCTCCGGGGCGAACGTTACCACCTCGGCGCTCGGCGCCTCGCGGGCGGCGCTCACGTGACCTCCACCTCGATGTCCGCCTCGAAGAGCCGCTCCCACGGAAACGCCACCCGGGTCACCTGGATCCGCCGGCCGAAACAGCGCGCCAGCGGGGGAACATAGTCGCGCTCGAGCCAGGCGCGGGCGGCCTCGGCGCACGGCTCCAGGGCCGGTCCCAGCCTCTCGGGCGCGGCCCCAGGATACCGGGGCAGGATCTCGGCGGCCAGCCGCTGGCGCACCCCGGCCTGATAGCCCCAGTCGTCCAGGAACCGGCCGATCGTGAACGCCTGGCCGGCCGGCCCGGACGGGAGGAGGGACTGCGCGAGCGCCATCCCCAGCGTGTTGCTCGCGGTGTTCCATCCGCCGTAGGCGGCCATCCGGGACGCGCCGGGCAGATCGAGCAGCCGCCGGACGAACGTCCGGTCCGCGCCGTTGCTGTAGCGGACGTCCGCGATGCCCACTGTCGAGCCGCCCTCGAGGCCGGCCCGGAGGGCTTCGAAGAAATGGTCGAGGCTGCGGGGCTCGTACGGCTCCTGGTGCGGGGCCTCTTCCTGGGCGCCCGGAAAGTTGTGGACGAACAGGATCAACTCTTCCCCTCGGGTCACCCGCCGGCCCCCGGCCGTTGCGATATGCGAGGTCACGGTGCGATCCAGCGCCTGTCCTTCGTAGCGCGGGATCGCCTCCCGGTTCTCGGGGTACGCGTAGGCGACCCGCACGCCGGGGGTCCGCGCGCCCCTCTCGAGCCACGCCCGCGCCAGCAGCCGGACCGCGAGCTCATCGGTCCCGTAGGTCACCCAGGCGCGGGCGCCCGCGCCCCGCTCCGCAATGGCGGCTTCGACCGTCCGCAGATCCCGCCGGGTCAGCCCGAACTCGGCCGCGTCGTCCTGCCCCACCAGCAGGCCGTCCAGATCCCCCCGGGCCGCCTGGTCGACGAGGGAGAGGAGCACGGTCAGGTTCCTGGCCCGCCGCGCCAGCACGTCGGCCATCACCGCCTGAGGCACCGCGGCCCGCGCGGCCGCGGCCTGCGCCCGTGAGGACGGATCTCCGGTCTGCTCGTACCGGTCGGCGTGGTAACTGTGGGCGAAGATCTGCGGCCCGAACTCCGCCCAGTACTCCGGCTCTTCGGTGGCGTCGGGGGCGGCCGGCAGGCGCAGATTGCTGGCCGCCAGCAGGAGGCGCCGGTGGGGCGCGCGCCGCCGCGCCTCCCCGAACCGGCCCGCCAGGGCGAGACACCGATCGAGGGGCTCGTGTCCGATGCGGGACGGCACGAGCCCGCCGTAGATCACCACCTCCGCCGACGCGATCAGGACGTCCGCCTCCGCGCCCTCGGTGTCGACCCAGCGCCAGAGGGCGTCGACATCGGCGCTCCGGCGGCGGGCGCCGAGGAGGGCGGCGGGAGGCGTGGCCACGTCCCATCCGGCCAGGGCCGCGAGCGCGAGGAAGGCCCCGCGCGTCACCGGCCGGGCGTCGAGGGGGAGGAACGCGATCCGGACGGGCGCCTTCACTTCACGGCCCCGATGGTGATTCCGCGGAGGAAGTACCGCTGGAGGGCGAGGAACACCACGATCGTCGGCAGGGTCATCAGGACGGCGCCGGCGGCGATGTACCGGGTGTTGTACGCGAAGAGGCCGGAGAGGTAGAGGAGGCCCACCGCGAGCGGGAACTTCTCGGGCGACTTCAGCACGATGAGGGGCCACAGGAACGAGTTCCAGTACCCCGAGAACTCGATGATGGCCAGGGTGGCCAGGGCGGGGGCGACCAGCGGCAGCATGATCTGGCCCCACAGCCGGAACTCCCCCGCGCCGTCGATGCGCGCCGCATCTTCGATCTCCGCCGGGATCGTCAGGTACGCCTGCCGTAGCAGAAAGATCCCGAACACGCTCGCCGCGCTCGGCAGGTAGACCGCGGCGTAGGTATCCACCATGTGGAGCCGCATCAGCGTCACAAAGTTGAGGATCAGGCCCACGTGCTGGGGGAGCATCAGGCTCCCGACGATCGCGTAGAAGATCGCGTCGCGGCCCGGAAAGCGCATCCGGGCCAGCGGGTATCCCGCCAGCGCGCTGACCACCACCGTCAGCACGATGCCCACCCCGGTGATGTAGACCGTGTTGGCGAAGAAGCGGGCGAGCGGCATCGTCGCCCAGATCCCCGCGTAATTGGCCAGGGTGGGCGGATGGGGAATCAGCACCGGCGGAAACGAGACGACGGTCCCGGTGCTCCTCAGCGACGTCGCGAGCAGCCAGACGAACGGAAAGGTTGTCCCGACCGCGAGCAGGCCCAGCCCCGCGTACTGCGCGGCAGCCGCGACCTGCCGGAGACGGGCGCTGCCGGACCGCAATCGGGCGGTCCCGGGGGGCCGAGGCATCGGTTCAGTAATAGGAAAGCCCTCCTTCGCGGAGCAGCCGGAAGCTGAGCATGGAGAGGCCGATCGTCACCACGGCCAGGACCACGCCCAGGGCGGCCGCGTATCCCATATGGAGGGCGCCGAAGGCCTGATCGAACATGTAGTAGAACATCGTGTAGGTCGCATACACCGGCCCGCCGCCGGTCATGACATACACCTCCTCGAACACCCGCAGCGCCGAGATCGCGGAGAGCGTGGCGGCCAGCAGGATGCTCGGCCGGAGGAGCGGGAGCGTCACGCGCCACAACCGCTGGAGCGCGCCGGCCCCGTCGATCGCGGCGGCCTCGGCGTATCCGGGAGGGATCGCCTCCAGGCCGACGAGATAGATCACCATGTAGTACCCCAGCCCCTTCCACAAGGTGACGAACATGACCGCGTAGAGCGCGATCCCGGGACTCGCCAGCCAGTGGATGGGACCGCGGGCGAGGCCCAGCCGCAGCAAAACAAAGTTGATGAGCCCGGCGTCATCGTACAGCCACCGCCAGAGGATCCCCACGACGACGATCGAGGTGACGACCGGCAGGTAGTAGGCGGCGCGCAGCCAGCCGATGCCGCGCGCCGAGCGGTGCACCCAGAGCGCGAGGAGAATCGCGCATCCCTGGAGCACGGGGACGACCGCGAGGTATCTGACGCTGTTGCCGAGGGCGATCCAGAAGTACCGGTCGGCGGCCAGCCGGCGGAAATTCCCCAGGCCCACGAAGCGCGGCGGGCTGATGATGTTGTACTCGAACAGGCTCAGCGCGGTGCCGAAGATCACCGGGTAAAAGGTGAACGTCGCCAGCAGCGCGAGGGCGGGAAGGAGGAACAGATACGCGGTCAGGATCCGCCGCCGGCCGGCGGGGGAGGCGGACGGCGGCGCGCCCGGCGATCCTGCCGGATGCGGGCCCTGCCCGGCCGGGGGGGCCGGCAGCCCTAGAGGCGGGCGTTCCACTCCTTGACCGCCCAGTCCAGGGCCTGCTGCGGAGTCATCCGGCCGTAAAATGCCTGCTCCACCGCTTCTCGAAACGCCCGATAGAGCTCGTCGCTGTGCGGGACAACGACGGTCAGGTCCCGGGCGGTCCCCAGTTCACCCGCGGCGATCGCCCGCGCGCGGTCCTCGGGGCTCTGCCCCGCCCGGGTGAAGTACGGGTCCGCGGCGGCGGCCCGTGTGGACGGGAAGACGACGACGAGATGACAGAAGGCGAGCTGGTTGGCATCGTCCGTCACGTACAGCGCGAAATCCACCGCCTCCCGCCGGTGCCGGCTGGCCAGCGGCACGTCGAGCTCCATCGTCGGGAGGTCCAGGACGCGGCCCGGGCCGAGCGGGTAGGGCGCCACCGCGGTCTCGCGGTAGACATCCGGGCTGTCGGCCCGCACGCGCAGGAGAAATTGCGGCCCGGTGGTGAGCATCGCGAGCTGGCCGGCCGCATAGCGCTCCGTGGCCCCCAGGTACCCCCGCTGCAGGGTGTCCGCGGGGAACAGGTCCTGCTTGAACAGGGCGACGTACCTCGCCAGCACCCGGACGTGGGCCGCGCTGTTGAAGACGGCGCGGCGGCGGTCGGGCGCAAGGATCGACAGGCCCTCTTCCTGGAAGACCCTCAGGAAGCGAATCCCGTCGATGTTGGGCATGAACCCGTACACGCCCGTGCGCGCTTTGATCGCGGTCGCCGCCTGGACGAACGCCTCCTCGGAAGCCGGCGGACGCGCCGGGTCCAGCCCGGCCCGGCGGAACAACGCCCGGTTGTAGGCGAGGACGTTGGGGACAACATACCATGGGATGCCGTACGCCGCGCCGCCGCTCCGCGTCGAGCTCCAGATGTTCGGAAAGTAGCGCCCGCGCGCCGCCGGCGGCACCGCGCCGTCCATGTCCACGAGGGCGCGCGCCTCCGCCATGCGCAGCGTGCCTTCGGTGTTGAGGTTGACCACCTCGGGGCCGACCCCGCCGGCGATCGCGGCCAGGAGTTTCTGCTCGATCGTCTGCGGGGGGACATCGATCCAGCGGATTTGGACATCGGGGTGGGCGCGCTCGTACGCGGCGATCAGCCCCTGGACGTACCCGGTGAAGAACGGCTGGAGCGAGATCGTCCAGAACTCGATCCGCGCCCGCGGCGGCGAGGCCCAGGCCCCGGAGGAGAGCAGGAGGACCAGCACTGGAGCGACGAGGCTGCGTCTCAGGGTGCGGCTTCGCGGCGACACTCCCTGCCCGGTTCGCCGTCTTCCCGGCGCGGTCCTGCGCGCGGCGCGCAGGGGGCGCGGGCGGAGGTCGGCGGGGATCGGCGGCGCACGGGCGGGAACGCGGGCGAGGACGGCGGCGGATCGTTTCGACCCCGCGTCTGCCGGACCCGAGATCGGGGTAGGGGAGGAAGCGATGGCTGATGGGAGCAGGATGTTTGCCCTCACCGGGCAGGTGGCGGTGGTGACGGGCGCCGGCCGCGGCATCGGCCGCGGCATCGCCGCAGCCCTGGCGGACGCCGGGGCCGACATCGTCGCGGTCGGGCGTCATCCCGCCGGCGCGCTGGCGGATCATGTGGAGCGCGCGGGACGGCGGTGCCATTCGCTGGTCTTCGATCTCGCCGACCCGGCGCAGGTCGAAGAGGTGATCCCTCGCGCCGCGGCGGCGGCGGGCAGGGTGGATATCCTCGTGAACAACGCGGGCGCCACCACGCGCGGCCCGGCGCTCGATGTGACGCCGGAGGAATGGCAGCGGGTCCTCCAGGTCAACCTCCATGCCGTGTTCCGGCTCTGCCAGGCCGCCGCCCGGGAGATGCTGCCGCGGCGGCGCGGAAAGATCATCAATATCGCGTCGCTGATGAGCTTTGAGGGTGGCATCCTGGTCAGCCCCTATACGGCCAGCAAGGGCGCGGTCGGGCAGCTGACCAAGGCGCTCGCGAACGAGTGGGCGCCGCTCGGCATCAACGTCAACGCGATCGCCCCCGGCTACATCGCCACCGACCTCACCCGCCCGCTGCAGGAGGACACGACCCGCAACCCGGCCATCCTCGCCCGCATCCCGGCCGGGCGGTGGGGGCGGCCGGAAGACCTCGGCGGAGCGGCGGTGTTCCTGGCCTCGGCCGCATCCGACTACATCCACGGTCACCTCCTGGCCGTCGACGGCGGATGGCTGGGCCGCTAGATCCAACGGCCCCCGGGGAGGCCGCTCGGGCGTGGCTCGCCCGCGCGGGCCCGGGGGAGATCGTCGACTGGGCGATCCTCGCCGCGGTGCTGGCCCTCTGCGCGGGCGCGGCCCTGACGGGGCTGACCTTCTTGCCCGCCGCGGGGTATGTCGAGCACCGGGCCCGCCTCGTGGCCTTCGAGCAGGGGGCGCTCGTGATCGGGACCGGCGCCCTGCTGCGCTGGGTGGCCGGCGGCCGCGCGCTTCCGGCGCCGCTGCTCTGGGGATTCGCCGCCGCGGCGGCGATCTGCCTCGGCTCGCTCGCCACCACGACCGACCTGTACTCGACGCGCGACGAAATCTTCTTCCGGCTCTCCATCTTGGCCCTGGTCCTCGCGGCGGCCGTCGGCCTCACCGACCGCGCCAAGATCCGGGTCGCCCTCGGCGGACTTGCGCTCATCGGCGCCATCGAGGCCGCCGTCGGCTTGGGGCAGTACGTGGGCGGCGAGCCCACCCCGGCCTACTGGCTCAGCCGGGCGTTCGCCGGCATGATCCGCACCCGCATCCACGGCACCCTCACCAACCCAAACGTCCTCGCGGAATACCTCCTCGTGGGGATCGGGGCGGGCACGCTCCTGGTCGTGGACCTGTCGGGACGGTGGCGTCTTGGGGCGGTGGCGGCGCTGGCCCTCCAGGTCGCCGCCCTGCCGCTGACCTACTCCCGCGGCGGGTATACCGGACTGGCCGTGTTCGTCCTGGCCTGCGGCATCCTGTTGTGGCCCGTCCGGACGCGCGTGTGGCCGGTGCTGCTCGTGGTGGTGGCGGTCGCCGGCCTGATGGCGCTCTCTCACCCCGCGGTCGGGCTTCGCGCGGAAAGCCTCACGCTCGATCCGGCCGACACGGCCGCCAGCCGGATGTTCATCTGGCGCACCGCGCTCCGCATGTGGCGGGCGCATCCGATCCTGGGCACCGGGATCGGGGTGTTTAACGCGGCGTACTCGGCCTACCGGCCCCTGGGAGTGCGCGCCACCTACGCCGTGCTGCGGATCCCCGGATCCGCCCACAACGACTACATCCAGATCCTCGCCGAGACGGGCCTGGCCGGCGCCGTCCTGCTCGTCCTCGCGTCGGCAGCCGTGCTGCGCGCGCTGGGCCGGCGTTACCTGACGGGCGACGCGGAGTCGCGGCTCTGGCTGGGCGCGTGGGGCGCCACGGCGGCCGGGGTCGCGACGACGAGCCTGGTCAACTCGAATCTCTCGGTGGTCTCGAACATGACGGCCCTCGCCGTCTTCACCGCCGCGGCGGCCGCCCACGAGACGCTCGGGCAGCGTCCCCTGCGCTTCCCGCTGAGGCTGGCGGCGCTCCCGCTCGCGGCCGGCCTCGTCGCGCTCCTGCCGATGCTGCCCCCGCTGGCGCAGGCGCCGGCGCTGCACGACAGGGCGACGGCGGCGGTCAAGGCCGGACGGTATGCCAGAGCGGTGGACCTGTTCCGCGCGTCCCAGGCCGCGGATCCGCTCTACGGGTTCGTGCTCCCGTACTTCGGGGATACCGTCGCGGACCTGTACCTCCGCCGAATCGACTCGAGCATCGGGCCGTGGTGGATGGCCCGGGACCGGGCGGAGGCGCTTTACGTTCGGGCCGAGCGGGTGGATCCGTGGAGCGGCTACCCGCACGCCGCGCTCGGACGCCTGCGGCAGGCGCAGGGCCGGTACGACGAGGCCGCGGCATCGCTCCGCCGGGCGATCGCGCTCGACCCGTACTCCCCGCGCTACCGGGTCTGGCTCGCGGAAGCGCTGCTCGCCCAGGGGGACCGCGGGGCGGCGGTCAAGCCGCTTCGCGACGCGGTCGGGCTGTATTCCGTGGAACTGCGCGCCACCGAGAACCACGAGGGCCGCCGCGCGGCCCGTTACAAGGAGATCCAGGCCGAGGTGAGGCGGATTCGCCATCTCCTGCTGGCGGTGGCCCCCTAGGAGCCTCGCATCAAATCACGTTGAGTTCGATGTGGCGCCGCCCCTCGATCACGCGCGCGAAGGCGAGCGGCGTCAGGTCCAGGCTTCGGTAGCCGCCGTCGACGATCAATTCGGCGACGCCGCGACCCACCGCCGGCGCCTGCTGCAGTCCGTGCCCGCTGAACCCGTTGGCAAAATAGAGATTCGCAATCGCCGGATGCGGCCCGACGAGGCCGTTGTGGTCGATGACGTTCATGTCATAGTACCCGGCCCAGCTGCGGATCAGCTTGACGGCCTTGAACGCGGGCACGCGGGCCGCGATGACCGGCCAGATGATGTCGTAGAAGAGGCGCTCGTCGACCTCGAGCGGCAAATCGTCGGGATCCTCGGCCCCCTCCGCCGGGGACGTGCCGCAGAGGAAGTACGGGCCCTCCGGCCGGAACCAGACGCCGGACGGGTCGATCACCAGCGGGCAGCGCGGCAGGGGCTCGCGGCAGGCGATCACAAACACGCAGCGCCGGCGCGCCCGGACCGGCAGGTCGACGCCGGCCATGGCCGCGACGGCCGCCGCCCACGGGCCGGCCGCATCCACCGCAACGTCGCACGCCAGCGTCGAGCCATCGGCCAGCGCGACGGCGTCGACGCGCGACCCCGCGCGGCGGAGGCCCGTGACTTCCTGCGCGACGTACGCGACCCCGAGCGACCGCGCCTTGCGGCGGAATGCCTGCAGGAGGCTGTAGCCGTCGAACCACCCTTCGCCGGACAGGCCGAGCGACCCCTGAGCGATGCCGCCGGTCACCAGCCACGGGAACCGCGCCGACAGGTCGCCCGGCCCGAGCAGCGCCACGTCGACCCCGTGGGCCCGCTGCAGGCGGTGGTTCTGCTCGAGCACCGGCAGTCCGGCCCGGGTCGCCAGGAACAGATACCCGGGCTCGGTGAGGCCGACGTCCGGCCGGTCGTCATCGACCGCCAGGTGCGCGCCGAGATTGCGCAGAAAGTCGACGCCGAAGCGGGAGATCTCGATGTTGACCGCGGTCGAGAACTGCTGGCGGATCGCGCTTGCCGAGAGCGCGGACGACGCTCGGCGGTAGGTCGGATCGCGTTCGACGACCGTGACCCGGCCGGAGAACCGCGGGTGGCTCGCCAGAAAGTAGGCGATCGAGCTGCCGACCACGCCGCCCCCCACGATCACGACCTGCGGCGTCGGGCGTCCTCCCTGCGGCGGCGCATCGACCGCGTCCGCGTGACCGACCGTCCCGCCTACTCGAGCCGGCCGAGCGCGCGCAGCACCTTCATCGGGGTGATGGGCAGGTCGGTGATCCGGACCCCGAGCGCGTTGGCGACGGCGTTCGCGATCGCCGCCGGGGTCGGAATGATCGGCGGTTCGCCGACCCCCTTCACCCCCAGGTTGTTCGCGATCGGATCGGGGATGCCGACCGCCAGCGCGTCGATCTCGGGGATCATCGGCAGGCGCGGCACGGCGTAGGCGTCAAACCCAAGGTCGAGCACGTTCCCGGTCTCGGGATCCGTGACGTGGTCTTCGGTCAGCGCAAGCCCCAGCCCTTGGATGACCCCTCCGTGAATCTGGCTCGCGTACTGCAGCGGGTTGATGACGCGGCCGACGTCGTGGGCGGCCGCCACCTTGAGCACGGTCACCGCCCCGGTCTCGGTATCCACCTCGACCTCGGCGAACTGCGCCCCCCACGTCCGGATCGTGACGTCGTTCGGGTTCGCCCCGCGGAACCCCCGGCCGGTGACGGTGAAGTTGCCCATGCGGCCGGTCAGCTCCGCGACCGAGATCCGCCGGTCCGGCACCCCCGCGACGGTCAGATGTCCGGCCTCGAGCCTGATGTCCTCCGGGGCGGCCTCGAGCACGGACGCCGCGGCGTCGATGAGGTGCCGGCGCGCTTCCTCCGCGGCCATGCGGACGGCCGGGCCGCAGGAGGCGATCGTCTGGCTGCCCGCGGACAGCGGACTGTAGGGGAAGTCGGTATCTCCCAGGGCCAGCCGCACCCGGTCGACCGGCACCGTGAGCACTTCGGCGGCGATCTGCGTGAGCGCCGTCTTGGCGCCCGTCCCGATGTCCTGGGTGCCGATCCGCACCTCCGCCGTGCCGTCCACGTTGAACCGGATCTCGGCGTACGCGGGGGGCGAGCCCGACCCGCCCCAGATCTGGCTGGCCATCCCGAACCCCCGGCGCGTCCCGTCGCGCACGACCTGCGCGGGCGTGGCCGTCCGCCGCTCCCAGCCGATGGACCGGGCGCCGAGCCGGTAGGCCTCCCGGAGGAACTTGCTCGAGTACGGACGCTCCAGGACCTGATCGCCCTCGGCGTAGTTGCGCAGCCGCACCTCCAGGGGGTCGAGGCCGAGCCGGTCCGCCAGCGCCTCCACCGCGCACTCGAGCGCGACGGTGGCCTCCAGGTACCCCGGCGCGCGGAACGCCGCCGCCGGACCGGTGTGGGTGAAGACGGACGCCGTGTCCGTCCGGACGTTGGGACAGGCGTACAACTCCTTCGGCGGGCCGCTGAGGGGAGACGGGAATGCCCGGTACGCCCCGACGTTCGACAGGCCCCAGTAGTCGATTGCGGTGAGGGTCCCGTCGCGCCGGGCCCCGAGGCGGATCTTCTGGATGCTGCGGGGCCGCTTCCCCGCCGCCTGGCTCTCCTCGATCCGTGAGAAGATCACGCGCACCGGCCGCTGTGTCTGGCGCGCGGCGAGCGCGGCGATCACCGAGTACTTGCCGGCCGCGTTCTTGCTCCCGAAGCCGCCGCCCGAGAACGGGCTGAGCACCCGGACGCGGTCCATGGGAATCCCGAGGGCCACCGCGACCTGCCGGCGCACCCCGAAGATGTGCTGCGTGGAGTCCCAGAGCGTGAGGCGGTCGCCCGACCACTCCGCGACGGAGCCGTGGGTCTCCATGCTGTGGTGGAGCTGGTCGGGGGTCTGGACGGTGAGCGCGACGGTCACCTCGGCGCGCGCCAGCGCCGGCTCCACGTTTCCGCGCTCGTAGCGCTCGGGCGCGCCGCCAAGGATGTTCCCCGTGGGGTGCACGAGCACCGCGCCCGGCCGGATCGCCGCCTCGGCGTCCAGCACGTGCGGCAGGACCTCGTACTCCACCTCGATGAGATCCAGCGCATCCCGCGCCGCCGCGGCGTCCTCGGCGATCACGGCGGCGACCTCGTCCCCGACGTACCGCAGCTCGGGATCGAAGAGCCAGCTCGCGCCGTTGAACCATCGGATCTTCGGGGCGTTGATGTGGGAGAGGACGGCGCGCACCCCGGGGAGGCGCTCGGCCTTCGAGACATCCAGCCCGGCGATCCGCGCGTGCGCGTGCGGGCTCCGGAGGATGACCCCGTGCAGCATGCCGGCCGGATACTGATCGGTCGTGTAGCGGGCGGTGCCGCCCACGCGCTCCCGGCCGTCGACGCGGGTCACCGGCGCGCCGACGATGGTGAACCGCGCATCGGCGGGCCAGACCGGGAGGTCGTCGCCCTCCAGAACAACCTCGCGCTCCTCGATCCGCCCCTCGAACTCGACCTTCTGCTTGACGATCCGCGGCATCCTTAGACCCCCCCGGCGACATCGAGCGCCGCGGCCTGGATCCGCAAATGCGCGCCGCACCGGCAGACGTTGCCTTCCACGGCCCGCCGGATCTCCTCCGCGGACGCCCGCGGATTCCGCTGAAACAGCCCGCGCAGCGCCATGATCTGCCCCGGCGTGCAGAATCCGCACTGGAACGCGTCGTGCTTGATGAACGCGTCGAGGAGAGGGTCCGGCCCGGCCCCCGCGGCCTCGATCGTCTCGACGGACCGGCCGCCGGCCTGGACGGCCAGGAGCAGGCACGACAGCACCGCCTTCCCGTCGACGAGCACCGTGCAGGCCCCGCAGGTGCCGATCCCGCAGCCCTCCTTGGTGCCGGTCAGGTGCAGATCCTCGCGGAGGAGGTGCAGCAGCGTCCGGCGGGGAGGGACCTCGACATCCTGGGCGCGGCCGTTGATGGTCAGGCGCACGCGGTGGGGCTGTTCCTCGATCGGGACAGCGGTGTTCACGCTCATCCTCCGGTGACTCGCGATATGAAACGGCGCGCTGCGCTATGCGTACGCATGACGCCCCTGCCGTGCTGACGGAATCGCCCCTGCCGGAAGGGCGTTACGCCAGGAGAACGCCACGGGTATATCGCGGGATTCCCAGGCCCGACCCTCTGTTCGAAGCGACGGTCGGAGCGACGCGAGGTAACCGATGCCACGGATGCCGGTCCCAGGCGAGATCAGTCAGGACCCGGCCGGGACGCTCACCATCGTGTGGGACGACGGCCACCGCAGCCGGTATTCGTTTCGCACGCTGCGCGAGCGGTGTCCGTGCGCGTTCTGCATCGATGAATGGACCGGCGAACAGCGGCTGGATCCGTCCAAGGTCCCCCAAGGCATTCATCCCAAGGAAATCGGCCGGGTCGGAGCCTACGCGCTCAGGTTCACCTGGTCGGACGGCCACCTCACGGGCCTCTACACGTTCAAGTTCTTGCGGGACATCTGCGAGTGCGACGACTGCGCGCGTCGCCGGGCCTCCGCGCCGCCGTGCGGGTAGCCTGGGGCGGGGGCCGGCCCGCGCTCAGCGGACCGCGTAGCGCCGGACCATTCCCGGATCGATCTCGAGGCCCAGCCCCGGCCCCTGGGGAAGGGCGATCAGCCCCTCCTTGGGAGCGGGGAATGGGGCCGTGAAGATGTCCCGGAGCGGGTTGTGAATATACGAGGTCCCCATGTACTCGTATGTATAGAAGTTCGGCGCCGCCGCGGCGAGGTGCAGGGACGCCAGGTGGGCGATGCCCCCGCTGAACCCCGTGTGAGGGGCGTAGAGCAGGTTGTGAGCGTGCGCCAGCGCCCACAACCGCCGGGCGGCGGTGACCCCGCCGATCCGGGCGACTTCGGGCTGGAGGACGTCCACGCAGCCGCGCGCGATCAGGTCGCGGAATCCGAAGAGCCCGAACTCCGTCTCCCCGGCGGCGAGCGGCACCCGCACGGACCGCCGCAGGTGCGCGTACCCGTCCAGATCATCGGCCGGCACCGGCTCCTCGAGCCAGGCCACGTTCAGCTCCTCGAGCTGGCGCCCGACGCGGACCGCGGTTCCCACGTCGTAGGCGCCGTTCGCGTCCAGCATGATCTCGACCTGGGGCCCCACCGCCTCGCGGATCGCCCGCACCGTCTCCACATCGGCGTGGTGGCCGCCGCGCGCCGGAGGCCAGCCTATCTGCACCTTGATCGCCGTGTGGCCCTGGGCCACGAGCGCCCGAGCCTCCTCGGCCATGCGGGGAATCTCGTCGAAGTAGACTTTGGAGACGTAGCAGCGGACCCGGTCCCGCCCCGCGCCCCCGAGGAACTTGTAGAGCGGCTTGCCGGCCGATTGGGCGAGCAGGTCCCACAGCGCGATGTCGATCCCGCTCATCGCCTCGACCACGAATCCTCGGGAGTGACCCCACCGCCGGAGCAGCATGAGCATCTCGTCCCAGAGGCCCTCGACGTCCCAGGGATCACGGCCGATCAACTGGGGCGCCAGGAGACGATCGACGATCGTGGTGACGACCTCCGGGGCGCGCCGGACGATGCACTCCCCAACCCCGATCAGCCCGTCGTCGGTGCGCACCTCCACCAGCCCGGCGTAGAACGTCGAGAAGGTGCCGATGGAAAACTGCACGGGGCGCGGCGGGGTCGCCGCGAGCGGGGTGCAGGTGATGGAGGAAATCTTCATGCCATGATATTCGGGGGAGCGACCGGGCCCTCCTCGGCGTCGCGGAAAGAGGTGTTGACATATATGTCAGATTACGTTACGATCGGCGAAGGATGAGAAAGACGATGGTCTACCTCACCGAGGCACAACGGACGGCGCTGGCCCGCTATGCTCGCAGCCGGCGGAAGCCCGTCGCCCAGATTATCCGCGACGCCGTCGATCGCCTTCTGACCTCCGAGGCGCGGCCTCGTCGGCGCGCGCGGTTCATCGGCATTGCCTCGGGGCCGGACCAAGCGCCCATTTCGGAGCACACCGAGGAACTCCTCCGGGACTACCTGCGCCGCCAATCATCGTGATCCTGGTTGATACAGGCGCGATCTACGCGTTGGCTGATCGCAATGATGGCCATCACAAGGAGGCCGCCGCGTTTTTTCAGAAGACGCAGGGGCAGGAGATCCTGGCGATCCCGGTGCCGGTGCTCACGGAAGCCGCCTTACTCGTCGAGGCACGGCTCGGCATGCACCCCGTCCGGGCACTATGGGATGATGTGCTTGACGGAATGTTCGAGCTGCTGCCCCTCTCAGTGGAAACCCTGGAACTTGCGCGGAAGATCGATCGTCGCTACGCCGACGCCAATCTTGGGCTTGTGGATGCGGTCTGTCTGGCGCTGTGCGAGCAACATCAAATCGTCGCGGTCTTTACGTATGACCGGCGCGACTTCGGATTATATCGCCCGACATTCGCCACGTCGCTCACGCTTGTACCGTAGAGCACGGGGGAAATTCTCCCGGCATCGGGCCCGTTGAACCAGATCAGAGCGATGTGGGAGAGGAGGATTCCGGGATGGAGTGGGGGCCGGTATTTGCCCAGGGGCTGAGTTACCGCGACTTCCTGGCGAAGCACGCCACGCCCGACCAGCAGAAACGGTGGCAGGCCGTGTACGACAGCGTCACGCTGACCGGCGACCAGCGCGAGCTCCTCGGCGGATTCGTCCGGGAGATGCGCGTGCTGTGCATCGCGGGCGCCTGGTGCGGGGACTGCGTCAACCAGTGCCCGATCCTGGCCCGGATTTCCGAGCAGAACCCGCGCATCGTCGTCCGGTTCGTCGATCGCGACGTCCAGGCGGCTGCGCAGGAGGCCGCGATGATGAACGGCGGGCGGCGCGTGCCCGCGGTGATCTTCCTGAGCGAAGACGACTACGAATGCGGCCGGTACGGCGACCGCACCCTCGCCACCTACCGGCAGATGGCCGCCGACCGGCTCGGGCCGGCGTGCCCCACGGGGATCGTGCCGCCGGGCCCCTCGCTCCTTACGGCGGCGACGGCCGAGTGGCTGGGCCAGTTCGAGCGGAACCAGTTGATGCTCCGCCTCTCCAAGCGGCTCAGGGAGAAGCACGGCGACTGAGCCTGACCCTGACGAGAGACCGACCCCGCCTCAGAACGGGCCCACAGGCAGCGCAGCAGCCCTCCGGTCCCCGCCGGAGGGCCGGTCTGTCTCACCGGGCTATTTCAGTTGACAGACGCCGTTAGGGCGAAGATAATCGATGTGACGGGAAATCTACGTTCAGGCGAAAAGTGTCACATATAGGGAGGCCCAATTATGGAGGCCCGCCCACAGCCCCAGGATGACCCCGAACTGCTGGCTCGGTTCACCGAGCGCATCGCGGCGGGGGACCAGATCGAAGCCGGCGA
>Ga0209154_1000645_pt1 | contig 22417 bp, 16 predicted proteins | sample GraSoiAngelo_121_FD_185878 | JGI IMG/M metagenome (GOLD analysis project Ga0209154, IMG submission 185878) | Grasslands soil microbial communities from the Angelo Coastal Reserve, California, USA - 14_0919_12_20cm (SPAdes) (version 2) | ecosystem: Environmental > Terrestrial > Soil > Grasslands ... | reverse complement strand
GGAACGCCGCCGACCTTCCCGACTACGTGGGCGAGAAGGAATCCCGGTACGACCTCTGGCAGATCTTCGGCTGGCCGTACGAGACCACGATCGCCATGGCCCGGCTCGTCTTCACCGGGCTCTTCGATCGCCATCCCGACGCGGTGATCATCACCCACCACATGGGCGCCATGGTCCCGCACTTCGCCGACCGGATCCGGGGTGGGTACGACCAGTTCGGCACCCGGGGGGCGGAGCATCAGGTGGAGAAGTTCCCCATCCCCCTGGCCCATCCCCCGGCCTGGTATTTTTCGCGCTTCTACGCGGACACCGCGCTGTTCGGGGCCCCCCACGGCGTCCGATGCGGCCTGGCCTACTTTCCAATCGAGCGGGTGCTGTTCGGCAGCGACACCCCGTTCGACGCCGAGGGAGGCAGCCGCTACATCCGCGAGACGATCGCGGCGCTCGATGAGAGCGGTCTCTCCCCGGAGCGCCGGCGGATGGTCGACGAAGGCAATTTCCGGCAGGTGCTGGCTCACCGCCGGCAGGCGAGCCCACCTCGATGAGACGGGCCCGGGCGCTCATCCTGTGCCTGGGCCTGGGGGCGCTCAGCCTGGCCGGCGCGGGGCGGGCGGCGTCGCCCGTGGGCGCCGCATCACCCGTGCGGATGGGCTACCTCGGCGTCGCGAGCGATGCCGGGATCTTCATCGCCCTGGAGAAAGGGTACTTCACAGAGCAGGGTCTGGACCTCTCGCTCGAGCGGTTTGGGGTCGGCGCGGACCAGATGGCGCTGCTCGGATCGGGCCGGCTGGATATCGCCAGCGGGGCGCCCAGCCCAACCCTCTTCAACGCCATCCTCCGCGGCCTGCCCGTGGTGGTGGTCGCGGACAAAGGCTCGCTCCGCAAGGGCTTCGGCTTCAATGTGCTCGTGGTGCGAAAGGCGCTGGTGGACGCCGGCCGGTTCCGCGGACTCGGCGACCTGCGGGGCCGCGTCCTGGGGACGGCGAGCCCGGCGTCCATCGTCAATTTCGAGAACTATCTGCTGCTCCGGAAGGGCGGCCTCACGCCGCGGGACGTGGCCATCGAGTACATGGAGTTCGTCGACCAGCCGGCGGCGATGGCGAATGGGAAGATCGACGCGGCGGTCATGGTGGAGCCGTTCGCCACCGCGGCCGAGGCACGCGGGGTCGGGAAGATCGTCATGCCCCTGGACCAGATCCTTCCGGATTTCCAGACGGCGGCCATCTTCTACAACACCCAGTGGGCCCGCGGGCATCCGGAGGAGGCGCGCGGCTGGATGATCGCCTACGTCAAGGCGCTCCGCTATTACAACGAGGCGCTCCGCCGCCGGGAGGTTCGCGACGACGTGATCACGATCATGACCGGACACACGCCCATCAAAGACCGGGCGGTGTGGGACCGGATGATCTGGCCCGGGCTCAGCCCCGACGGCGCCGTCACCGTGCGCACGATCCTGGACTATCAGCGCTGGCTGCTGAACGAGCGCCTGATCGGCGCCTTCGTCACCCCCGCGCGCTTCGTCGATCTTTCCTACGTGGAGCACGCGGCCGCCGTCCTCGGCGCGGCTCATCCGTAGACGAGATGGGATACGGCTTCGCGGTGTTCTCTGCCGCCATCGGGCCCGAGGTCATCCGCGCGTCGGCGCTGGAGGCTGAGCGGCGGGGCTACGGCTCCTTTTGGGTCAACCATCCCGGTGAGACCGACGGGGTGGCGGCGCTCGCGCCGGCGGCGCGGGAGACGCGGCGCATCGACCTGGGGATCGGGGTGATTCCCCTGCACACGCGCGGCCCGGACAGCATCGTCCAGGGCGTCCGCGCCAACGCGCTGCCGCTCGATCGTCTCCTGCTGGGCGTCGGCAGCGCAAACCCCGGGGCGCTCGCGCGCATGCGCGGGGGGATCGCCGCGCTCCGGTCCGGTCTGAAGGCGCGCATCGTCGCGGCCGCCCTCGGTCCCCAGATGTGTCGCCTGGCCGGGGAACTGGCCGAGGGGGTGCTCTTCAACTGGGTGACGCCCGCGCACGCGCGCCAATCGGCCGAATGGGTGCGGGCCGGCGCGGCGGCGGCGGGCCGCACCCCCCCGACGCTGATGGCCTATGTGCGCGTCGCGCTGGGCCCCGCGGCCCGCGCGCGGCTTCAGGCCGAGGCCGCGCGGTACGCGGGGTATCCGGCGTACGCGACCAACTTTGCGCGCATGGGCGTCCGGCCGGTGGAGACGGCCATCGCGGTGGAGGATCCGGGCGCGATCCCGCCGGCGCTGGCGAAGTGGCACGGCGTGGTCGACGAGATCGTGGTCCGCGCCATCACCGCCACGGAGACGGTCGAAGAGCACCTGGCGCTCCTCGCGGCCGCGGCCCCGCCCCCGGCACACGCGGTTGGCGGCGTCCGCCCCACGGGTTAGCCCGGCTCGGCACATGCGGGCGGCGAAGGCGTAGGCCCCCGCAGGACGCCCCCATCGAGCGCGCCGGTTCGGAGCCTGTGCAGTTTCATGCCGGCGGGATCCAGACGTCCGGTCTCTGGACCCGGGCGCCCCACCCGGCGGCCGTCTCGGTGGTCGCCCATGGGGCCGGGGCGGGCATGACGCACCCGTTCATGTCGGGGGTGGCGGACGAACTGGCGGCCGGTGGGATCTCCGTGTTCCGGTTCAATTTTCCGTACATGGAAGCGCACCGCCGGGGTCCCGACGGCGCTCCTGTGCTCCAGCATGCCTGGAACGCGGCCATCCAACAGGCCGCGCCTCCCGACCGCGGGATGCCCCTGGTGGCGGGCGGCAAATCGATGGGAGGACGGATCGCCTCCATGCTGGCGGCGGCGCAGGGCGAAGATTTCCCGGGGGAGGCGCTGGTGTTTTTCGGGTATCCGCTGCATCCTCCGGGCAATCCCGACCGCCTCCGGGACGCCCATCTGCCCGGAATCCGTGTGCCGATGCTGTTCATTCAAGGCACCAGAGATCCGCTGGCGAGGTTCGATCTTGTCGAGGCGGTGGTCAGGCGATTGGAACCGCTCGCCCGCCTGCATGTGGTGCCCGACGGCGATCACTCGTTTCGCGCGCGGGGAGCCATACGTTCCGATCGAGACATCGGACAGGCGTTGGGGCGGGTCGCCGCCGGTTTTATCCGCGGCGTGGTCGATCGGCGCCTGCCTCCCTCGTCAGGCGCCGGGTGAGCGCTCGGGAAGAGGATCCGGCGTGAGCCACTTTCTCAGGGCAGTTTTCTGATCCTCGCGCTGAGCCAGCGCCGTCATGGCGTCGTCACGGCGCAGGAGGCGGCGCGCCGGGCGGCCGTACTTCCGCAAGAGGTCCCACCAACGGACGGGATAGTAGAGGTAGATTCGCTTCGAGTCGTGCGGCGCCGGATACAAACGCGCCATGGCTTTCGGCGAGGGGCACGCGCTCTGCAGAAGCACGGCGATCCTCTCACGAAGGCGCATGGGCCCGTAGAGCTGGGCGAGGGGGGAGGATGGGGTCCGGCCTTCATCGGCAAACACCTGCTCTCCGGCCCAGGCGATGATTCTGGGGTCGAAGCCCTCCGGCCGGAGAGGGTCGATCAGCTCGTCCGGAACGGCGGCGCCGAGGAGATCCCTGCTGAGGCGGAGCGCGAGATAGACGTACTTTCCAATCCCCCACCGGCGGGCGCGGAGGCGCACCTCCGTCCAGTCGATGTCGCCTCCGTAATTCCGGATGGTCTCCGAGATGTCGCACACCGGCCGCAGTCCCAGATTGAATTGGTGCCCGAGGGAGGCGTGGAGGCACAGGTGGAGGAGCAGGTCTTCAGGGCACAACACCAGCGCGCCGTCGCCGGCCGGCCTGGCGCGCCGCCAGAGATCCTCGATCGGGATGCCGGCCGACACGGGGGGCGGGACGATGTGATGGTGCAGCTCGACGATGCCGCGCCCATCGGCTCTGACGTACGGGGGCAGATGGTGATGATGGTCCCGGTACCACGCGGCCCACCGGTACGATTCGTCGTGCGTGTATCCCAGCTCGTGGAGGACGCCGTCCGCCGCATCGAGGTCCGTCTTCTTGACCAGGAAATCGAGGTCCCTCATCGGGCACAAGGCGATGTTCCCGTACACCCGCTCCGCGATCGCCGTGCCCTTCAACACCAGGACGCGTATCCCCGCCCGGCCGCACGCCCCCACGATCTTCCGCAGCTCGCCGAAGAGGTGCCCGTTCGATGCCGCCTGCTGATAGTACTCGTGCGCGAGGCGGGTCATGACGGGGGGAGGCACCGCCGCGCCCGCGATCCCCTGTTTGAACGCGGCATAGACGAGAGGGGTGACGCTGTGATGCGCCGCGGCGTCCAGCAGCCGCGTCCAGTCGACGTCGGGCCCGACAAGCGCCTGGATATCCCGGGGACGCCGGCGGAGACAGGCCAGCAGCAGCCGCTGCTCGGGCTGCCGGGGCGTGCCCGCGGCAGAGCCCAGTTCTGGTGTGTTCTCCTCGTCCCCGGACACCCGACTCACGGCTGGGTCTGTCCCTGATCCGGGGCCTGGATCCTAGTTTGGAGCGTCCGCGCGTACGTCACCGGGCTGCTGCCCGCACATTGGCTGCTCGATCCTCCGCCGGCGCAGGTTCCCCCATAGGCCAGCTGCCAGGTCACCGTTACGGTGATGTCCAACCGGGCGGGGTCCGGGGCAACCACGCTGGTGTGCACGGTGTAGGAACGCCCGCCGCTGGCCGGAACCTGCCGCTGCTCCTCAGCGCCGTTCTGCTGTTTGAGCGTGTCCGGCGGTAAGGAAAGCAGCTCTTCCATCCGCGCTCTCGCCAGATTCGCGGCGATCGACGAGGTCTCCGCCGCTGTGCCGGCGGTGATGGCCACCAGGTGCAGGCCCATCAGGCTCACGAGGATGATGCCAAAGAGGGCGAGGACGATCACCATTTCGATCGTCGTGAAGCCCGATTTCCCGCGCCCTCTGCTGATGCGATCCAGCTACATCGTCTCCTCTACAAGGTAGGCGGCGGCGGAAGCGTCGGCGCGGGAGCGATGGGCGTCGGCGCGGGAGCGATGGGCGTCGGCGCGGGAGCGGTGGGCGTCGGCGCGGGAGCGGTGGGCGTCGGCGCGGGAGCGGTGGGCGTCGGCGCGGGAGCGATGGGCGTCGGCGCGGGAGCGATGGGCGTCGGCGCGGGAGCGATGGGCGTCGGCGCAGGAGCCGTGCCCGCTGGACTCGTGATAGTGGCTGCGACCGGGATGGTCCCGGCATTATTTCCGGTGATGAAGGTCAGATTGATCGGGTTCGCAGCGGGAAGGTTGGGGACCCCGGCCGCGCTGACGCTGAACGAGAAAGTGGCGGGGCCCTGGGGGGTGATGACCGCCTCAACCGGCGCGCCGTTCACCACCCCGGAGAAGTCGTATTGCCCCTGGACCAGCTGGAAAGAGCCGCCGGGGATCGTGATCGATGCGGTTCCATACTGGTTTCGCAGCTGGACCGTCACGTTGTCGGTCAGCGGATTCGTGCTGCCTCCGGCGCCAAGAGTGTAGTTGCCCTTCACGTCAAACGTATTGGTGGCCGGATCGATGCTCACCTGCATGGCGGACAAAGCGGCGAGCGGCATGGAGATGCGGCCGTTCGCGTTGGTCACGACCCAGGTATCCATCAACGCCCAGCCTGTTGGGTTATTCAGCCCGTCAAAGATCGTCATCCGGTTCGTTAGCGCGCGATAGACTGCCGTGTGCCCCCACCGCGCACTCGGGGCCGCTCCCGCCGCGACGGCGAGTGGTGTCCAGGTCGGGGTCCCGCCCACGCCGTTGGCGTTCGACAGCACCCAGGCGTCGTTCAAACCGGTGCCTGCCGCGGTCTTTCCCCCGAAGACGGTCATGCTGTTCGTCGCCGGGTCGTACGTGGCGGAATGCAGCATGCGCGCAGGCGGCGGGCCGCCCGCGACGGCGAGCTGCGTCCAGACGGGGACGCCCCCCACGCCGTTGGCGTTTGTCAGCGCCCAGACGTCGTTCAGGAGAGGACACCCCGGAGCATCACAGAGGAGGCCCCCAAATACGATCATGCGGTTGCTGATGGGATCGTAGACCGCGCTGTGGGCCGACCGTGCCGGGAACGCGCATGGAGTAGCGCTCGACGCGCATGGAGCCCCGGGTCCGACGGTCGCAAGTTGGGTCCACGCCGGCGTTCCGCCCCTGCCATTGGCGTTCGACAGCATCCAGACGTCGTTGCTGGGATTCGCGGTGCACGGGTCCCCTCCGAACACGATCATGCGGTTGGTGCTCCCATCGTAGACGGCGGTGTGCTGCCTGCGGGGGCCGGGTGCCGTGCCCAATGGACTGAGCTGCGTCCACGTGGGTGCCAATCCCAACCCGGTGGCGTTCGACAGGACCCAGACATCGTTGAGGCCGCTGCAGACCGCCGCCGGCTGCCCGCCAAACACGATCATGCTGCTGGAACCTGGATCGTACACTGCGGTGGCGCTGGTTCGCGGCGCAGGCGGTCCGCCCAATGGGTTGAGCTGCGTCCAGGTCGACGGCAGGGCCAACCCATCGGCGTTCGTGAGTACCCAGACGGTGTTCAACACTCGAGAGATATTATCGCTGCCCCCAAAGATGATCATCCGGTTGGTGATGTCGTCATAGACGGCAGTATGAAGAAACCGCGGGTGCGGTGGTCCGCCCGTTGGCGTGAGGACGGTCCACGTCGGCGCTGTCGTGGGCGCTGCCGTCGGCGTCGTGGGGACCGTCGGCGCTGTGGGGGCCGTGGGCGGTGCGATAGGTGGTGGGGTAGGCGGTACCTGGGCCTGACCTATTTGGGTGAACGCGAGAGCGACCAGGAGTCCCCCAATCCGTATTGCGTGACCGATCCCCTCGGCGCCTTTCATGACACCCTCCCCCGGAGATTCTCGATCCGCGGACCCCAGAGACTGCCGGAACGGTAGCCCGGCGTCCGCACGTCCGACATCCCCCTCTTGCGATCCCTTCCTTAGCTACCTCCTTGCCTCTTCAACGCGCTCCCACTGAGTCGCGTTTACCGCCGGGCGACGGGGCCACCCGCAGACGCAGCAGCGCGAGGAGCTCGGTCGCGAGATCTCCATTGCTGAATGAAAGATGGTAGGCGGGCACGCGCGCAGCCAGGTCGCAGAGGCGGCGCAGTGCCGCCTTTCCGTATTCGGCGAAGTTCCAGCAGTGCTGAAGCAGCTCCGCCGCGGCCTCGGCAGCCGGGCAGGGTGATAGCCTGGCCGGAGCGCCCATGCGGTATCTCGGGAAGACCAGGGCGCCGACCGGCACGGGATGTCGACAGAGGCCTCCCGAGGAGAGGGGAACGTCGACTTTGTTCGGCGATCGAAGCCAGTCCGCGGGCATCTCCTGACCGGGGAACTCGCGCCGCGCAGGCGTCAGCGGAAAGGGCACGGCGCGGCTCGAGGTGGGATTCAAGGGGATGACGTCGTCGGACAGGTAGGTCCATCCACGCGCGCACAGGCCGACAATGAGCGTGCTCTTGCCTCGCCCCCGGGGGCCCAGGAGCAGGATGGCGCGCCCGTCCGCCGCCGCCGCGCCCGCATGGAACCAGAGGAGATCCGGCCGGGCCTGCATCATGGCCTGGATCACCGAGAAGCGAAGGCAGCGGAGAACGTCGGTGAGCGAGCCATCGGCAATTTGAAAGGCGGTGTCGCCCGTAATGCGGTACGCGCCGCCGTGGCTCGAGACCACGAGCGTCCGCACGACGTGCGTGCCCTCAGGAACGACCATGGCCGAGTACATGCCCTCGAGCCCTGAGAGCACCTCGTGGGCATCCGATCTGACGGCAACCTGGTGCTCCTCGAACTCGATGTAGACCGTCCGGGGGACCGTCGCCGTCCGCGCATCCGGCGGCGCGGCGCTCACCGGAGTTCCAGGAGGCCCAACTCGTAGAGCCGGGTGACGCCCTGGATCACGTCGGTCAGCAACGCCGTCCTGGAACGACCTATGCACTGCCCCAGTTCCTCCGTAATTTCCTCGATGGTCCGGATGCCGTCGCACAATTCCCAGATCGCCACGGCGGACCGATTGAGCGTGAACGCCTGCTCGCTGCTGGGGACAAAGAGCAGCACTTCGTCGTCGAGTCGGTGCTCCTCGGCCCCGTTCCGCCGGGCCGGCCGGGTTGTCGCCGCGTCAGGGGGCATGCCGGTTCTCCCTCAGGTCGCGAGCCATTTAGGGCTGCCCCGGCTGGGAACCACTTGCGCCGGTGCCGCCGCTTTGCGGGGTGGACACGCTTCCGCTTGCGCTCGCGGAGAAAGAGACGCCGCCACCGCTGCCTTGAGCACCGCTGCTCTGGGAATTGCCTCCCTGTCCGCCGCCGGTTCCGATGGTGAGGCTGCCGGCCTCGGAATCTGCTGGGAACTGCGGGCCGCTGTACTCAGCGAACGCTTTGGACGGGAGAGACACCACAAGAACGGCGGGTATGATCCAGCCCGCCCGAATGAGAGCCCGTCTGGTCAGGTTTACGTCCCTCGACTCCGACCAGCCCGCCCTGCCATCCTGACTGTTCATGGCACCCTCCTCCTGACCTAGCATTTTTTATCCAAACAAGAGTTCGCCACAGTCAATCACCATCGACCCCCATGGATCGGGGTCACGCTTAGAAGATATGGTGCAAATCCCCAATTCTGAATCAGGTGAAGGCCGGACTAAATAATAGGAAAAGTCCCGAATCCAAAAATAGTAGAATCGCCAAGGGTTGGATCGGTGTACCGCCTGATGAGACAACCTTCACATATGGTGGTTATACACCTCAATTACACATCGGGATCGTTGCCCTGAGGTATGCAGCTGACGTCCTTGGGATTGCCGGCCGGTGACCACGGCTTAAATCTATCTGATCCGAGGCGGAGGGCGAGACGCAGGAAAACGATGGTGCCGGAGGAGGGACTCGAACCCCCACGGGCGTGAGCCCAGGCGATTTTGAGTCGCCATCGTCTGCCGATTCCGACACTCCGGCCTGGCGTGCCGCGAGTATCGTAGCATCTGCGAGTGGAGTGCTCAAGGGCGCGTTCTCAAATTGCCCACCTGGCGGCCTCCGGCCCGGCGTGCCGGCGGGTCTCGGCGTGATACTCACCCGCTGCCGGCTAATCCCGCAGGAACGGGTCATCCGGGCTCGACCGCAGGTCAGCCACTCATGGGTCGGAATGGGAACTCGCGCCCTCGTGTTCAACGCCGCCACCGGGCCCGTGGGAGTCACCTCCGCCTTTGGAGTCCGCCGTATCTGGCACAGGAGGTCCCCCGTACTCGGCGAACGCTTTCGAAGGTATCGACACCACAATCACGGCGGGCAGGACCCAGCCCACCTCAATAAGAGCGCGCCTGGTTATATTTGCTTTCGCTGCCTTAGTCGGACGAGCCTTGCCCTCTCCACTGCTCACAACAGTTCCCTCCTCCCGGAAGAGTCACTGATGCGAACGAATGTGCGCTATACCGGCGGATTCTCGCGCATTTTGCCGTCACAGCTAGAGGATACTACTGGAAAGCCCCTATGATTAAATCAGGTAAAACCCTTAAGGCACCTGGGAAAAGCCCCTACTACCACCGGGATAGCAACTGATATGCACTCTGAAATGATTGCTGCCGGTGCAGGAGCCTCGATGGGACTTGAGGCGCCGGGGGCAAGAGCACCGGCAGTTTGTCCCATCGTCTGCCAATGCCGGCAGCACTCCGCCGCGATGTGCCGGGGGCCTCCTAGCAGGGGCGAGCGCAGCGCGCAAGAGCGCCGGCCGGTGCATGCTATAATCGTCCCGAGATGCCCGCTCGCTCCGGCCGGCCCCTCCTCGTCCTCATCGATGCCAACGGTCTCGTCTACCGGGCGTTCTACGCGCTTCCGTATTTCACGACGAGCGACGGCCAACCCACCAACGCCGTGTATGGTTTCACCACGATGCTGCTCAAGGTGCTGGAGGAGGAGTCGCCCGAGTACGTCGCGGTTGCCTTCGACAGGCCCGGGCCGACCTTCCGGCACGAAGCCTACCCGGAGTACAAGGCCACCCGGCGCAAGATGCCGGACGATCTCCGCCCCCAGGTCGGCCTGGCCAAAGAGGTGGTCGAGGCGCTGCAGCTGCCGGTCTTCGAGGTGGCCGGGTTCGAGGCCGACGACGTCATCGGCGCGCTGACGCGGCAGGCGGAGGCGCAGGGCATCGACGTCTTGATCGTGACGGGGGATCTGGACGCGCTCCAGTTGATCTCGCCCCACACGCGGGTGATGATGACCTCCCGCGGCATCACGGAAACCACGGTCTACGATGAGCCGGCGGTGCGGGAGCGATTCGGGATCGCCCCGCGGCAGATTCCCGATCTGAAGAGCCTGAAGGGTGACACCACCGACAACATCCCCGGCGTGCCCGGGGTGGGGGAGAAGACCGCGGGCCGCCTGCTCGGCCAGTACGGCTCCGTGGAGGCGCTGCTGAACGGGGTCGGCGACATCCGCGAGGCGAAGCTGCGGGAGCGGCTCAGGGAGCACCGGGAGCAGATTCTGGCGAGCAAGCACCTGGCGACGATCGTGACCGACCTCGACAACGTCCGGCTCGATCCGGAGTTCCTGCGGCGCCGGCCCCCGGACCGCGACCAGGTCAAGGCGCTGTTCACCACCCTGGAGTTCAAGACGCTGCTGGAGCGCCTGGGCGTCGAAGCGCCCGCGCCGCAGAGCCGCGGCACCTACCGCACCATTGCCGCGGACGGTCTCCCGCCGCTGCTGGCGGAGGCGGCGCGCCTGGCGATCGCCCCGGTCGCGGGCCCCGGGCATCCCCTCACGGCCCCGCTCCAGGGTCTCGCCGTCTCGACCAGGACGGGCGAGGGGGCATACGTCCCGGTGGAGGCCGGCATTCCGCGAGCGCTGGCCGACGTCCTGGAGCGGGAGGGCCTCCCGAAGCAGAGCGAAGACGCCAAGCGCGATCGCCTGCTCCTCGAGGGAGCCGGGCTGCATCCCAATGGGTTCGCGTTCGACGTGTCGCTCGCGTCCTACCTGCTCGATCCCGGCAAGCGCACCCACACACTCGAGAGCGCAGCGTGGCAGTTCCTGGGGTGGCGGCTGGTGGACGGGGAAGATGCCAAGGACGACGCGCTGTCGCTGGGGCGGGCGCCGGAGGAGGCCGCGGCCGAACGCGCCGATCTCGCCGGCCGCCTCGCCGAGGTCCTCGAAGCGCGACTCCAGGAGCGCGAACTCCTCCCCCTCTACCGGGAGATCGAGATGCCGCTGGTCGCCGTGCTCGCGCGCATGGAGACCGTCGGCGTCGCCATCGACGTGGCCGCGCTGCGCGCCCTATCCGTGACCCTGCGGGAGCGCATCGACGCGCTGACCGGGGAGATCTACCGCCTGGCCGGCACCGAGTTCAACATCGGGTCGCCCAAGCAGCTGGCGTTTGTCCTGTTCGAGAAGCTCCAGCTTCCGCCCCTCAAGCGGACCAAGACGGGATTTTCGACCGACGCCGAGGTGCTGGAACAGCTGGCGCCGCAGCACGAGGTGGTGGCCCGGATCCTCGAGCACCGCGAGCTCAGCAAGCTGCTCAGCACCTACGTCGACGTCCTGCCGGACATGATCGACCCGCGCACGGGGCGGGTGCACACGACGTTCAACCAGACCATCGCCAGCACGGGCCGTCTGGTCACCACGGACCCGAACCTCCAGAACATCCCCATCCGCACCGACGTCGGCCGGCAGATCCGCCGGACGTTCGTCGCGGGGCGGCCCGGACACGTCCTCCTGTCGGCGGATTACGACCAGATCGAGCTGCGCGTGCTCGCGCACGTCACCGGCGACCCGGGTCTGCTCGACGCCTTCCGGCGCGGGGAGGACATCCACACGGTCACCGCGGCCGAGGTGTTCGGCGTGGCGCCGGACGGCGTCACCCCGGAGATGCGGCGGCAGGCCAAGGTCTTCAACTACGGCATCGCCTACGGGATCAGCGACTTCGGGCTCGCCTCCCAGCTGGGCATCGGCCGCGCGGAGGCCCAGCGGTTCATGGACACCTACTTCGCGCGGTATCCTCGGGTCCAGGAGTATACGCGGACGACCGTCGACCTGGCGCGCCGGCAGGGGTACGTCACGACCCTCCTCAACCGGCGCCGCTACCTGCCCGACATCCTGAGCCGCAACCGCGTCATCCGGGAGGCCGCGGAGCGAAACGCCATCAATGCGCCGATCCAGGGGACGGCCGCGGACATCATCAAGATCGCGATGCTGCGGATCCACCGCGACCTGCTGCCGGCGACCCCGGGGCTGGAGATGATTTTGCAGATCCACGATGAGCTGCTGTTCGAGCTGCCCGAAGCCCTGGTGCCGGACGTCGCGCCCCGGATCCGCGAGATCATGGAGCGGGCCTACCGGCTGGCCGCGCCGCTCGCCGTCAGCGTCGCCTGCGGCCCCAACTGGCAAGACCTTGTCGACGTCGCGTGACCCTCGGCCCCTGCGGATCGGACTGACCGGCGGGATCGCCAGCGGCAAGAGCCTCGTGGCGCAGTGCTTCCGGGAACTGGGGGCGGCGGTGGTGGATGCCGACGCGATCGCGCGGGAGGTCATTGCACCGGGCGGGGCGGCCTACGAGGGCGTGGTCGAGGCTTTCGGCCGGAGCATTCTCCGCGGGGACGGGACGATCGACCGCAAGGCGCTGGCCGCCCGGGTGTTCGCGGACGCGTCCGCCCGCCTTCGGCTAAACGCCTTGACCCACCCCCATATCCGCCGGCGGATGGCGGAAGAGGCCGCCCGTCTCGCCGCCACCCCGGGGGTGGAGGTGATCGTTCTGGACATCCCCCTGCTGCTCGATACGACCGACGGGGGTGACCTTGGTCTTGACGGGATCGTCGTCGCCGATGCGTCCGACGACGTCCGGGTGGGCCGCCTGGCCGCCCGGGACGGCCTCTCGCCCGAGGAGGCCCGGCGCCGCATGAGGGCCCAGGTGCCGCTCCGGGACAAGGTGGCCCGCGCCGACTGGGTCATCGACAACAACGGCTCCCCCGACCGCACCCGCGGGCAGGTTCGAGCCGTGTGGGAAGCGATTCGGAAGCACCCTCGATAGCCGGATCGTAGTTAGCGCGCGCTCCGTGATTTCCCGCCTCTACCTTAGGGAATCCCCCGGTATCCCATATAGAATGGTTCGATCTATCATTTAAGGTGAAGTGCACATGGGTGAGGGGAGCCCGGTTTCGCGCCGCTCGGGCGGGGGAAGATTACATGCAAGTGAGGGGAGCATCGGCCGGACGTGCACCAGGCATCATTAACCGTAGCCGCCGCCACGCCATCTGGGCCTGCGTCGCGGTATTTCTCTGCGTGCCCGCCGGACCCGGTCTGGCGCAATCCCTCGACTTCTGGCCTGCGGTCTTCTCGTCGTCCGGCTTCACGGTTCCGGTCGCCTCGGGCATCCTCTACAGCCACTTCAAGGTCGGCACCGCGGCCGGGCCGCTGAACGTCCACCACCTCAGCGTTGACCTGAGCAATCCGACGGTGCGCGCGGGGGCCGGGCTCGCCCACAACCGCCTCATGAGCGACGACGAAACCGTCTCCTCGATGGTCGCCCGCAGCGGTGCGATCGCCGGTGTCAACGGCGACTTCTTCGACATCCGCGGTTCCGGGATGCCCCTCAACATCGTCGTGCGGGACGGCCAGCTCCTGCGCAGTCCGACAGCATGGGTCGCGTTCGCCATGAGAAAGGATGGGCGCCTCCGGATCGACCGGTTCAAGTGGACCGGGACCGTGGTGCTGTCCAGGACGGGGGAGTCGCACGCGCTCGCGGGATACAACGCGGGTCTTCCTTCCGACGGGCTCACGGTCATCTCCGACGCCCTGGGGTATGGGGCCCCGGTGCCCGAACCCGGGATGCGCCAGGTAGTCGCGGAGCTCGCGCCCGCAGACCCGCCCGGCAACCTCGTGGGACCCGGGAAGGCCGGGGGGGCGCCAGGGGCGGAGACTCCAGGCCTCTACACGGTGAAGCAGATCTGGCCCCAGCAGGCGTTTTACGCGCCCTTTCCTGCGGGAGAGATCCTCCTCGTCGGGCGCGGCAGGACGGCGGCGAAGTGGATCCGGGACAATGCACCGGCCGGCACAGCGCTCCAGGTGAATCTCACGACGGACCCGGACTGGCATGAGTTGCGCGCTGCCATCGGCGGCGGGCCCGTTCTGGTCCAGTGTGGACTGGTGGTCAACGATCCCCATCCCCCCTCACCAAGGGAACGCAACGTGCGGTATCCGGTGACCGCGCTGGGCATCCTCAAGGACGGCCATACGGTGATCCTGGTGGAAGTCGACGGCCGCCAGCCGCGACTCAGTATCGGGCTCACGCAGCCGCAACTCGCCGCATACATGAATTGGCTGGGCGCCTCCGAGGCGATGGCGTTCGACAGCGGCGGGTCGGCGACCATGGTGGTCCGCCTTCCCGGCCGGCCGCATGCGACCGTGGTGAATTCTCCGTCCGATGGACACGAGCGCCGGGTGGCCGATGCGCTACTCTTCTACAGTTCCGCGGTGCCCGGCCCGGCGGTCCGCCTGGTGCTCAACTCCAACCAACCGCTTCGGCTCGTCACCGGTGCAACCGCTCCGCTTTCGATCATCGGCGTCGACGCTCAGGGCAACCCCGTCGTCCCGCCTCAGCCCGTCCGCGTCACGGCGCAGCCGCAGCTCGTCACGGTGACGGCCGCGGGCGTTGTCCGGGTGGGTGAGATCGCGGGAACAGGGGTCCTGAGGGCGGAGAGCGGCGGTATCAGCGGGACGGTCCCGCTCTCCGTCGTGGCCCGCCACGCGGAGCAGCCCCCGACAGCCCCGGCGACGGTCGGAGCGCAACTCCCGATCCAGCCGTAGTCCCCGCCGCGCGCGCCCGTCGCGGTCAGGAGTCCGGCCTGGACCCGTGGCAGGACCTGTCCCCGCTGCTGTTCCTTGCTGTTCAACGTGATCGTCTCCTTGGTCATGGTCCCAAGGTGACAGATTCACTGGCCCATTAGGGGGTGACAGATTCATTGGCCTATTACATCCTGTAGGGGTGAGGTAGTCCCGCCCGCGAGGTGCGTGCTATAATAAATCGTTATGCCCACCTTCAAGATGGTCACCGATCAACCCCCGGCCGGTGATCAGGCCAAGGCGATCGCCCAACTCACCGAGGGGATCCGGCGCGGCGACCACTACCAGACACTGCTGGGGACAACGGGTAGCGGAAAAACCTACAGCGTCTGTCGCGTGATCGAGCAGATTGAGCGCCCGACCCTGATTCTGGCGCATAACAAGACCCTGGCCGCACAGCTCTACGGTGAGTGCCGGCAGTACTTCCCGGAGAACGCCGTCCGGTACTTCGTGTCCTACTACGACTACTACCAGCCGGAGGCGTACGTTCCCCAGACCGACCTGTACATCGCCAAGGACGCGGCGATCAACGACGAGATCGACCGCCTCCGCCACGCCTCGACCAAGGCGCTGATGGAGCGGCGGGACGTGATCGTGGTCGCGTCGGTCTCGTGCATCTATGGCCTGGGGTCCCCCGAGGACTACCAGGACGTGATGCTCTTCCTGCGCACCGGCGAGGCCCGGTCCCGCGACGAGATCCTGCGCCGGTTGGTGGACGTCCAGTACGAGCGAAACGACATCGACTTCACCCGGGGCCGGTTCCGGGTCCGCGGCGACGTCGTCGAGATCTTCCCGGCCTACGAGGATCGGGCGGTGCGGGTGCAGCTCTTCGGCGATCAGATCGAGCGGATCCTGGAAGTCGACCCGCTGACCGCCGAAGTCATCGCGGAGAAGCCCGCCGTGGCCATCTGGCCGGCCAAGCACTGGGTGACGACCGACGAGAAGATGGCCGCGGCCCTCGACCGGATCGAGGCGGAGCTGCGGGAGCGCGTGCAGTGGTTCAAGGATCAGGGCAAGCTCCTCGAAGCCCAGCGCCTGGAGTTCCGGACGAAGTACGACCTGGAGATGCTGCGCGAGGTCGGGTACTGCCCCGGGATTGAGAACTACTCTCGCCCCCTCTCCGGCCGCGCGGCGGGGGAGCGCCCGGGATGCCTCCTGGACTACTTCCCCAAGGATTTCCTGGTTGTGATCGATGAGTCCCACGTGACCGTGCCACAAGTGCGGGGGATGGTCGAAGGCGACCGGGCGCGCAAGAGGAACCTGGTCGACTTCGGCTTCCGCCTCCCGTCGGCGTACGACAACCGCCCGCTCACGTTCGAGGAGTTCGACGCCCTGGTGCCCCAGATCGTCTTCGTCTCCGCCACCCCCGCGCCGTACGAATTCAGCGTCAGCAGCCAGGTGGTGGAGCAGATCGTGCGGCCGACCGGGCTGGTGGACCCCCACGTGGAAGTGCGGCCGGCCCGCGGGCAGGTGGACGACCTGATCGGCGAGATCAAGGTGCAGGTCGCCAAGGGCGAGCGGACCCTCGTGACGACCCTGACCAAGCGGATGGCGGAGGACCTGACCGACTACCTGCAGGAGCTCGGCCTGCGGGTCCACTACCTCCACTCGGAAGTGGAGACGCTTCAGCGTGTGCAGATCCTCAAGGACCTGCGCCTGGGCACCTACGACGTCCTCGTCGGCATCAACCTCCTGCGTGAGGGGCTCGATCTCCCCGAGGTGTCGTTCGTGGCCATCCTCGACGCGGACAAGGAAGGCTATCTCCGGTCGGAGACCAGCCTGATCCAGACGATGGGCCGCGCCGCCCGGAACGTCGCCGGCCGGGTGGTGCTGTACGCGGACGAGATCACCGAGTCCATGCGCAAGGCGATCGACGAGACCAACCGCCGTCGGGCAATCCAAGAGCGGTACAACGAGGAGCACGGGATCACCCCGCAGTCGATCGTCAAGCCGATCCGCGACCTGATCGATCTGGCCGAGGTCGCCGAGGAGCCTGCCTCGTACGGCGCGGGGGAGGAGCGCGAAGGGAAGGTCCTCACCGCAACGGAACTGATCGGTCTGGCCGAGCAGCAGCGCGCGAGCGTCCCCTGGGACATCGCCCGGCTGCTGATGTTGAGCCCCGCCGAGCTCGAGGGGACGATCGAAACCCTGGAGCGCGAGATGCGGAAGGCCGCCGCCGAGCTGCAGTTCGAGAAGGCGGCGGTCCTGCGGGACCAGATTAACGAGCTGCGCAAAGGGATGGGCGAGCCGTTCTTCGCCGGCGCGCGGCGGGGACGTTCTGGCTCACGCCGTGGGCCCACCCAGGGAGCCGGAGGCCGGCCCGGCGGGGCGAGACCCAGGCCCGGGCGGACGGCCGGGCGGGGATGACCCTGATAGCGCATCCCCCGAACGCGGTGCACGACAGGGCGGCCGGGCGACACAGGACGATAGGAGGATAATAGAGGACCGTCATGCCTCTCGATCGGATCGTCGTGCGCGGCGCCCGCGAGCACAACCTCCAGAACATCACCGTCGAGATCCCGCGCGATCGCCTGGCCGTGCTCACGGGGATCTCCGGATCCGGGAAGTCCTCCCTCGCGTTCGACACCATCTACGCGGAAGGGCAGCGCAAATACGTCGAGTCGCTCTCGGCCTACGCCCGCCAGTTCCTGGGCCTCATGGAGAAGCCCGACGTCGACCACATCGAGGGGCTGAGCCCCGCGGTCTCGATCGACCAGAAGGGCGCCCCGCGCAACCCCCGGTCCACCGTCGGGACCGTGACGGAGGTCTACGACTACCTGCGCCTCCTCTACGCGCGGATCGGCGTGCCCCACTGCCCGAAATGCGGGAAGCCGATCACCCGCCAGACCCCCGAGCAGATCGTGGACCACGTGCTGGCGTTCCCGGAGGGCACCCGCATCCTCGTGCTCGGCCCCATCGTGCGGGGCCGCAAAGGCGAGTACCGGCAGCTCTTCGACGATCTCCGGCGCCAGGGCTTTGCCCGGGTCCGCGTCGACGGGACCCTGCACGAGTTCGGCGGGGAGATCGCCATGGACAAGAACCGGAAGCACCAGATCGAGGTCGTCGTCGACCGGCTGGTGGTCAAGCCGGATATCCGGACCCGGTTGAACGACTCGGTCGAGACCGCGCTCAAGCTCGGGCAGGGCATCGTCGGCATCTCGGTCGTGGACGGCGAGGAGCACACTTTCAGCCAGAACTACGCCTGCCCCGACGGCCACGACGTGACCTTGCCGGAGATCGAGCCGCGGATTTTCTCGTTCAACGCGCCCTACGGCGCCTGCCCCACCTGCACCGGGCTCGGGTTCAAGCAGGAGGTCGATCCCGAACTCGTGCTCGACCCCAGCCTCTCCCTTCTGGACGGCGCGGTGCTGCCCTGGGCGTCCTCCACGAGCGAGTACTACCAGGAGCTCCTGCGCGCGCTCGCCGACCGCTCCAAGGTCGATATGCACACCCCGGTGCGCCGGCTGCCCCGCGAGTTCGTCCGGGTGCTGCTCAACGGATCGGACGGGGAGGTCCGGATCAAGTACCACAACCGCTGGGGGGCGCTGCGGCAGTACGACACGGTGTTCGAAGGCGTCGTCCCCTACCTGGAGCGCCGGTACCGGGAGACCGATTCGGAGTACATGAAGGAAGAGATCGAGCGGTACATGAGCACCGCGCCCTGTCCCGAGTGCCGCGGCACGCGGCTCAAGAAGGAGAGCCTGGCCGTCACGATCGGCGACCGGTCGATCGCGGAGGCGTGCGCGCTGACCGTGCGGGGCGCGCTGCACTTTTTTTCGACCCTTACGCTCACCGAGCGGGAGCGGCTGATCGCCCACCAGGTGCTCAAGGAGATCAACGCCCGCCTCGGCTTTCTCGTCAACGTCGGGCTGGATTACCTCACCCTCGACCGGACGGCCAACACCCTGTCGGGCGGCGAGGCGCAGCGGATCCGGCTGGCGACGCAGATCGGCTCCGGGCTGATGGGCGTGCTGTACGTGCTGGACGAACCCAGCATCGGCCTGCACCAGCGGGACAACCGGCGGCTGATCGAGACGCTGGCGCGGCTGCGCGATCTGGGGAACACCATCCTGGTCGTCGAGCACGACGAGGAGACGATCCGGTCGGCCGACTGGATCGTGGACATCGGGCCCGGGGCGGGGGCGCAGGGCGGCCGGGTGGTGGCCTCCGGCCCGCTCGACCGCATCCTCAAGGCGCCCGACTCGATCACCGGCCAGTACCTCTCCGGCCGGCGGGTCATTTCCGTGCCGGCGCGTCGTCGGCGCGGCAGCGGAGACGCGCTGTGGATCCGCGGCGCCCGGGAGCACAACCTGAAGCGGATCGATGTGAAGATCCCGCTGGGGATGTTCGTCAGCGTGACGGGGGTGTCCGGATCGGGGAAGTCCACCCTGATCGACGACATCCTCTACCGGGCGCTGGCCCATCACCTCCACGGCTCGCGGCTGCGCGCGGGCGCGCACGACCGGATCGAGGGGCTCGGGCACATCGACAAGGTCATCAACATCGACCAGTCGCCGATCGGCCGCACCCCAAGGAGCAACCCGGCCACCTACACCAAGACCTTCGACCTGATCCGCGAGTTGTTCGCGCTGACCCCGGACGCGCGGGCGCGCGGCTTCGCGCAGGGGCGGTTCTCGTTCAACGTCCGGGGCGGGCGGTGCGAGGCCTGCGAAGGCGACGGGATCGTCCGGATCGAGATGCACTTCCTGCCCGACGTCTACGTGCCCTGCGACGTCTGCAAGGGGAAGCGGTATAACCGGGAGACCCTCGAGGTCAAGTACAAGGGCAAGTCGATCGCCGACGTCCTGGACATGAGCGTCGACGAGGCGCTGCAGTTTTTCGAGGCGATCCCGCGCATCCGGCGGAAGCTCCGGACGCTGGCCGACGTCGGCCTGGGGTACGTTCGCCTGGGGCAGCCGGCCACGACGCTCTCCGGGGGCGAGGCCCAGCGGGTCAAGCTCAGCACCGAGCTCAGCCGGCGGGATACCGGCCGGACCGTCTACATCCTGGACGAACCCACCGTTGGACTGCACTTCGCCGATGTGGAGCGGCTCCTGGAAGTGCTGCACCGGCTGGTCGACGCCGGCAACACGGTCATCGTCATCGAGCACAATCTCGACGTCATCAAGACCGCCGACTGGATCGTCGACCTGGGTCCGGAGGGCGGTGAACTCGGCGGGGAGATCGTGGCGGAGGGGACGCCGGAGGATGTGGTCCGGATCCCGGCCTCGTACACCGGGCAGTTCCTCCGCCCGGCGCTCCGGCGGTCCGCCGCGCCCGGTGCCGGCCGGCCGGGCGCCCGGGACGTCCCCGCGGCGGAGGCCGGGCCGTCCCGGCTCGTGGCCGCCGGGACGGGTCCGTCGCCGGCCCCGGACTCTCCGGCGGCGCGACCCCGTCGAGGCAACGGGCTCCAGGGTCGCGGGCCCGCCGCCCGCCGCGGCGGGGCCCGCTGAACCCGCTCCGAAAGGCCGATCGAGGCGAGGAGTGGAGCAAAGGTAAGGAGGCAGCGATGAAGAGCGCCCGCGTCGTGATGTGGACCGAAGGTGAGACCGGGCCCCGGTTTCCACTGGACGAGCAGGGGATCGCCCAGGCCGGCGGGACCATCCGGCGGGTGGCCTGCCGGAACGATGCCGAGCGCATCGCCGCCGCTAGGGATGCTTATGTGCTCATCGTGGCGCACGCGCAGATCACCGAGGCGCTGTTCGCGGGGGCGCCCGGTCTGGTCGGCCTCGTCCGGACCGGCATCGGCCTGGACACGGTGGATCTCCCCGCCGCCACCCGGCACGGCGTGTGCGTCGCCCACGTCCCCGATTTCTGCTACGACGAGGTGGCGGACACAACGATGATGCTGCTTCTGGCGGTGGCGCGCAAAGTGCTGCTCGCCGACAGGCACGTGCGGGGCGGATCGTGGACGCCCAGCGCCCTCCTACCGATGCACCGGCTCCGCGGGCAGACCATGGGGCTGGTGGGCTTCGGCCATATCGCCCGCGCCGTCGCCGAGCGGGCGCGCGGGTTCGGGCTGCGGCTGATCGCCTTCGATCCCTATGTGGACGCGTCGACCATGGAGGGGAGGAGCGTGGAGAAGGTCGACCTGAACACGCTGCTGGCCCGCGCCGACATCGTGTCGTGCCACGCGCCGCTCACGCAGGAGACCCAGGGGTTGCTGGGCCCGAAGGAGTTTTCGGCGATCAAGCCGGGGGCGATCCTGATCAACACGTCGCGGGGGAAAGTCGTCGACGAGCAGGCCCTCATCGCGGCCCTGCAGTCCGGCCGGTTGGCGGGAGCGGGTCTGGACGTGTTGTGGACGGAACCGCCGGCCAAGGACAATCCCCTGTTACAGATGGACCAGGTCGTCCTGACGCCGCACTTTGCCTCGACCACCATCGAGGCGCTGGCGGACCTCGCCGCCAAGGTGAGCCGTCAGATCATTCAGTACCTGCGCGGCGAGTGGCCGACCTACCTGGCCAACCGCGCCGTGCGCGACCAGCCGTCGGCTCGTCTCCTCGGGGTGGGCGGCGGGGCCCGCGCGGCCGAGCGCTCCTCGTCGTAGCGCTGAGGGAGATCGCGGCCGGGCCCGTCGGGGGCGCCCGGTCGAGGTGGGGGAGGGGGCCTCGTGTCCATGACGAAAAATCGGGCGAAGGCGCGGCTCAAGGAGGGCGGGACGGCCCTCGGGACGATGATCTCCGAGGTGTGGACCGATGAGGTCGCCTACGTCCTCGCCGCCGCCGGCTTCGACTTCCTCGTGGTGGATACCGAGCACGGGTCCGCGGACACGGAGAGTCTCCAGCGGATCAGCCGCGCCGCCCGCAGCGCCGGGATCGCGCCGTTGGTGCGTGTGGCGGACATCACCTACGCGCTGATCGCGCGCACGCTCGACGCGGGCGCCCTCGGCCTGATGGTGCCGCACGTCGAGACGGCCGACGACGCCCGGGAGATCGTGCGCTGCGCCAAGTACCCCCCGGTGGGGGAGCGCGGGTTCGGCCTCCGCAGCGCCGTCACCGACTACTCCGGCGCCTCGGTCCCCGAGGCGATCGCCTGGTCCAACGCGGAGACGATGATCATGGCGCAGGTGGAGAGCCGGCGGTGCCTCGATCAGCTGGACGAGATCGCCGCGGTGCCGGGCATCGATGTCCTGCTGATCGGGCCCACCGACCTCAGCATCTCGCTGGGGGTCCCCGGCCAGATGCTCCACCCCACGATGCAGGAGGCCTACCGCCGCGTCGTCGACGTGGCGAACCGCCACGGCGTCGCCGCCGGCATCCACCCCTCGGACATCAAGGTCGTCCAGCACGGCCGTGACATCGGCATGCGCCTCCTGATGTACGCGTCGGATGTCCGTCTCCTGCTCGCCGCGGGCCGGCAGGCGGTCGAGGCGCTGCGGGGGGAGCCCCGGCGGCAGTAAGCGCGGCATGGATCAAGGGTCCGCCGGTGAGCGTGGCGAGGTGAGACAGCATGGGAATCCGTACCCCGTTTGCCGAGCGGTTCAGCCTGACATATCCGATTCTGCTCGCCCCGATGGGCGGCATTGCCGGGGGGCGGCTGGCAGCGGCGGTCTCGAACGCGGGTGGGCTAGGCCTCGTCGGCGGCGGATACGGCGATCTCGAATGGCTTGAGGCGGAACTCGCACTTGC
>Ga0209154_1000638_pt1 | contig 22547 bp, 26 predicted proteins | sample GraSoiAngelo_121_FD_185878 | JGI IMG/M metagenome (GOLD analysis project Ga0209154, IMG submission 185878) | Grasslands soil microbial communities from the Angelo Coastal Reserve, California, USA - 14_0919_12_20cm (SPAdes) (version 2) | ecosystem: Environmental > Terrestrial > Soil > Grasslands ... | reverse complement strand
CCATGTCCCCCGTCGCCTTGCCCAGCTCGTCGAGTCCCGTGCCCATGGAGCCGAGCGCGGTCCGTTGCTGCTCCGCCCCGCTCGAGATCTCGACCATCGCGCTCGACACCTCGCTCGAGGACGCGGCGAGCTGTTCGCTCACGGCGGACAGATCGCCGGCCGAGCCGGCGATCCGGTCCGCCTCGGTGATCACCTCGCCCACGATGCGGCGCAGCCGGTCTCCCATGTGCTGCATCGCGTCGGCGAGCACGCGGAATTCGTGGGGCATGTCACCGGTCGTGACGGGCCGCAGGTCGCCCGCCCCGAACCGCTCCGCGGCCGTCACGAGCCGCGCGAGTGGGCCCTGCACCGACTGGAGGGTGTAGCGCGACAAAAACACGCCGGCGACCACGAGGGCGACGACGAACGCCCACAGCTTCCGCTCCCGCTCGACCGCGTCCGCCGTCAGGCGTTCGGCGGCTCGCGCCGCCTTCTGGGCCTGGCGCTGAGACAGATCACGCACCAGCCGCGTCAGCTCGGTCGCCTGGGATCGTACCGCGTCGGCCCGCGCCACCGCGTCCTGATCGCGCCCCAGGTCCTTCAACGCGTGGGCGATCGAGTATTCGGTCTGGATCGTGGCGTGCAGCTGCTTCAAGCGGTTGACCGTGAGGCGGTCTTCGGCGGTGAGGCCGGTCAAGGCGTCCAGCCGCCGCTCGTACTGGAAGGCGTCGTCGGCGGTCGTCTGAAACAACCGTCGCGCATCGGCACCCGGAGACGCGAGGTATTGCTCGGCCGCGCGGATCTCCTCGAGCACGCTCGTGACGAGGCCGCTTCCCACGTCCATGGACGACCGGAGCCCGGCCAGCTCGTCCGCCACGGCGTAGCGCATGTGGCGGAGCGTCGCCGCCCCGGCGATCGCCGTGACCACCAGGCCCAGCATGAGCAGCACCAGCCCCACGAGAATCCGGTTCCGGATCGTGGCGAGCGGACTTCGCATCACCGCTCCGCCTGGGTCACCAGCGCGCCGTCGTGCACCACGCCGATGACCACCGACTTCCCGCGGACGTCGCCGTTGGCGTCGAACGCGATCGGGCCGGTGACGCCATCGAATTGCTCCCGGCCCCGGCCGACCCGTGCGAGATAGTCGCGCACGGCCTGGCGATCGGCGCCGGCGCGCTCGACCGCGCGCGCGAGCAGCAGCACCGCGTCATAGGCTCCGGCCCCGCGGTGGTCGGGGCGCAACCCCGGGTAGGCTCGGGCGTAGTCGGCCACGAACGCCGCGTTGCGCTCGTCGCGCCGATCGGGGAGATAGGCCGACGAGATCCGCATTCCCTCCGCGAGCGCCCCATCGGCCTCGATGCCGGTGAGCGCATCGCCCCCGAGCACCGGCCAGCGCACGCCCAGCGCGGCCATCTCCCGGAGTGCGAGCTCCGCCCCCGGTTGCTCGCCGGCTACGAGCAGCACGTCGATCCCGGCCCGCCGCATGCGGGACAGGTACGGCTCGAGCGACGGCGTTGCCGCGACGTACGGATCCGCTTCCACGACGGCTCCACCCAGGCGGGTGAACTCGGCCGCGAACGTGCCGCGGACGCCGCGCCCGTAGTCGTTGTTGATGTAGATGATGCCCGCCCGCCGCGCACCCAGGGACCGCCAGGCGAAGTGCGCCAGCTCGGGTCCGTGCTGCAGGTCGCTGGGGCACACGCGGAACACCCACGGGCTCAACCCCGACAGATCCGGGCTCGACGCCGACGGCGATACCATCGCGACGGGACTGGCCCCGGCGCCGTACACCCGCGCGGCGGCGATGGTCGGGCCGGACGAGAGGTGCCCCACAACGGCCACGACGCTCGGATCAGCGTACAGCCGCTCCGCCACGCGGACGGCCGTGTCTTCGCTCCCGGAGTCGTCGGCGATCCGCAGCTCCAGGGGCCGGCCACGCACGCCGTGCCGGGCGTTGATCTGGTTCACCGCCAGCTGGGCGGCCCGCAGCATCGACGCGCCGCGCGCCTGGGAGAAGGGGCCCGCCAGCCCGATCGCGACCGGGCGCGCGGGGTGGGAGGAGCACGCCGCCAGCACGACGGCGATGACGAGAGCTGGAGTTCGCAGAGGGCCCTCCAAGTGGCCTCACCCCCTGACCCCCTCTCCGCACGGCGGAGAGGGGGAACGGCGGACGGTCATCCGTTCCCCCTCTCCACGTTGTGGAGAGGGGGCCAGGGGGTGAGGTCGATGCGGGGCAAGGTTAAGCGCGGCCGGGAAGAAGCGCAACATTCCCCCACGGTTTTCACGTGGTTTTCCAGATCGATGTGGACAAATGCGGTTTGCCAGCGCGCTGTCGGAGGATAGCTTGATGCAAATGGAACCATCGCGCGCGCTCTATCGGTTTGCCGGAGCCCTGGAACCGCTCCTGGCCGCTCTCGATGCGGCCGCCTTCGAGCGGGCGTGGGATGCGGCGCACCTCGACCGCCTCGCGTGGGAGGCGCTCGCGCTCGCCCGCCGGGAGAACGGTGCCACGCTCGAACCGGCCCTGCACGCCGTGGACCGCCGGCTACTCGCCGTGCTGGAGCGCTGCCGCTCGTTGCTCGATCCGCACCTCGTGACGTTCCGCATTCCGGAGCTGGAGCGCTGGCAGCACGCCGCTGCCGCGGCGCTCGCCGGGGCGCGCTGGGGCGTGGCAGGACTGCGCACCGTCATCGCCGATACCGCGGCTCCGCTCGGGCGTCGCTATTTCGCGTTTCTCGCGCTCGCGGAGCGCCATCCGGAGGGCGCTTGGCCGCTGTTCGAGCGCTATCTCGTGACACCGGGAGCGCACCACGCCTTCGTCGCGGCCGCGGTGGAAGCGGCGCGGTTCTACGCCGGGCACGCCGAGGTGCTGGAGCGCCTGTTTCAGCGCATCCGCGGCGACCACCTGTTGCGTCGCTTCCTCGGTCCCAAGATCCTCGAGTCGCTGTACATCCTCGCCGAGGAGCGCACGCTGCCGCTGTTCGAGGAGCTCCTCGTCACGGGCCACACCGACCCCGATGTGGATCGCTGCGAGGTGACCCGGGCCCTCGTGGCCGTCCGCCGGCTCACGGGACGGGTCGCCCAGAGCTCCAAGTTCGTGGACGGCGACGATCCGGCGGTGCTGCGCACGCTCGACGACGCGGAGCGTCACTTCGACGGGCAGCGGGACCGGATCGTGCCGGTGGTGGTGATCTGAGGCGGTAGAAGACGGTAGGGGGCGGTAGAGGACGGTAGAGGTCATCCCGCGAAACCTCTACGCCCTCTGCCGCCTTCTACCGTCCTCTACCGCCGTGTCCCGCCACGAACTCCCAGAGCTTGTCCCGATACTGGCGACCACCCCGATCGTACGTCTCGTTGTGCCCAGCGCCATGGATCAGGACCAGCTCGACCGGCCCCGCCGCGGCCGCCGCGACGTCCTTCCCCATCGCCGTCGGCACGAGACGGTCGGCGTCGCCGTGCAGCACCAGCACCGGGCAGCGGATCTGCCGCATGCGACCGAGGTTGTCGAGTGACAGGCGGACGATAAAGCGCGGCAGCAGGGCATACAGTTGGCGCGTCATCGCGGCCGCGCTGGTGAACGGGGATTCGAGGATCAGGCCGGCCACGGGATGACGCGCGGCCACCCAGGTCGCGGCTGCGGTGCCGAGCGAGCGGCCGTAGACGTAGATGCGCCCTGGATCGATGCCGGGCCGCCCGACCAGCGCCGCATAGGCGGCGTCCGCCGCGCCGTACAGTCTCGCCTCGGTCGCCCGGCCCGCGCTCCCGCCGTAGCCCGGATAGTCGACGACGAGCACGGCCGTCCCGGGCGGCTGAAACTCGCGCACGATGGGCCAGATCGCGGCGATGGTCTCGCCGTTGCCGTAAAACCAAAGAAGGCCTGCGGCAGGTTGTGAAGGTTGCGAAGGTTGGTGGAGGATGGTGGAGGCTAGGTACCACCCCACCAGTCTCGTCCCGTCCGCGGTGGTCACCTCGACCTCTTCGCCGTTCGCGACGCCGGCGCGCTTCGGGTCCGGGAGCGGCGCGCGCGGGGCCGGAAAGGCGAGCCGCTCTTGGAAGCGCCACGCGAGAATCACGAGCCCCACATAGGCTAGGACCAGCCCAATGAAGATGCGGAGGATCAGCATGGATCGAGGATCAGCATGGATCAACGTAATGTAGGGGTGCAGCATGCTGCGCCCTTACAGCGCGTGCGGGCCCCCCACACGGCGCCACCATTGCACCGGGTGCTCGGACCGCGAATCTTTCGGGCCGTGACGACCCAGCTCACCTGTCCCTCGTGCCGCGCGGAGATCCCCTCGGGCTCGGCGTTCTGCCCCAGTTGCGGCACGCCGTCTCCCACCGTCATCACGAATGAGCGTGCCGCGGCGGCGGTGCCGGCGGCAGGGCTCGCGGGCGTGCCCACGGCCCAGCGCCTGGCGCGCGCGCTCGGCTCCAAGTACGAAGTGCGCCGCCTGGTGGGCCGGGGTGGGTTCGCCGAAGTGTACGAGCTGTGGGACAAGGATCTGGACCGGCGGCTCGCCTGCAAGGTGCTTCACCCGGAGATCGCGTGGACCCCGGGCATGCTGGCGCGCTTCCGCCAGGAGGCGAAGGCGTTGGCCCGGTTGCAGCATCCGTCGATCCTGCCGATTCACTTCACCGGAGACGGGGAAGGGCTCGTCTATTACGTCATGCCGTTCGTCGAAGGAGAGTCGCTCGCCGACGCGCTGCGGCGTCGCGGCCCGTACGGCACCGAGGCCGCGCTCGCGGTCGCCGAGCCGGTGCTGCAGGCGCTGGCGCACGCCCACGCGCAAGGTCTGGTGCACCGCGACATCAAGCCGGACAACGTGATGCTGGAAGCGAAAACCGGCCGTGCCCTGCTCGTGGACTTCGGTATCGCGAAGCTGTTGGATCCCGGCTCGGGCGAGGGCGGCACTAAGACGGCCACCGGCTTCACGGTCGGGACGGTGCAATACATGAGTCCCGAGCAGGCGCTCGGCCAGGCGAACATCGACGGGCGCAGCGATCTGTACGCATTCGGCGCCATGTTGTACCAGCTGGTGACGGGAACGCCCCCCTACGACGGCGCGTCGAGCGCCGAGATCGTCGGTAAGCACCTCGCCGACCCGGTGCCGGTGGCGAGCGACGTGAACGCCAAGATCCCGCGCTGGCTGTCGAGCGTGATCGTGAAGTGCCTTGCAAAGAAGCCCGAAGATCGTTACCAGAGCGCCGACGAGGTGCTGGCGGCGCTCGTGGCCGGACGGGCATCGGGGGCGACGGGGTTGGTCGGGGCGCGGACGCTCGAGCGGCAGGTGCGCCGCTCGGGGAGCGTGCGCTCCCGCACGGCGCGCCTCGGCTGGTGGGCCGCGGCCGCGCTGGCGCTGGTGGTCGCGGGCGGCGTCGCGCGCCGCGCGGGCTATCTCGGATCCGCAGCCGCGTTCGTCCACAATGGCCTCGTCGAGCCGGTCGAGATCCTGCGCGACGGGACCCCGCTGGACACCGTCGCGCCCGACGCGACCGCGCGGCTGTGGCTTCCGCGTGGCCGCGACACCGGACTCGGCTGGCGCCTGCTCCGGCCCGGCAGCCCGCCGCTGGGGGAGCCGATGGAGGGAGCGCTGGGTCCCTTCACGAGTGTGCGGGGGCGGCGCGTCGCGCGGATCGGCGCGGCAGTGGGAAGCCAGAGCTTTTTCGCCCCGCTCATCACCAACAGCAGCGCGTCGGACATCACCGTGGAAGTGAACCCGGGCACCGCCGCCGCGGCCCGGTGCGGCTGCCTCGTCCCCCGCGGCGCCGTGCGTGCGCATATCGGCTACTACCGGCTGTACCGCAACTCGGTCGTCGCCGCTTACAACACCGCCCATCCCTACAGCGGGCCGCACGTGGACCGGGAGGGCTTCGCGGCGCGCGTGACCCCGCCGGGCGGGGCCGTGGTGCTCGAATTCTAGCTCCCGCCCCCGACGCCCAGCTGCTGACCCGGGCCCGCGGCGCCCTACTGGGGTTAGTGGTCGGCAATCAGCTCGGCGTGCCCACCGAGCGGCTCGGCAGCGCCGCGGCGATACGGGAGGCGTTTCCCCAAGGCGTGCGCGATCTCCAGCCGCCTCCCAAGGGATCGCCCTTCGACGACGACGCGGCCATGACGCTGCTCCTGGCCGAGTCGCTGGCGGAGCGAGGGGACTTGGACGCCGCCGACGTAGCGGCGCGCTGGGTGAAGTGGATGAAAGTCGACGGGCGCGGTGTGGGACTGACCACGCAGCGGGCGCTGCGCTTGATCGAGCGCGGCGTCTCGCCGTTCGAGGCCGGCCGCCAGGCGCGCAGCGCGGGGGCGAGCGCCTCGAACGGCGCGGTGATGCGCTGCGTCCCGGTCGCGCTGCGCTTCCATGACAACGTCGACAAGCTGATCCGTGTCTCGACGCAGCAGGCGGCCATCACGCACGCCGACGAGCGCTGCACCTGGGGAGCCGCCGCCGTGAACCTCGCGGCGCGCGAGCTGCTCCACGGCAACCAGTATTTCGTCGAGGAGGTGTTGCACCGCCTGCAGGGGGCGGCGCCGCGCGGGCTCATCGAGGCGATCCGGCGCGTTCCCTGGGAGCAAGAGAGTGACCTCCCCGTGGCCGTGCCCAACGAGTTCGGCTATGCGGTTCACTGTGTCGAAATCGCGTTCTGGTGCGCCGTACACCGGCCATCGCTCGAGGAAGCGCTCGTCTTTCTCGTCGAGGCGGGCGGCGACACGGATACGAACGCCGCGGTGGCGGGAGCGTTGCTGGGGGCACGGGACGGGGAGACAGGGATCCCGCCGCGCTGGCTCGATCAGCTGGGGAGGGCCAGCACGCGCGGCGTGTCGGCGTTGGCGGAGCGGCTGGTTACGGCTTCCGGCTAGCGGCTGCCTTTGCGTATCGACTGATCCGGTCCATCACGGCGCCGTCGGTGAGGGTGATGGACACCCAGCGGGCCGCGCCGCGTCCTCTCCAGCTGAGCCGCACCACGCGGCGGCCGTACCGCCATTGCCAGGCGCCGGCGCGGAGCATGTGAGGCCTCCCGAAGACGCGCGTGAGGTCGCGTTTCGTACGCTCCACCAGCGCCACGCCCCGCGCGTTGCCGAACCCCGCCGAGTCGTACAGGGCGACCATGTCGGCGTCGCTCTCGATGAAGTGGGCGCTCAAGTAGAACCGCGCCCCATCCCGGGGATCGCGGATCAGGACCGCGCACTCCATGATCTGCGCCGTGCGCGGCGAGGTCTGACAGCGCAGCACGTCGTTGTCGGCGAGCGCCCGGGCCTGCTGCACGAACGCGCGATAGCCGATGCCGGGCGTGAAGCCGCGGTACGGCGGCGGCAGCGCCGGCGCCGCAGCCTGGGCGGCGAGATGGGCGGGGAGGAGCAGGGCCAGCACGGCGCCCCGAAGCGGAATCATGGCCCAATATAAGGCGCGGAAACGCCAACGGGCCCGGAGCGGAGCTCCGGACCCGTTGCAACTGCGAGCCGCGTCGATCAGACCTTGCGGACGTTCTGCGCCTGCAAGCCCTTCGGACCCTGGGCGACCTCGAATTCGACCGTATCGCCCTCGGCGAGACTGCGGAAGCCCTCAGCCTGGATCGCCGTGAAGTGGACGAACACATCGGGACCCGACTCCTGCGCGATAAAGCCAAAGCCCTTCGCGTCGTTGAACCACTTCACCTTACCCTTTGCCATACCGTTTGAACCTCAGCACTAAGGGGCACTGCCCCGGACATGTTCGACCTTGGTCACCGCGACCAGGGACGGGCTCAAACAAAAACCGCGAGACAAGTGGTCCTCGCGGTGCGCAGACAAACCGGTGACGGTGCCACGTATTGCTTGAACCGGGGCCAAAGGTAGGAATGGGCCGCATCGCTGTCAATAGAGTAAATGTCAGGCGCTGCGGCGGTTGCGCCCTCGATCTACCGCTGGCGTCACCATAACGACAGTATCAAGACACCTATGGACGTCGAGTGGTCTTGGCCGTGTCCTCCTTGACCGGCAGGCCGATTGCCACGCGGAAATCGCGCAGCGCCGCGTCATAGCTCTTCATGCGCTTACCCAGCCCGAGGACCGTCGGGCCGGGGGTGATGACCGCGCTGTCCTCGCACGTGGTGGTGTACTTGATGAGCGAGTCCACTTGGGTGACGAGGCGCTTCGCCTTGAGTTGCACGGAATCCTCGTACACGGTGGGGCTCATCTGGGGACGCCCGCGTTTCATGAAGGCGCGACTGCTGCCGCACAGTCCCGAGAGCATCCGGCCGGCGCGTCGCTGCGCCACAGCGTCGCGTCCTCCCGCCCGGGTGACCCGGCCCAGGCCGTCCTTGAGCTGCGCGATGCCGCGGGTCGCGGTGCGCAGTCCGTCCAGGAAACGTTTCTGTTCGGGACTGGGCGGCAGTGGAGGCGGCGTGGACTCGGCGCGCGTCGAGTCGGAGACCGGCGTCTGCGCTCTGAGCGAGATCGCGGCGAAACAGAGCAGCACGGCCAGGCAGCGCATCAGGATCCTCTGGGTGTCACGAGAAGCCATGGTTATAATGTCACAATGACCGTTCCCGCAACCTCGCGCCAGACCCGCACCTTCGAGGATCGCGCTGATGCCCTGGCGCATTTCTTCCTGCGGGCGGGCGAAGCCCCGCGCCTGCTCGCATATGACGACGCGGTCGGCTGCCCGCTCGACCAGGCGATCGCGGCCCTGGAGTGGACGGTCGCGGTCGGCATTCTCGCAGCCGACGATCTGATACACGCCGCGCGCGTCGGCGCCGAGAGCGCCGCGGCCGTCGTGGAGCGCAAAGACGGCGATCAGCGGGTGTTCATCTACCTCGGACCTCGCATGGACGCGCCTCCCGCGGACCCCTACGAAGGCACGCTGCTGTACGACGAACCCGGCGTGCGCGCGTACATCTTCGCGCAGCGCGTGCACGCCATCGCGCACTTCCTCCGCGCCAGTCTCGGACTCGGCGCCGTCATCGCCATGCTCGGCCGACGCGCTCCCGAGCTGCGCCACCTCCGCCGTTGGCTGCAGGCGGTGTTCGCCGAGCCCGCCGGAGAAACCGGCTCCACGCGCATGCTCACGGGCTGGTTCGCGACGGGCGGCGCGGGCGTGCTGTTTCTACCCCACCACACAGACGACCCGTATACGTACTGCGAAGTGGGAGCCGAAACAGGATAGGGAGGTTGTGGAGGTTTTGGAGGTTGTGGAGGTCCTCCGATCCCGACCAACCTTCCCAACCTCCCGAACCTCCCCAACCTCCCCAACCTGCTTCTCGCCGATCCTCCACAACCTGCTTCTCGCTGTTGATTCACAAGTCCACATCGTGTGGACGGGCGCGGCAATAGCAGACGCACGCAGGGCTTAGTGTCCACACGCCATGCACACCGAAGTGAGCTAACCCGAATAAACATCGGCACTTGCGCGATTGGAGGGGGCCCCTATATTGTGCCCACGCGGCTTGGAGGGAAGGGTCGGGACCTGGTGTCCCCGCTACGCCTTCAAGACGGGTCCGAGCGGAAATTCCGGGGAGACCGCCGATGCAAACAAGGGCTCAGGCGGCCGGCGATCCGGGAGCAGGCTCTCCGGCTCGGATAGATAGGGCCAGTCGCGTGCCCTATCCGCGTCGACGTGGTGCCTCGACGTGCAGTGCGGAAGGTCGGTCCGCGACCCGATCTGACCCGCAGCACTCACATCGGTGAACCTTGCGGCCCGGCCAGGCTGCTTGGGGATGGAAGCCGGAGCTCCTGTTCGCCCTACCGAGCGACGAATCAGTCAACCGGCGGCGGCAGGATGAAGAACGGAGGGAGCAATCCCCCGGCTCCGGGTAACCGATGTGTGGAGCCCCCGGGCGGCAGCTTATGCCGTCCCGGGGGCTTCGTGTTTATCTTGACCCGCCATGACGTGGACGCTGCCCCTCACCGCTCTCGGCGCCGCCCTGGGAGGGGGCGCCTGGGCGTACGGCACCTACGAGCCCAATAGCCCGCTGTTCGGGCGTGTGATCGGCCGCGGGTCGCGCGCCGGACGCGTCGTCTACCTCACGTTCGACGATGGGCCCAACCCGGGAGCCACCGAGCCGATCCTCCAGACCCTCGCCGCCGAGGGCATTCCCGCGGCGTTCTTCCTGGTGGGGGAGCACGTGCGGCGCTTCCCGCAGGTCGCGCGCCGCGTCGCCCAGGCGGGGCACGAGATCGGCAACCATACCCTGCGCCACCGCAAGTTGCACTTCGCGGGCCCGGCCCGCATCCGCGACGAGCTGGAGCGCACCCACGCGCTCATCGTCGCGACCACGGGGCGCGCGCCCCGTGCCTTCCGCGCGCCGCACGGCTACCGCAATCCGTTCGTCGCGCACGCTACGCGCCGGCTGGGATACACGGTCTTCGGCTGGACCTTCGGAGTGTGGGACTCGGATCCACGCGTGGCGGCGCAGGAGATCCGGCGGCGCGTGCGTACTCGGCTCCGCCCCGGCGCCATCGTGCTGTTGCACGACGGGGACGGGTACGATCCGCAAGGCGACCGCAGCCGGACGGCGGCGGCCCTCCCAGGCATCATCGCCGATGCGCGCGCCGCGGGCTATACGTTCGGCTCGCTCGCGGAGCTCGTCGCCTGATGTCGCGCCGCTGGCGCTGGGTGTGGTGGCTCCTGGCCCTGGTGGGCATCGGCTTCGCACTCAAGTTCTTCACGGCGTTTCCCTGGCGTGTCACGTTCGCCGCGCTGCTCGGCGCCAACCCGTGGCTGCTCGCGGTCGCGCTCGCGGCCAACCTTTCCTCGCTCGTCGCCAAAGGGTGGGGGTGGCACCTGGTGCTGAAACCTGTCGCGCCGCACAGCTGGCGCCACGCCCAGGAGGCGAACCTGGTGGGGGCCGCGGTGAACGATCTGTCGGTGGCGGTGGCCGGGGAGGCGGCGCGCGTGCACGTGATCGCGCAGCGGGCGGGCGTGCCGATCGCCGCGGCCGTGTCGTCGGTGGTGTGGACCCGACTGGCCGAGGCATTGGCCCTGGCGCTGTTTCTGGTTATGGCGCCCAGCCTGCTCGAGCTCGAGCCCTGGCTGCGCGTGCTGCAGGTGGGCGTGGGGCTGGCGCTCGTCGTCGTGCTCTTGCTCGCCTGGGCGCGAGGTTGGTCGTGGCTGGCGGAGCAGCTGCCGCCCAGGCTGGGCGCTCGCCTGGCCGTGCTGCGGACCATGGGGCGGGGGGGCAGGCTATTCGTGCCCACGCTGTTCGCCCTGTACAACTGGGCGACGCAGTGGGCGACCTACCATCTCGTGCTGCGCGCGACCCACGTCCCCGTGTCCCTGGCCGCGTCGTTCACCGCGCTCATCGCGGCGAACCTGAGCGGGCTGCTGCGTCCTACGCCGGCCAACGTCGGCGTGACCCAGGCCGCGCTCGTGGTGGGCCTGCTGCCGTTCGGGGTGGCGCCGGAGCAAGCCGTGGCCGCGGGGTTGGCGTTGCAGGGGTTGCAAGTGCTGCCGGTGCTGCTCCTCGGGGCGATGGTGACCGGCTGGCGGCTGCTCAAGCTCGAGACCGAGCTCGCCTAAAAAGCGACGGCGTGCGGAGGAAACGGGTGCTTCGCCTGGCGCGAGTCACCCCTAGCTTGGCGGTGGTGTCCCCCACGTATCGCATGCCCGACCCGGTCACGCGGCGGCGCGAGGCGGTGATTTCAGAGGTCCGCCACGCCCTCGCGGCCGTGCGCTGCGCGGCGCGCCTGGCCGGGCTCGTCAGCGACGAGCTCGTGGTGCAGGAACTGTTGCGCGACGTGATCGACCAGACCGATCGTGCCGAACGGGGCGTCGCGCGTCTCCTCTCGACGCCGTCGCGTGACGCCTTTGCGTGACGTCTCTGCGTGACGCCTTGGTCTTTAATGTCTTTCTTGCTTTAGCTGCGCATATCCCATCCCGCGCAGGATGGCGATGCGCTTGGCCATGGGCGGGTGCGTCGCGAGTGCGTCGGCGAAGACGCCCTCGTGGCTCGTCAGGCGTCGGCCCAGGGGATCCGCGATGCACAGGTGGGCGGCGCCGCGCTTGATGTGCGTCGTCGGGGCCTCGGCGCCTTCGATTTTCTGCAGCGCGCTCGCCAGGGCGAGCGGGTTGCGCGTGAACTGGGCGCTCATCGCGTCGGCCAGGTACTCCCGTTTCCGGCTCACGCCCAGCGCCAGCAGCTGGGCGATGATCGGGGCGAGGATCCACGAGACGATCCACACGACGAGCAGGATGAGGACGAGCGGGCTGGGCTTCCGCTCGTCGCTCGACCCACCGCCCGGTCGCAGCACCCGGGACGTCCCGTCGTGCATCAAGGCCACCGCTCCGACGAGCGCGGCGAGCATGGTCATGAGACGGACGTCGAGATTCTTGACGTGGCCCAGCTCGTGGGCCACGACGCCCTGGAGCTCGTCGCGCGTGCACAGGTCGAGCAGCCCTTGCGTCACTGCGATGTGCGAATGCTGGGGGTCCGTCCCGGTCGCGAACGCGTTCGGATCGGGGTCGTCCACGATCCAGATGCGGGGACGGGGGACGCCGGCGGCGATCGCCATCTCTTCCACCACGTTGACGAGCTGCCGTTCGGTGTCGCTCTGAGGCTCGACGATCTCCCGGGCCCCGGTCGACCACAGCACCTTCTGGGGCCCGGTGCGGTACCCGTACCAGGCGATCGCCGCGGCGCCGAGCGAGAGGACGATGCCGAACCAGGGAAAGGTGTGGTGATACGCGTAGCGCGGCGCGTCGCGGCTGAAGAGGTAATAGATGTAGTCGCCGCCGAACCCGAGCCACGCGAAGAACGCCACGAAGCCAACCACGAGCACGACGGTGCGCCGGCGATTGGCTTCCTGTTGTTGAAAGAGGTTGAGCGGGCCTGCGTCGCTCACGTCTTCGGCTTGAGGGAGAGATCGACCTGCGGCACGGCTTTCTCACCCTGGTCTTCAATCTCCCACAGGTCAGCGGGTTGCGCCTTGGCGAGGCCCGCGACGAGGCTCGTCGGGAACTGCTGCTGCTTGGTGTTGTACTGCGTGGCCGTATCGTTGTAGAGCTGCCGGGCGAAGGCGACCTTGTTCTCGGTCGACGTGAGCTCCTCCTGCAACTGGCCGATGTTGCCCGTAGCCCGGAGCTGAGGATACTGCTCCACCACCACCATCAGGCGCTGCAACGCGGACGACAGCGCGTTTTCCGCCTGGCTGATCTGCTTGATGCCCTCGGGACCCGTCGCGTTGACCTTCACCGCCTGATTCCGGGCCTGGATCACGGCCTCGAGGGTGGACTTCTCGAAGTCCATCGCGCCGCGCACGGCGTTCACGAGGTTGGGGATCAGATCGTGGCGGCGTTTGAGCTGGACGTCGATCTGCTTGAAGGCGTTGAGCGTCTGGTTCTTGAGAGCGATGAGTCCGTTGTACGCGGCGATGACCCACGCCGCCACGACGACGAGAACGATCAGCAGTACGAGCGGCCCCATGTGAGCTCCGGGTCGAAGTGAGTCTCTTTACGCGGTGTTGGGCGGGAGGAGTTTCGCGAGCGCCTGTCGCACCGCCTCCGCCACCGCCGGGTCGTCCGGCCCGAGCCGCGCCAGGGGATGAGCGGTCTCGATGTGGAGCTCGACGCCCCGGCCGACCGGAATGCGGCGCCAGGAGCTCGCGCTCTCGGGGTCGCGGGTCGCGTCGCGCGCGATCCACGCGGTCAACGCCCGTCCCGACTTCCCGCGCGGCGGCGTGCCCTTGCTCTTGAGGGGCAGCTGGTCCGGAACGGGCAACGAAGCGCCGAGCGCCTGCGCCGCTCGGCGCTCCAGCACGTCGCCCGTCTGGTCCTGCATGTCCTTGGTGATCGCCGCCAGCGTCGCTCCCTCCATCTGTCGGAGCTTGATCCACAGCAGCTGGAGGAAGTGACGATAGGAGTAGGTCGCGGCCGTGCCCCGCCCTTCGGGCGGGCTCACCAGGCCCTTGGTCACGTAGAAACGGATGGTGCGCTCGCTCGGCTGGGCGCGCGCGGCCGCGTTGATCGGCGTGATCGCCGAAGCGTCGAGAATCGCGCCCACCAGCGCCGCCAGGTCGTGGAGATTCCAGGGCGCGAGGTTGCGGTATTCCCGCAGGACGTGCACCGGCTCGTGATGCGGTGCCCCCGTCACGCCTCGGCCCCTCCCCGCTCGCGCTCGTCGGCGAGCCGAAACACGGCGGTCAGCCAGTCCGTGACGTCGCGCAGATTGAACGGCTTGCGAATCACGGTGCAGCGGTGCCGCTCGAGCCAGCTCCGCACCTCCTCCGCTTCCGCGTCCCCCGTCATGATCGCGATGCGCCCCTCGAGTGCCGGCCAGCGGTGGATGATGGCGAGGTAGAGCGCCAGCCCCGACATGGTGGGGAGATGGATGTCCAGGAGCAGCGCGTCCGGCTGCGCGGAACCCAGCAGCTGATACGCCGTCTCGGCGCTGCCCGCGGAGATCACGCGATGCCCTGACCGCGTGAGCGAGCGCTCCAGCACACGGCGCAGCGGCGCCTCGTCGTCCACGACGAGGATGGTGCGCGGCTGGCCGCTCATGAGACCGAGGCCCGCGCGCTGGCGGGCGTCAGGAACCGCTGCGCCACCCGGGCCAGCGCGTCGTCCGGGCTGAGCGACAGCCGCATCTCGCCGGCGGTAAGGCCGAGGTAGGCGCGCGCGTGCAGCTGCAGCGTTTTCGTCTGTGCGTACCCGAGCCGCGTCGCCACGTCTTCGATCGTGAACCCGGGGTCCTGCAGCAGCCGATGCGCGTACAGCACCCGCGCGGCCGAGAGGAAATGCCGGGGTGACGGTAGCCCGACGCGGGTGAACCAGCGCTCACAGGTGCGCCGATCCACGCGGGCGCGCACGGCGACCTGACTCACGGTCTGGACCTGCCCCGGGGCGCGCAGCGCCTCCTCCAGCACCCAGCGGAGCTCGCTGGGCAGCGGGGCGAGCGCGTCGGCGAGCTGGTCGAGCAGCTGCCGCGACGAGGAGCGTGCTTCCTCGTGGCTCAACACCTCCCGCAACCGGGTCGGGTGGTCGTCGTAGTTGGCGAACACGACGTGCTGGATGCCCCGCTGACCGAGCGCGAGCAGCACGCCAGCGGTGCGGGGCGTGAGCGTGGTGTAGAGAATGAGCGGAAGCGAGGGGAACAGCACGCGCAGCCGCTCGATTTCCTGCGAGCGCGCGTCGCCCGAGAGCAGGGGGTCCACCACGGCGAGCTCGACCGGTCGCCCCCGGATCACCGTCAGCACGTCGTCCCACGTCAGTGTCTGCACGACGCTGAACCGCCCGCTGGCGGTGCGGCGCAGCTTGTGGAACTGGACGTCCGGTACGGCCGCTAGGACGAGCATTGATCCCCCAAAACCTACAAAAGTCGCAAAATCGCCCTACGATGCCGCAAAAAAGCCCTAAAAAACGGACGCTTCCGCTCCGAGCTTGTGATGTCCTGTTGCGTCGACACCACACCACGGTAGCGGAGGTTCACATGTCCCGTATTCGCGCCCTCTTCGCCCTGCTCGTCGTCGCGTTCGCTCTCTCGACTGTCGCGTGTGCCGATGCCACCGGCCCCCGCCATGCCTGCGACACCAACAACAGCAACACCTGTCATAACTAGCCGGCTGGTGTCAACCGACGAGCTGCGCCAGGGACGCTGAGACCTCGCGCAGCTCGTCGGTTTGCATCACCGGCTCCGTCGCTTGCGCTTCGACGGCCAGGACCCGTTCGCAGTCGGCCAGCCCGCCGCGAATCCGCTCGATTCGGAACTCGTACTCGTGCAATGCGGCCGCGCCGGCGACCTCGAGCGCCCGCCGCATGAGCTCATCGGCACGGCGGAAGCGTGCGAATCTGGCCTGCCCGATCCCCTGCTTCAGATAGAAGTCCGCCAGGATGTTGGGGGGCATGTCGGGCAAGTGCTCCTCGCAGCGCTCGCGCCAACGCGCGAAGCCCACGTGGTCACGACGGAACGACGCGCAGTGCATCAGCTCGACGAGGGCGTTGGTGAGCGTCTCCTGCGTTCCGGATCGGCGCACCACCTCGGTGAGCGCGCGCTCCGCGGCGGGAGCGTCACCCAGGGTGAGCAGCATGATGCCCACGTCGCCGAGCGCGCGGAGTTTCGAGTCTTCCTCCTCGTAGAGCTGGAACGCGCGCCAGGTGTGGGGAATGGCGTCGGGCGACTGCCCCATGTGTTCCAGTGCCACGCCGATCCCGTGCTCCGCCCGGGCCTCCACATCCTGCTCGCCCGCGGCGCGCGCATCCGCCAGGATCCCCCGCAGCCTGCCCTCCGCTTCGGCGAGGTTGCCGCGGCCCAGGATCGTGTTCGCCAGACCGATGCGGGCGAGCAGCGCCGAATAGCGGTCTCCGGCCGCGCTCGCCATCTCGCCGGCCTCCGCGTACGCGGCTTCCGCTTCCTCGAACCGATTGAGCTTGCGGTGCACGCGCCCGAACCGCAGCCGGGTTGCGACCGCGTCTTTCGCCGACAAGCGGCTCGCGACCACTACGAGCAGCGTGGTGAGGACGTCGACCGCTTCCTCCAGGCGCAGCTCCTCCTCGAGGAAGTGCGCGTACGCGAACAGCGCGGGTGCGATCAATCCGATGTCGCCCGCGCGCCGGGCCTCCGCGGTACTCTCGGCGAGGCCGTGCACGTGGGCGCCTTCGGGCGCCGCCGCCCGGAGCTCGGCGCAGAATCGGTCGGTCGCGATCCATTGATAGTGGAACGCGTCTCCGGACACCTGCAGGCGTTCCGGAGCGAGCAAATCGACGAGCCGCAACGCGAGGAACGCGCCCTGGCCCAAGCGCGCCTCGAGCGAGGTGGCGCCCTGAGGGCCCGACACCCGCTGGAGGAAGATCGCGTGAGGCAACGATTCGAATTTCAGGCGCGAAGCCGGCATCCGGTTGGTCTCCCAGTCAGACTGGCTGGTGGTGTCCCGCGCCAGGGCCAGGGCAGGGGTCATGCCTCGATGCAACGCGCGGCCGGGTCAGAAGATAGCGTTTTGTATTGCGACGCGTTAGGCCGCAAATCCCGCGTTTTCTTGCCTTTCGCCGCACGGTTCGGATGCCACTCGGGATGCCATCCCTCCCCCTATTGGCCCCATGCGCCGGGGCTTTACCCTCACCGAACTCGCGGTCGTGCTGGCGATTCTGGCCGTCGTGACGGCCATCACCCTCCCCCGCGTGCAAAGCTGGCTGGACTGGATCGCGGTCAATACCGCCGCTCAGGACGTCACGACGGCGGTCGCCGTGACCCGTTACGCCGCCATCATGCAGGGCGGCCGGCGCCGGTTGGTGATCGCGCGGGATTCCCTGCGCATCGATCGCTGGTCGGGCGATTCCTGGGCCCCTCACGAGCGCTGGCCCGGGCCGGACCGGCACCGGGTGGCCCTGGAGGTGTCCAACCCGATGGTGGTGTTCGACCCAATCGGACTCGCTTGGGGACTGTCCAACACGAAGGTGGTACTGCGACGGGGTGTGCGATCTGAAACGATCACACTGTCCCGCCTGGGCCGGGTGAAGCGCTGGTAGGGGGAGATGCAACCAATTGCCCGGGGGAGTGCATCCAAGAGACGTGGCCGATGAAACATCCGACGGCCTCAGTCGTACGACAACAGGCAGAACAGCATGCAAGGGTCGCGGCCGAAGTGTGACGGCCACTTCGCCCGACCGCCAGCCCGGGGAGTTGTAAGCCCCGGGTCTGGTTTTTTTAGGGGGAACGGATCGCCACGGCCGCCACGGTGAACTCGACCCGATCAGCCACTCTCACTGTCCCCGCCGGGCCACCGCGATAGGGTGTGATGCCGAACTCGGACTGTTTCACCGAGAACCTCCCGCTGGCCCGCAGAGTGTCGCCGGCGGTTTCGAGCTCGATGACCACGGCGACGTCGCGCGTTTGTCCGGCGATGGTCAATCGCCCCTGCACCTCGAGTGCGGCGCCCGCGGGCGTCGCGGTCGTCGAGACGAATGCGATGACCGGATACCGATCCGGGTGGAGGACCTCACGCCGCATGGCCTCGGTCACCTTGCGGATCTCCGCCGTGTCGGGGGGCGTGAGCACCTCGAGGCTGTCGACGGGCACGACCACCTCGACGCGCGAGTCAGCAGGGCTGTTCGGGTAATAGACGATTCGCCCGGACGACGTGCGGGCGCGGACGAGATGTCCGTGACCCGCGAACCCGAGCAGCCCGGCCTTGCCGGTTTTCACTTCGAAGCGACTGGTGGGCGTGAGGATGTACACCATCGAATCGCGTCCCACGGCCTGTGCAGTCGCCCGAGCGGGGCCGTACCAGAGCGTGGCGGCGAGCAGGACACACCGCGTCGCCGTCATCGCCGTCCTCCGCCAAGGAATCGCGCGAGCCCCGCTTCGAACGGCAAGGCCCGGATGCCGAATGTCGACTCGAGCGCGTTCGCGGGAGTGGCGCTGCCTTCGACCAACATCTGGAGCTGGTCCAGGGTGAGGGGAGCGAGCGGCCCCATGACGCCCAGTACCGCGGCTGCCGCGCGCGCGACGGCGAGCGGCACGTGCACGAGCGGGCGGGGGTGACCGGCGGCACGGCCGATGGCGCGCACAAACTCCTCGTAGGTCAGTGTCGCCGGCCCACCCAGCTCGAACACGCCGCTGAGCGCGGGACGCTCGGCGGCGAGCGCGAAGGCCAGCGCGACGTCCCCGATCCACACGGGTTGCATCGGAAAGCGGCCGTCCTCGAACACGGGCACCAGCGGCGACCAGCGGTGCAGCCGGGCGAGCGTGCGGATCGGCCGGTTTTCGGGACCGCTGATAATGGATGGCCGGAAGATGGCGTGCGGCAGGCCGGAGCTCCGCACCAGCTCCTCCGCGCGCCACTTGGTGCGGTGATACCGTGTCGCCCCCGGCTCGTCACGCGCGCCCACCGCGCTCATGTGCACGAATCGGCGGACGCCCGCCTCGCGCGCGGCCGTGAGCAGGCGCCTGGTGCCCTCGACGTGCACCGCTTCGAACGTCGCGGCGCCCGCTTCTACAATGATCCCGACCAGATGGACGATGACGTCCGCGCCCCGGGTGAAGGCCGCCAGCGCCGCAGGGTCCGCCAGGTCGCCCGGCGTGCGCTCGGCGGGGAGCGCCGCGGCCGCCCGTCCACGGCCGTCCCGGCGCACCAGCGCGCGGACCTGGTGCCCGCGACCCGCCAGCAGCGTAGTGAGGTGCCGTCCCACGAATCCACTGGCTCCGGTGACGGCGATCAGCACAAGGGGGCCGGGGGGGGAAGATCGCTAGTCGGTGCTGGTGACGCCGCCGTCGTCGAGGAACACCAGCGTGCGGCGCCGGGCCACGACGCTCGACAGCGCGTCGAACACGGCGGGATCGAGCACCGTCCCCGCCAGATCGGCGATCCGGCCAATGGCCTTGTCCGGGGTCATCTTGTCCTGGTAGGCGCGCGAGGTCGTGAGCGCGTCGTAGACCTCGGCGGCTCCGATGATGCGCGCGGAGAGCGGGACCGCTTCACCGCGCAGCCCATCCGGGTAGCCGGATCCGTCGAAGCGCTCGTGGTGATGCCGTACTGCCGGGATGATGTCGCCAAGGTGTGTGAGGGGGGCGAGGATCTGGGACCCGATTATCACGTGCTGCTTGACGTGCTCGAACTCCTCGGGCGTCAGCGCGCCCTGTTTGTTCAAGACCGCCTCGCGCGTGCCGATCTTGCCGATGTCGTGCAGCCGGCCTGCGATCCGCACCAGCTCCACGTCCTCTTCAGACATACCCAGCTGGTGGGCGACCGTGGCGGACAGGTCGGCGACGCGGGCGGAGTGACCCCGCATGTAGGGGTCCTTCGCCTCGAGGGCGTTGACGAGGGCCTCGAGCGTGGCGATCGACAGACGCTCGAGCTTCATCCGCTCACGCTGCAGCTCGGCGGTCCGGGTGGTGACTTCCTCCTTGAGCCACTGGTTGAGCTGGCGGTTCTCGAGCATCATCTCGCGGCGCTTGAGCGCGCGCTGCACCGCGCGGCCCAGGTCGGCCAGCTCGATCGGCTTGGTGAGGTAATCCATGGCTCCGCGCTGCATGCACAGCGCGGCGCTGGTCGCGTCGTTGACGGCCGTGAGCATGAGGATCGCGAGCTCCGGCTCGACCTCCAGCGCGGCGGGCACGAGGTCCACGCCGCTCGTGCCGGGCATGCGGATGTCGCACAGCATCAGGGCGATGCGGTGGCGCTTGAGCTGCTGCAGTGCCTCATCGCCCGAGCCGGCGGCATACACCTCGAATTGCTGCTGCTGCAGGAATTTCTTGAGGGCGTTGCGAATGGGCTCCTCGTCGTCCACCACCAGGATCTGGACGGGTCCCGCCATGTCGGCCACGCTGGTCCTCCTATGGGAGGCTGGTGGAGGTTGTGGAGGTTGTGGAGGTTGTGGAGGTCAAGAGCCGCTCCAACCTCCACCATCCTCCACCACCTCCACAACCTTCACTAACCTTCTACGAAGCTGACTTGCACCGGTCCCGGGAGCAAGCCCGCCCGATGCGCCCGCGCCAGCAGCTCGACCACGGCCCGCCGGCCGGTTTCTCCGTAGTCCACGGTGTAGGCGTTCACGTACATGCCGACGAAACGATCGGTGCGGGCGTCGTCGAGCCCGCGGCTGTACCCCTTCGCGTGCGCCAGCGCCTCCGCCCGGTGGGCGAGACCGTACTGAATGCTCGCTTTCAGGTCGCGTGCGATGTCGCGCATCAGGGCCGGCCCGAGGTCACGGCGCACGACGTTCCCGCCGAGCGGCAACGGCAGCCCCGTCTCCGCGCGCCACCACTCGCCCAGGTCGACCCAGAGCTGCAGTCCGCGGTCGGCGTAGGTGAGCTGGCCCTCGTGGATCAGCAGTCCCGCGTCCGCCCGGCCGGCCGCCACGTGGTCTTCGATCTGATCGAACGGCACGACCACATGCCGGGCGGCGGGCTGAAACAGCTTGAGCGCGAGAAACGCCGTGGTGAGCTCACCGGGCACGGCGATCCGCAACGCGCTGGCGCCGAGGGCCGCCCGCGGATCGACGGGCCGCGTGGCACGCGCCACGATGCGCGGTCCGTAGCCGTCCCCGAAGCTCGCGCCGTGGGCGAGCAGCGCGTAACGCTCAGCGAGGTGCGCGTAGGCGTGCAGCGAGACCGCTGTGACCTCGAGCTCGCCCCGGAGCGCGCGCCGGTTCAGCGATTCGATGTCGCCCAGCTCGTGGACGTAGCGCCGGGCACCGGTGTCGATCTTGCCGGCCGCGAGCGCCCAGAACATGAACGCGTCGTCGGCATCCGGGCTATGCGCCAGATGGATCGTGCGGGGCGGCTCAGCTGCCACGCGTCGCCTTGCCGGCGGTCACCTGCTTCGCCTGGTCGCGGAAGGCGTCGAGGTTCTGCGCGTGCTCGCCGTACTCCGGACGCTGGCGCGCGCGCTCGGCGGCCTCGTTCCGCAGGAAGGCGCGGTAGGCGCGCAGGGCGCCGGCGGCGTCGTGGGTCAGCTCGAGTGCGCGGGCACGCAGCATGAACCCGAACAGGTGCGTGGGCGCCGCCCGCCGAATCGTGTCGGCTTGCGCGAGCGCCCCGGCGGCGTTGCCGCCGGTGAGGTCGAGCACTCCGATGTGGTAGCGGGCGTCGACATCGAGCGCCGGCAGCATCGCGTACGCCTGCAGTGCCATCGGCAGGAAGAACTCCGCACTGTCGGCCTGCCCCTGCGAGTGGAGCGACATCACCCGGTTGTACAGCCGGGTGGCGCGCTCTTCGGGGGACATCTGTGAGATATCGGGAGGCGTGGAGCGGGAGTCATCGTCCGCTGTGTCTCCCGCATCTCGCATCCCGCCTCCCGACGCGGCACCGATACGGAGGGCCAGCACGGTGAGCAGCGCCCCCAGCGCCGCGCCCGCCACACCCCAGGGAAGGCCGGCTCGCCAACCGGCCGCGTGGCCGGCACTCATTTGGGCGCTCACCCGGGCGCCGCACTTGTGACAGAACTTTGCCGTCGCCGCGAGCGCGGTCCCGCACGCCTGACAGTTCATCGAGGGCGGGAAATCTAACTGGCGGGAAGTCCCAGGGCAGCGTAGTGTACTCGGCATGACCTCTCAGACGACGCTACGACGCTACGTCATACGAGGTGCAAGCCCGACCTTCGTACAACGTAGCGTCGTAGCGTCGTACAACGGTCCATGAGCGCTCCCTTCCCTGGGCACGACCGCGCCAAGCACATGGGTGAGCTGAAGCGTGGGGATGAGCGGTGGGACGTTTTCATGGAGGTGCAGCCCGATCCGGAGGTTGGGCCCGGGGCGGTGCGGGGGCGGCTGCACTTCGCGAGCGGCGAGCGGCATCGCACCACGAGCTGGATTTTCTTGGAGTGGTCCGAGCGCGAGATGCAGGACCGCTTCGGGGAGTTTTCGGCCGTGGAGCTATGGCACTTCGTGGAGTCGCTGGGCGGTTGACACTAGCGTGTTGAAAACTGTGCAGTTTTTGCACATTTCTCAGTGCAGCGCGCCTTCATTCGCGTCTCCCGTAGTGGACCGGCGCCGTAATGTTGCGTCCGCGACACGAAGTGGTTGACACCGTGCAACGGCGTCGGTAGCTTCCCGCATGCCTGCCGTAACCCCCAATAGGGAATTTCACAGCGAGCCTGTCGCGCCCGGCCGGGCGCGGGGCTCGCGTGGTTGGTGGCATCAAGCGTGCATTTGCGTGAGTGACCCGAGCCC
>Ga0209154_1000637_pt1 | contig 22572 bp, 30 predicted proteins | sample GraSoiAngelo_121_FD_185878 | JGI IMG/M metagenome (GOLD analysis project Ga0209154, IMG submission 185878) | Grasslands soil microbial communities from the Angelo Coastal Reserve, California, USA - 14_0919_12_20cm (SPAdes) (version 2) | ecosystem: Environmental > Terrestrial > Soil > Grasslands ... | reverse complement strand
GTTCCAAGGTTACGGGCTGCATGTGGTTGAGGTCCTCGCATAGGTGCCGGGCAGCATAGTCGATTTCGCGATTCGTAGATCCGCTACCATGTCCAGTAGGACCCACAAGAAATTTTCTTAAAACGCGCGAGAAGGTGGCTGTTTGCTAAGACCTCTGATGTATCGTTGTGGCTCAACTCGCCCATTCTTTACAGACACCCTCAATCCCTTGCCTTGTCACGGGTCCGTCTGTCGCGCTCGCCGTAGCTCAATTAGCTATCGCTCCTATCGTTTTGGCAACAATGCCTCGGATCTCCTCAAACAGGCGATATTGGCGATTGAGTTGAAAATACTTCTGGCGACCACTCACTTCGGAGACGAAGAGTCCTTCTCGTTCCAGGCGCCGAAGCTCTTTCGAAGATTGGACGGATCGATGCCCAGGCGTTCCGCCAAGTCCCGTACGTGGTAGCTGCTGATTTCGTAGCGCTAAAATTCCTGCTCCGTTAAAGTGCCACAGCGTTGGCAGAGCAACGAGCGTTCCCACTGGGAATACCGACGCTTGTAGGTGGACTGATTGTGCCTCCAGAACAGAACCAGCAACAGCAGGAACGTGGCGGCAGACAGCAACGCGAGTCAACGGAGGCGACAAAACAGCGGCAGAATTTTTAGTAATGGTGTGTATGTAGAAGACGATCCAGCCGGCCGAGAAAAACTAGCACGCACCAGAGAATCAGCTTTCGGTGCGACCACTCGCTGAACCAGCTCGAACGCCTCCGGCAGAAGTTACTCATGCACTCCTACCTGCATTCAACGTTCACTACGTTCACGACCGCAACTTTCTCGGTCGACAGTGGAACGGGATTTGGGCGCCGTTTGCTGAGATCGAATAGGTTCTCAGGCCCTGAGAAAAGCACTCACGTCGATTCCCGCCTCGCGGAGAATCGCCCGCAATGTCCCTTCCGCCATGTCACCTGGTGAGGGACCGTCACTTTCCTTCCAGTCTCTGAGTGACGCCAAACCTCGTGGCTACCTGGCCCTTGGCGGTCAAACTGGAAACCAAACGAGCGTAATCGGCGGACGACTTCGCGATACGAAAACCCTGCTAGGCGTCCCATCAGGTCACGGAGACAGGGACACGGAATTCTCGATTTGGACGATGCTTGTTGCGAAATACGCGTGGCAATGCATCGCCGTGCTCTAGGCAAGATTCAACAATTTTTCGCGCAAGTCCTTGGGCAATCTCAACGGTCTCGGCAACGCTGCGGCCCTCAGCTACTAAGCCCGGGACATCCCGGCTTGTTCCCAGATAGCGACCACCCTTGAGGCGCTCCACACGAACGCGGATTGCTACTTCCTCAACTTCTGTGAGATGCTCCTGCCTTTTCATGGTGATCCCTTCTGTGGGGCATTATATCAGGCTTGCAGTTTTCTGCTTGACGCGGCCCGAATGACCGGCGGCCGAAAGCTTTCGGTGGAGATTGTGCGTTAACGCTGCAATTTTCAGCCTTGCTCGGATTTCCGGTTTGAACACAAATTGCCATGCAATTCCTGGATTGCAGGAAGCACTGCTTACAAATCTTGAGGACACAAGCCCAATTTTCCCGCAAATTTGTACGAAGAGTGAAACTCACGCCCTATTTGAGTTTTCTCTTTCAACTTCTGTTGAGGCAAGGCGTTATTCGCATCGCCGCAGCGACGTTCGCGCACCATGGTGAAACCATCTCCGCGGGCGATCCCGCCAGAAACAACTTAATCAGTCAGACTAGGTCGCCGGCTACCTGACCACCTTGAAGGCATTCTTCCAGTTCGCGCCGGTCAATCTAGATTAAGTCGGGTAACTCCTCACGCGAGATCAACAGACGGATCGACCGGGCCTGCCCGGGCGTTCGCTCGATGAGGCCGCGCGTTTCGAGTGTCAGGATCATCTGATGCACGGAGGGAGGAGAGACTCGGAAGTACTGCTGCATTTCGGCCTCCGCTGGCGGACGTCCGTGGACTTTGCTGTAGTAATAAATGAAAGCCAAATACTGACCCTGTTTGTCCGTGTAAGCTTTCTTCATAGCCACCGCAGAATAAGCCAGAACTCCAACCGGTTTTCAAGAGGTATTTGCGGAGGGAGGTTTCCACTGACCGGGAAGTAGTTCAGAGGTCTTAGCAAACAGCCACCTTCTCGCGCGTTTTAAGAAAATTTCTTGTGGGTCCTACTGGACATGGTAGCGGATCTACGAATCGCGAAATCGACTATGCTGCCCGGCACCTATGCGAGGACCTCAACCACATGCAGCCCGTAACCTTGGAACTGCAACTCAAGAGCCGAAATGTGCCGCCTGCTCTTGAATCAGAAAACGGCCCGGCCGAAAACCCACAAGAAATTATTTTGGATTCTCCCTCGTGTAAGCGCTTATTTTTGTGGGACCTATGAAGACACCCTTTTCAGCGTGGCTGTTTGCTAAGACCTCTGTAGTTCGCGAATCTCGGTGATCTTGCGGACGCGTATGCCCGTTGACATACGTATGGCACATAGAGTATGGTTTGACATATGCGAACCACGGTCCGCCTAGATCCCGCGCTCATGGCAAAAGCGAAGAAAGAGAGCGCTCGTACGGGCGAGACGTTTACGGCAATGATTGAACGCGGACTTCGTCTGGTCCTTGCCCGGCCGCGGCAGAGCCGGCGTAGGACGATCATTCGCATTCCAGTATCACGGGCAGCGGGTGGCCTGCGTGCCGGAGTGAATCTGGATGACTCGGCCGCTCTCCTGGACATTATGGAAAAGCGCGGGTGATTCTCCCTGATGTCAACGTGTTGCTGTACGCCTTTCGCCGGGATTCGCCCCGTCATGCTGAGTACCGCCGGTGGCTGGAAGCGCTGGTCAACGCCCAGGCAGCCTATGGTATCGCCCCCCAGGTGCTTGCTTCTGTGATTCGCATCAGCACCCATGCGCGCATCTACACTCAGCCCAGCACGCTCGACGAGGCGATCGAGTTCTGTCGCATCTTGCTAACGCCGGATACCTGTACGGTCGTAGACCCGGGCGACCGCCACTGGGAGATTTTCGTAGACCTCTGTGCCAAGTCTGCGGCCACCGGAAATCTCATCCAGGACGCCTGGTTCGCTGCTCTCGCCATTGAGTCTGGATGCGAGTGGGTGACGAGAGATCGTGACTATAGTAGATTCCCGGGGCTCAGATGGCGGACACCATTTTAGGCGAGCCGACTCTCAATCGTCTGGCTGAAGACGTTGGGGCGATGATAGTCCGGAGTTTGCGGCGAGTACATCCGTGGCGGGAGAAACGTGGGTTGCTAATTTCGTAGCGCTAAAATTCCTGCTCCGTTAAAGTGCCACAGCGTTGGCAGAGGAACGAGTGTTCCCACTGAGAATACCGGCGCTTGTAGGTGGTCTGATTGTGCCTCCAGACGAGAACCAGCAGCAATAAGAACGTGACGGCAGATAATCCCGACCAAAGAACCAACGGAGGCGACAACACAGCAGCAGAATTTCTAGTAATGGCGTTTATGTAAAAGACGATCCAGCCGATCGAGAGAAACACCACCCACCCACCAGAGAGTCAGCTTGCGATACGACCACTTCACTGGAGGAGTAAAGCTGCTTCGACAGAACGGACTGATGAAATCCGCGGGTGGTCGCCTTTCCGATTACCAAATCCGGGCGACGGCCGCCAACCGCTACAGCAGTCGAGTGTCTTCGCTTGGGCCAGTGCTCAGTTAAATTGACCGCGGCGTTGTGAATGGAACACATGTGGCCAATGTGGCCTTGTAGCACAATTCTAACATCTGTGCTACATTAAACTGGATGAAAACATATGTGCACGCGCGGCTCGATCCTGGGGACCGTGCTCGACTCGATGAGCTCAAGCAGGTGACCGGAGAGACAGAGACGGCCCTTGTGAAGAAAGGTCTGCGCCTCGTTCACGAACGCGAGGTCCAGGCCCGACGGAAGCGGACGGCCTTGGAGGTTGCAGGGAAGCTTGTGGGCAAGTATCGTGGACCGTCGGATCTCTCGACCAACAAAAAGTATCTCGATGATCTGGGCCGATGAATCACGCCGGCGCATTGCTGGATACAGGTCCGTTGGTGGCGTTGCTCTCGCGTACGGATGCGAATCACGAGCGTGCCAAAACCCTGTTCCGCTCGTATGCGCCGCCGTTCCGGACATGTGAAGCAGTGCTTGTCGAAACCTCCCACCTGCTCTCCAAGGACGATCCCGCCGGGCCGGCGGACATCGTCAGGCTCGGCGCCGCGGGACTGTTCGAAGTCGTCCTTCGAGTTAACGAGCACTGGGCGGCAATTGAGCGGACGCTGCGAAAGTACGTAGACCTACCGGCGGCGCTCGCGGATGCCTGCCTGATTCGCTGTGCCGAGATCCATGACGAACCGCGGATTCTGACGTTCGACGAGGATTTCCAAGTGTATCGCTGGAGCGGGAGAAAGCGATTCGAGATGCTGCATTGAGCGGCTCATGCAGACGGCGGATTTCCCATTAGGGTGCCAACGTCAGGTCAGAGGCCAGCCATCCGTTGCACTGGCAGAGCCCTCGCGAGCTCTCCGTGCGGCCCGAAGTCGCTCAAGCTCTTCGATCACCCTGTAATAGCGCGCGACTCGTCAGAGGGGAAAGCAGCAGAGTATGTCGGAAGCAGCCCCCAGCAGAGTATTCCCGGAAGTCTTCAAGGCCAACAATCACGCAGGTCGGCGCTTAACTGCCAAAATCTTCTCGAGTGTTTGGATAGTGATCTGTTTGTAGCCGCCTTCGACGCGAACGACCATTTGATTCTTATCGCCAACAGGCATTTTCAACTCCATAGGGTCGTGCTTCTCCACGACAGGGCCAGAGGCGCGGACGCGGGCATTCAGCAGGCTCTTGAGCCGCTGATTGCCATCGGCGGGAAAGTAGAGACCGCCGTCGTCGGCCGCAATCGCCAGTGGCACGCCACGGGCCAGGCAGGCCGCCCCGCAATCCTTGTGAGATGCGGCTGTGGCCGCCGGAGCATGCAACATGAAACAGGCCGCATCGACGACTTTCCCGGTCACCGTGACAATATTCGGTGGATCGCCGGCTTGGCGGGGTTGTGGGGAAGCGCCAGCACTAGGCCGGGGCCACCCGCTGGGACGGAATATTGCATCGATCAGCGACGCTCGTGGAATTGTCAAACGGCTCCGCCCGAAGGCGGCAATATCCCGTTCTTGCTGGTCTTCGTCGTTGTCCGGCTTCGAGATGCTTGGACACGGGGCCGGCGCCATTAGGCCCATGTAAGTCAGGCAGCGGTTGTCCTCAAAGACATTGGCGCCTGGAGGCGACATGTCTCGAATATCTGCACCGACCGAGGCACCGAACGTGGTCGAAACCTGGATGGGAGGATTACCGGAAATGATATTCCGTTGTATCGTGTTGTCGCTAGCGCTCGAAACGACCCGGACTCCGTTCGTGTTTCCCCCAATGGTATTCCTTTCTATCAGGTTGCCGCTGCTGTCACCCACTAGGCCGACGCCAAAAGAGTTGCTGAGCGCGTTATTCGTAGGCGTCACAGAACCATTGCCGCTGTAAACGTTCAACCGAACTCGGTTGTTGTGGCTGTTGACTAGTCAAGTCCCTCCGCACGCAGTGCCGGCAAAACCGAAGTTTCTGACCGAAACGTTATGTGTAATGTCGCTGTTAGTTGCGCCAGAAAGAAGAATTCCGCTGAAACAATTGTCAGCAGCAGTAACGCGCTCGACTCGCACTTGGCTACTCCCAAGTGACAGCAATATTCCCATCCGCGCAAAGTTCCGCACCAAGCCAGGCCCCAAAATTGCCACGTTGCTCTGGCCAGCAGTCGTGATTCCATCCTCGGGAACGAAAGGCGTAGGAAAACCGGTGCAGTTATTGGGCGGACTGGCGCGTCCCTTTAAGGTGAAGCCGTTGAGCCGGAGTGTGATACCGGGCGCTCCAAACTTGATACAAGGTGCGCCCGCGACGTCGCAAGTCACGTCCCCTACTAGCTTGCTGTCCTCGAAGATGGTGAGCGTGGTGGAAATGGTATCGCTGATATCCGTGGCCTGCGTACGCGCTCCACAAACCAGGAGCCCAAGTACAAAGAAAACAGAAATGGTTATTTGCCTAGAGAGGAAGTGACTCATAGGACCTCCAAAACGCCGTAATTAAGGTCGCTACGGGGACAGGTCGACTACAGCGTGGAATGGACGTAAGCGTAAGCCCGAGAATTGGGCCTGTCAAGCAGGAACTTCGAGCAGGAACTTCGAGGAACTTCAATGTGTGCCCGCACTCTTGGGATACCGATCCTGCCTACATACGTGGGCATCCTATCCCGCCAGCTCGAAGGATGAGTGTCTGAGAAACCGAACGGGCATCAATCTGGCAACATGGGGGACAAGACTGCGGACCGATACAACATAGTATCTGCCTGACGGCGTCATGCTGAGGAGGACCGATGATGGCTCACCCTGCACTCGGCGGTACCACGGGATGTGAATATCTCCGATTTTGGAAAGGTTGAGCACGCCGTTCTCGAATGAGAAAGAGCCCTTGGTGAATCGGGCAGACTGTCGCTGTGATTTGTTCTTGAACTTCGGTTGCTTTACTTTGTCGGCTCGCTTGCCCGTGATGGAGTCAACCCAGTTCTTGTATGCGGTATCCAGAGAGACCAGTCTAAAGCCTGGCGTCCCGGAAGTCAGGACCGAAGCGAAACGCGGCAGACTGCTCACCCCGGATATCGTAATACGCTATACGGGTGATAAAGAGCTTCCGGCACAACGGTGTCGAGCACTCCAAGGTTGGCTCCACGGTTCCCAAGCTCGATCCGATCAGGCCATAGGTTTCTTTGGCCAGGCGCACGACAACATTGCTGTTGGACAGCCCTCGCTCGACGACGGCTTCACTGACGCCCTGGGTTCGCGCGATGCGGAACAGGTCCTCCCTCTGCATCACCGGGCCGCGCTCCTGTAAAATGCAGCGGATCCGGGCTTCATGGGAGTCCTCAGGTGCTTGGGGAAGGTTTTTGCCCTGCAACAACAATTTCTCCCTCGACGTGGCACCAGGGCAGCAGCCCGCACAAGGACCGGAAAACCTCCACGGGGAGGTCAACGCCATCCATGTGGCGATCGCGCAGCACGCCGGCGCGGGCAACCTCGATGTTCACCTGCGGAACGGCGCGCAGGACTTTTGCGAGGCGCTTCTCGAGGGGATTTCGCGCTGTGGGCAGCCAGAACCACTCGTGCTGGTCGTCCAGCCAGTGAAGGTCTTGGAGAAGGGAACAACATAGATCGGCGAAGCCGGCGGATGCCTCGACAGGCAGTCCCGCCATCACATAAGCCTTATTCGTAACTCCGAAGTGGCTTATTCCTCTGCGGGCCTCGACATGAAAATTCCGGATGGCCTCCAGGTCGGTCGTTTTCGCTACGAACCGAACGCCATTCCACTGGTGAACCGCCCAGCCCGGATTGATATCGAACCAACAAGCCGTGGCCCACAGAGACTCGAGTCGAAAAGGGGTGCGCATGATTCCTTCATGGACGAGCGCCGCCTCAAGCTCGTTCGCCATAGCGGGCGCACGTCTCGCGATGAACCGTATGGCGCGGTGGAGGAGGACAGCTTTCTCACCCGCAAACCTCGATATCCACGCTCTCACGATCTGCCGGACGCGCTCGCGGGTGAGCCCGAACTCGCGTGCCGCGGCTTCGCATGTCGTCCCTGTGCCACCATCCCACCCGAGGAGTTTGCGAATGATCGGCAAATGCCGTTCGCGTCCCTTCTCGCGAACTGAAAACTCGAGTTCCTCTTCGAGATAAGCCGCGGTGGACCTCTGCGAGCGGGCCAAAGCGGCGCTCAGGGTCCGGCCCAGGGCAGGGAGGGCGCTCTCGATGTCCCCACGAAAGGCCGAGCGGAAGCTCTGCAGATAGGCTGTTACAAAGGAGGGCGGCGGTGTGCCGAGAAACAGTCGGAAGCAGGCCAGTTGCGCAGGCAGTTTCCGCCAGGCTCTCGAATCCGACGGAAATGCTTCTTGGATTTCCGACGGGCTTCGGATCAGTAGATCGTGCACATCGTCGACTCCCGCCCGCCGAAGGATCCTCGTGGTTTTCGTTGGTATGCCAAGAGCTTCAAAGGAAAGCAGAGCCGCAAGAGGGAACCAGCCCGGTTCGATATGGATTTCTGGAGGAGGCAGGCCGCCTTCGCATTGGAAGATGGCGAGCTTCTCTCGGATCTCTCGCAAGGAATTGCGGCCCAGGTTCTTGATGTGCAGGAGATCGTACTCGCTTTGCCGCAGGAGATCGCGTATCGTCCGGATCCCGGCGTTCGATAGACAGTTGTTCGATCGTGCGTTGAGTTCGAGAACCTCCACGCTTTGATCGAGCATGCAGTCCGGCGTGGCTTCTCCTGGTGGCCACCATGCGTGAGCTAGCATGCCGAGATTTGAGCTTACAAGCAGCCGCTCGATTTCCGAAACATCTCGTCCCAGAAACGAAGGCTCTCGGCCATGGACCCTGTCGAGCGATTCGATGCCGACTTCGCCGAGCACGCTCGCCAGTTTCGGAGGGGTCTTGCGGAAATCGGGAGGCCTTTCCCAAATAACGAATCGGCTGACTGTCGGCATCGGATCCTTCAGAACGGTTAAGAATCAAGAAGTTTCCGGGACGAGAGCTCGCAAAGGCCACGGCAACCACACATGAGCTGTTTCAACCTACCACGCGACCAAAAGCAATATCGACGAGTTCGTTCAACGTGTTCATTAAACTTGAGAGTCGGGCGGAGAGGCAAGTCATCGAAACTCGCGCCCACAACTTCGCAACCCGTTCCGCTCTGGGACTCACAGATCCGCATGCGCTGATGATGATTATAACAAAATGGAATCCGCCAGATCGCGAGTTTCGACGCAGGATTTGACATGTTCCCCGGTAAGAGCATAGGTGGGGCCCACAGCGACCGAATTATAATGCAGTTGGGTTGAAAGCGGGAGCCAATGCGCACGTCGTAGTTGGCGCATTCCGAGCCTGTACGGACTCTATTCCTTGTGGATTTGGATGTGCCCGCTCGTGATGAATCCCCCGTTGCTGTAGGACAAATTCGGTCCGGTGACGCTGATGAAAAACGTGTCCTGGCCCGCACCAGGCTCACCATTGTCACAAGCATTCACGGAGTACTTGTAGCCCAGTTTCTGGTTCACCTTGGCGTCGCCCTTGAACGTCCCGCAGTTGCCTTGGAAAGTGACCGACGGCACACTCGTGTTCGCGCTGTGCACATCAATGCTCCCACCCGTAGCGCCATCATCGTGGTAGGAAAGTGACGCGTTAGGCTTATCGTTCTGGGCGACAAATCCGAAGTTGGCGGTCTGACCAGGCGTTTGAGAAGCAATCTGGCCACCCCCAGTGATCTTCTTTGCCCCTGGCTGCGGTGGCGGAGGGCTACCTGCGCAACTTCGAGTCGTGACCACCGAACCCGCTGTCGCCATAAGCTAGTGCGTGAAATTCGCCCGAATCTTCCGGCGGCTCGTCGGGTTATCAGGACCGTTGTCCGGGCCGACCTCCGTGTTAACAAGATGATCATCAGAGAATGCAACATTGGCGAAGTGCTGTGGGTCGAAGGCGACCTGGAAAAGGTCCGCGAGACTACGGTCCGCTCCGCCACCGAGGCCTCCCGTTGAAATCGTGCCGCGATGGATAACGTGATCGCTGATCACACTCTGCACAAAAGATGGCGGGGCATCGTGACCGTTGACGCTCTCGGCGTAATATACGTTCCATTGCGCCCAGTTCTGCATGCAAGTTGTGCCGCTATTGCATGCCGCTCCCTGCGTGGCCGGGTGTCCTGGCTCCAGAATGCTGCGGTCGTTGGAATTGCCGGTCCGATCATCGCCGAACCAAACGATCCCAACGTGACCATTGGCGTCGGCCGCGATCCACGGGAAGACGTTGGCATTGCCCCCATTCACCGGGAAGCTCACATTCATTGGGTTCGACCAGGTCGTGCCCTGATTGGTCGAGAAGGAGTAAAAGATGTTGGAGTTATCCGACCAGACGGCGTAGACGAACCCAAAGTCATCCGTGGCAAGAGCCGGGAAAAGGTTGTTGGCGCCTTGATTCTGAGCGCCCGCCGGACCACTGAAGACCTTGGTGTCGGTGAAGGTGAAAGCAGGCAGACCCAGCTTGACGTCGGTCGAGACGCCGACGTAGATGCTACGGAGGGCTCCCGCCGCGAGGTTCTCCGTTACATTGTCCGGGGCCACGAAGATCTGGTACAGGTTGCCGCGGCTCGCGCAACTGCTGCGATCCACCTTGATCTGTCCGGCGGTGTTGGCACTGTTCGTCGCCGGTATACCGCCCACAGCGGGGAACGTCTGCGGGTCGATCGCCTCGCCAAAGCCATCAACGTAGGTCCGTCCACCGTCATTCGAGCGCTGCACTTCGATGTTAAAGGTTGCCACGTCATGGTAGTTCAAATACACCGTTTGAGCGTCGGTGCCATCGATCCACTGGCGGTCGTCGCCCGGCATCAGCGCAACAGCCGGATTCGGCGTGCTGAAGCTGTCGCCCCGTTTGATCGAATGCGTCCCGGTGACGCCCGGCGCGATCGTCAGGCTCACCAGGGCTAGATTCGGCGTTCCGCTCGTCGGCTGGTTCACAGCAATGTCCACGTCGCCGCCGCCCAATCCAACGCCCAAAGGGTCAAGGTTGTTATTAGCGCAGCCGCCTTGCGACATATTGAGGATGCCACAGTTGTCGGGCTGGCCTTCGTACTTGAAGGGGTAGGTGCCGCCTGAACCGGGCGCGCCGTCCACCGCGGCGTTGTAGCGATGGAGGTCGACGCCCCCGGGCACGCCGCGGATGCTCGAGACATACACGGTGCCTTGTGCATCGACGCGGACGCTAGGCTCGAGTCCGCGCACGGTGAACGAGGCTCCAGAATTGGCGATCGGCGCGGTGAGCGGCAGTGTCAACTCCTGGTTGTTGCTAAACCCGTTTACGGCCATGACGGACCTGTGGCCGATTACCAGAGCCAAGGTACTGAGCAGACTGAGCGCTAGAAGCAAACGCAATCGAACTTTATGAAGCTTCACGCGACCTCCTCGCTTTTGGGAGTGGCGTTTCGCAGGAGACAACCCTGGACACGTCGAGACATTAATGACAGCAAATGGAGGATTCCATAGGAGATATGCTGTCATTGCTGATCAGGGAAAAGCCTGAATGGGGGCAGGCGGGGTTTGTGAAGCTTCCACAACTGAGATTTGACTCGGCTGGGTGGTAGGGTTGGGAGTTCTGGCGCGCGTTGAAAGATGAGCCCGCAGTCGATGCGCCCGAGGGCTGTTGCAAGGACGGGCTCTAACAGCGCCATCTCCTCCGATGAAGGCCTCTCAAACATCTGGGCCCACCTCTGGATGTCCTCAGGGGTTATTGCTGGACACCTTAGGCGTTCAATGGAATCGATCAGCTAGCGCAGACCGCTCGGGGATAGACCGCTCGGAGTCTAATTGAGCGAAGATCGCGATTGTGTGCTAGACTCTTACTGCGCTTAATGCATCGGTTGGTTGTGCGGTCCCTCTGGTTTGAAGAGCTAATCTGAGAATACCCGCCCATCGTTTCCCTCCGTCGTTTTCAGCGTAATTCAAGAATTAAGACCGGCAATCTAGATTGCCGCGCTCAGCCGCATGTTCGTGTGCTGTTGCGACAATCTTCGCCGGCAAGAAAGCAAAATGCAAAGTTTTTCAGAACTCTCAATATCTCCTTCTTTGAAGGAACGACTCAAGGCAGCACGATTTTCAGTGCCAACGCCGGTGCAAGCGGCGGCAATCCCGCAAGCACTGGCGGGTAAGGACGTGATCGCTACGGCCCAGACAGGAACCGGCAAGACGCTGGCATTTCTCGTTCCGGTGATCGAAAAGCTGTTTGGGCAGAACGCGCCGGGCATCACCGCTCTCGTGCTCGTTCCCACGCGGGAACTCGCGATGCAAGTAGTCGCACAAGCCAACGCACTACAAGGAAAACAGGCCCCACCAGCGGCCCTAGTGGTTGGTGGGTTACCCGAGGGCCGACAACTGGACACTATTCACAACGGAGCCCGGCTGGTGGTGGCGACTCCCGGTCGGCTGGAGGACTATCTTGACCGCAGATTGATATCTCTCCGTGGCGTCAAGACGCTCGTGTTGGATGAAGCGGATCGCATGCTGGACATGGGATTTCTACCTGCGATACGACGGATTGCGTCCGTACTGCCTAAAGAACGACAGACTCTCTGTTTTTCCGCAACTATGGAGGGAGCGGTATCCCGACTGGTGAGCGACTACACGAGAAGCCCTGTGCGTCTGGCATTCGGTTCTACGTTGAAACCATCGGAGAATGTGCGGCTCCAGGCATTCGAAGTGGCCGAAAACGGCAAGCCGGAAATGCTGCAGAATCTGCTCGATAAAGAGACCGGCCGTTGCCTGGTCTTTTGCCGGACCAAGCGCGGGACCGAGCGGATTGCTAAGAGCCTGAACCGCCTGGGAATCCATGCGGCGATGATCCACGGAGACCGATCGCAATCCCAGCGAATTGCAGCGCTAACCGGATTTCAGCGGGGGCAGTACCGCGTGCTGATCGCAACGGATGTGGCGGCCCGCGGCATTCACGTGCAGGACATCGCACACGTCATTAACTATGACCTTCCTGAGGTAGCCGAACACTTCATTCATCGTGTTGGCCGTACGGGGCGAGCCGGTGCGCGTGGTGTTGCTTCGACTCTCTTCGTGAGAGAGCAGCGGACGGAGTTTTTCCAACTGGAACGGGCACTTGGGATTCAAATCGAGAGAGTTTCAATGAATGGCGAGTCGTTCGGGAAGAGAGCGCGGGTTCGTCGACCTGGCGTGGAACGCATAGCGGCAACATCCGGCCCCAGGATGGTTCGTTTGCCTGGGGAATTTCTGCAAGCCCAGATGGAAAGCTAATTGCCGCCGGGAGATCGATCCCCGGTTCTGGTGATAGTTGTATACTGAAACAGATAAGCGTGCCATCATGGATGGGCCGCGTTTGTCGCTCTTTCGAAACCTCTCGCTCCATTTAAGAGGCTCCTAAGGTCGCACTTGCGACTGTTCCTTTTTGGAATAGTGAGGCTCTGTGAGCAATGAGGTTGTCCTACAATACGTTGGGTTTGAAACTAGGGGAGCCGTCCGCGAATATGCTTTCACCGTCCGCGGTTCCGGCGGCGAATCCTCCAGCTATTTTGTGACCATTGCGAACGACGCTTTCCTGGCGCATCGCGTGCGCTATCAGGATGCGCCGGACATCTGTTCCCTGCGGCTTCGCCGGGAATTCGCCACGGAAACCGGCCAACCTCGCTTCATTCGCTTCGCCGTCACGGACGCAGAACTGACTGATTACCAGCACACCCACACGCCGAAAACGAAGCCCGGCACCGCTGCCCACCGGAAAGACAACGAGTCTTGATTCCGCTCACCACATTTCGCAGGAAATTGACGATGTCCTGTCCACCTTAGAGCGCCAGGGCATTGAGATCGACGAGGACCTTCCCACCGCGGCGGGTGCCGCTGCAAATCTCACGGAGGGTCCCGAATCCGACTGGAAAGAGGAACTCGCCGCCGAAGCGGGCCTTGACCTTAGCCAGCTTCGCTGTTGACCCCAAATCACACGATGCGGTCCGCATCTACCTCGGGGAGATGGGCTCAGTGCTGCTGCTCACCCGCGAGGGCGCGGCAGGTCATCGCCAAGCGCATCGACCGCGGGCAACTCGTGGTCATGAAGGCCCTCACGCGCTCGCCCATCGTCATTAGGGAAATCATCGTCGTCGGCGAAGGCTTGCGCAAGGGCGTGCGCTCCACCAAGGAAATTGTTCGGTTCGATGATGAAGAGCTCACCGAAGAAAAAATCACCAACAAGACGGAGCAGAAGCTTCGGCAAATTGAGAAAATCGCTGAGCTCTATAAAACCGCGCTGAAGCAAGCGAAAAAACTGGCGAAGACCCCAAAATCCAAGAGGCCGTCCTATCTTCGAGTCCAATGGGCCGTTGGCCGGACCTGCATCCAAATTTCTCTGGCGATACTTGATTGATATCTCTTTCCATTGGCTGGAGAAGAAACGCCTGGTCGACAAAATGCGTTTGGCTGTCGAAGGCTTGCACGCAGCCGAGCTGACAGAGATCCCTTCCTTGCGAAATCACCCCAATCACTGCCTCGGAAAGCCTCGGAAATGTTGCATGGTGTTTAAGGTGAAATCCCAAAAATCATCACATGAAAAAGGGCAACGGTACGTGACCTTCGTTACCGCTTTTCCGTGGTGGAAGACCTTTTGGGTGAGGGCGAAGAGGTTCAACGCCGCCGACCGCCTCCACGCATGGGAGCGCCACCGAAGCTGCGCATCGAGTTAAAGTTTTGATTACGCTGAGCGCCTTTGCTGCGCATTTGCTGTTGGGTTTGCAGCCTTGGTTCTGGCCTATCGATGGATTGCCAGCCGTTGCCGCTGTTGGTCGACCAACTACCGCTATCTCTGTTGTAACGGTACACCGTGCCGTCTTTGCCTGCATAGATGTTGTTCTTACCCGCAGCAATACCCGCGTTCGTGTTGGTGTTGTAAATGAACCCGCCGCGCCCAGCCGTGCCCTGCCCGGTGTAAATGTTGCCCACATATCCAGCTCCACCGCCTGCGACGATACCAGTGTTCGGGTTGTAGGTGGCGCCACCGCGGTATCCGTAAGTGTTCCCCGTGTAGATATTGGTGTTGTAACCCCTGCCAGCGATCGTGCTCCTGCCTGTTTGTGTATTGTGATAGGCGCCGCTCGTCGCAGCGCCGTAGTTCCCGGTGTAAGGATTCGCCCAGGCTGCGCCCGTACGCGAATAAGCTGTGTTGCCCCAGACCCCGTACACGTTGGCGACGGCAGCGCCACCCCATGCGCCCCATCCGTAATATGGATACCAACAGCATCCGTAATACGCCATTGGGCCCCACCATGGGTAGTGCCAAGGATAGTAGCCATATCCGTAACCGAAGCCGACGCTCCATCCGGTATCCTCGCTGTAGGTGAAACCTGCTCCCACACCATACGTATAGGGCCAGCCGTACCAAGCGATCGGACTAATATATGGCGGGTAATACCAACCCGTACCGTAAACCACCGTCATTGTGTTGGCTGAAACCACAGTGCCGTAATATCCCGGCGTGTAACCCACGTGCACAACATCGGGGGTCGAGTTGTACACCTTCACGTAGGTCACGTTGTAGAGCGGAGAGCTGGGCGGGATGTCGTAGATCTGTGCTGGCACCGCGTCGGCGACGAGCCACGGGCCTTCCGGTGACGATGCTTTGAACCATACTCCTGCTTCAACGCCGTAGTAGTTGTTGTCGGACACTTTGATGACAGAAGCGCTCGTGTTGTTGGCGTAGCTCATGGCCGTGCCTTGAATGGGCAGGAATGTCGCTTCGCCGTCATACTGCACCGTGAGCTTTGCCTCTGAACGTGTAATAGTGGCCGTTTGCGGAATGGAGTTGGCGATCAACGCCTCTTTTGCTTCCGGTGTTCCCGGAACCGACGCGAGCACTGTGCCTTTGGGATTATCCGCTGGAATCTTCCCGAAGTCCGGAGGCATATCCGCCGCAGTCACGAATGTCCAGGATCCGTCGAGCGTGCCGCTTTTGAACCAGCGGCCCGAGATCAGGAGGTAGTACTCGTTGTCACCAAGCCGAAAAATATTGCCATTGGTATTGACCACATACTGAAGGCCAGTGCCGGGGATGAGGTTATACGTTGGCTCGCCTTTGCTCTCGATCATCTCCGTCGGCTCGAAGACAACGTACACTGCCGGAGTCTCTGCGAGCTCCACTTTCTTCTCGGTTCGTTTCAGGGAAGGTTGCTGTGAAGTTTGTCCTCCGTCGGGCTTCTGTGCACTGTTCTGGCTGACGATAATTTCCTCGGCCCTTTTCATAGCGTCAGATAGTTTCTGGGCATACTTCCACGGTCCTTCGAGCGCTTTGGCTTGAAGCCACCTCTCCTGCACGCGGAGGAAGTAAAGCCGCTCGTCGCTATCGTAAAGAATGATGGATCTCGTGTTGATCACGCTCTGAAGTTTTGTGCCGGGCACATCACCCATCTGAGGTGTGCCGTCAATCAACACCAGCATGGAAGGTTTTGTCGCGATGATCACCTTAGGCGCGTCGTTCTTTACGTCGACGCCTTTGACGACATCGCTGTCCGCTTCGAGTGCTGCCTCCAGTCGGTCCAGCGAGATGGTTCTCGTGGCGCCGGGCAACTTTCTCTCCAAAAGTGCAGTGAGTTGGGGCTCCTTGTCGGCAGCCACCGGAAATTTCACCTTGGTGATCTTGGCCTGGTCCAGTGTCACCAAGCGATTGATCTTGTCCACCTCGGTTCGTGCCTGAATCCAAACGACGCCGTACTTGGTAGCGGTCTCTCTGGCTTCCTTCAGCTCGACAGCGCAATAGAGGTCAACGAGGTTTCCATCCCACTTGTCCACCTGGGGCTGATAGATGGTGAAGGCGTCGGCATCACTGGCGAAGGTGCGCGGCCAGCTACTCTCCGACGCTTGTTTCGGTGGTGTCGTGACGATCTTCGGTTTAGGACTGTCCGGTAGCGATTGCTGCGCGTTGGCACTGAAGAGCGAGGAGACCACGAAAATCAGGCTGCAGAAGACCGATAGTAGAGCATGGGTTGCAAACCGACCAATTCGCATGGTGAAACCCCCGCCGCAGCTGCACGTGCCCCGTTTAGTAGGAACTCTTACAGCTAACCGCGGCGCGTCAGAAAATCGTTACTGCGGCGCTACGCCTTCGCGCGCGCCAATCTCGTGCCGGGGCCGAAAAGCCAAATCACTCCAAGACCGATCCCTTCGGGAGAATTCTTCCACCGGAGCGATCTCGAGAGAAACTGTTTCTTTTGACAGCATTGGGACGCTTCTCCAGAGACACCAGGCGCGTCTTGCTACTGTTTAGGAAGGAATTTCAACGCCCACAGGCCAGTCGGTGTCCGATGAGCGCGTCGGGCCAGCCGTGGAGGGAGTCATCTTAGGTTGCAACCTGAAGCAACTCGATGAACCTGGTTTGCTCAATTCGGTGGCCTCTCGCATTGCAGAAACAAATCCCGCAAGTACTGGTCATTTTGCCAGTTGGCCGAACCCGGTGTGAAGGCTTGATAATGAACACAAATGACTAAGAGCGGCGGGCAAAGCGTCTCGCGGTCCATGAACAGGACTATGACGAGACGCGGCTGCGCGGTTCTGCTAGCGGTTTTCGCGTTTACGCCCTGTGCGGTCGGCCAGGAAATCAAAACCGAGGTGGTGAGTGCGTTTGTGTGGGGAGAGGATTCCCGCTCGGGCGCGATGTCCTCGACCATTGAAGACCCGCTGACCGGCCATTCCATCCACAAACTAAGGTACGGCCCAATCGAGATGAGTTCCCGAATCGGATTCGAGCGTGTCAGTGCCTACGAAGTGGGGACTTACCTCAACTACACGACGACGATCGTCAACGGCTCGGACTCGACACTGTCTGTGCGATATGGCGGAATCAGTATTGATGGGCGTGCAGTCTCCCTTCCATCGGTTATTCTTCATGGGAAGAAACTCAACAAGCGTGAACGCAAGAACACAACAAATGCCGTTGAGCCTGAGAAAATGCAATGCTTTACCGGCGGTTTTCTTTCCCATGATCACTTGTTTTCAGCGGACGGCGCCTCGCAGACTCTTAACGTCTCTCCCAAAACTGCGCTGACCGTTTCATCTGTGGTCCGGGACCTTCGCAGTTATCCCCTCCTTTGTTCAGTCGAAGGCTGCCACCCTGTCGGAACGATCCGCTACTACCTCACCGTCAACAGCCAGGATTACGTCTTTGTGTGGCCAGGACAATCTGCAATCTATTGCGGCAACTGACCTCGGCAGAAGCATGTTTTAGGAGCCATCCGCGACTGCCGGCATTGCGTCTGCTGATTTCGAGTGGCTTGTCGATCGGCTAATCGGCCGAGATGATCTGATTCCTTGCAGTCGTCCTCCGCCAATCCACTAAGTCCATGTCGACTACGCCTTTGGTGCCATCCAACTGCTCAAACACCAACGCATTTCCATCTCTTCGATATTTGCTTAGTTGCAAAGTTTCGTTCGACTTCAGCACCAGGATCGTGCAACGCATGGGCGGCTTCCAGTCGGCGGTGGTTGCCAAACTCTCTCCGCCACCGATCTGCTTGAAGAAGGCCGGCTCGGCGATGTTCGCACTTCTCCCCGTAAAAGTGCTCGGCTGGGCCGACGACGCATAGGGTGGCCGATCCGGCTTCATTGGCCCATAGGCCACGGTCGCCGGAACGGAAATATCATCCATTAAGCGGAGCTCAAGCGATTCCTCGCCCTTCAACGTGGGCCGGGGACCGCGCCTCGGCAACGAAACAACTTTCCACGGCCATAACACCGGGATCATCCACTCAGCAACGTCTCGCTTCGCATGTCCCTTCCCGTCGATGTCTCCCTTTTTGTCCACCTTAAATCCCTTCGCTTGAATCACTTTCGCGGGCACGGGCAAATCGCCGTACGGCAGAATCACCCTGTCGAACGAAATCTTCAAATAACCTTTCCCGATAAAGTGCCCTGGTTCTTTCTCCGCTTCCAGGTGCCCGCCCAACATACTGCCTCGGGGAAACAGTATTTTGCCAAACTCCTGCTGCGTGCGCAGGTGGCACAGCACCGGGTCTCCCACGGTTGCGGTGGCCGAAGAGAAATCTGGTTCATTCAAAGTGCATTGCAGGAGTGTCCCGGCTGGTACCAATAGGTCCCTTTGAGCGTAGACCCCACCAGCAGACACGAGCATTCCTACCGCAACCGCCAAGTTTCTGATGAATAGCCTCATACATCTACCTCCTGATAGCTTAAGCGCACGAAATAGTGTGGACTAGGACACCCGCAAAAGGTCTGCACCCGTCGACTCACTTAAACGTCTGGTCAACGAACAAGTGAGAAACGAAGGCTGCAATTGACCTTGCAAAGCTCGCGCCAGAAAATATTGGAGTATTGCTGGAGTCGCCACTGTTAGTTTTGACAGGTGGGTGGAGATACCAATGGAAATAGACAGCCAGACCATAAGTCATTTATTGTCAATTTCTTACAGATTTCGTTCTGGCAGAAGTAACAGTTCCTATTTGGGAATAGCTGTATCGGAGAAGAGACTGTCGAGGAGTGTCACAGTGCCCCGCAGAATGTGGGCAATCTGTTTGTTCCTTCGAAATGGCGGGAAATAGGATACGTGGTTGTGCAGGCCAAATCGGTATCCAGCAGGCCATCTCCTTTTGGCACATGATTTCCGAACGGTCCTCGCCGTCAAGAGGTGCTTCCTCGCGCCTTACGCTTGAGGGCCGACAAGCCTCGGCTTTTGAAGCCGGGGATATAAGGCCCTCTTGTTCTTTTTGAATGTGGCAACATAAAATGCTCTCGTCTAAACGACCTATGGGCGGGCAGCCCAAAAGTAAAGCCTCTTCGTGGTCCTCCGCTGAAGTAGGGCGGTTGTGGGAGGAACCCACCGAAGCCATCTCGGGAAAACGAACCGAGAGGCCGTAGGAATCCTCGCCGCTTGCGGCGAGGAGGATGTCAAGGACTGGTGCGCAAATGCATCCGGGGCCAACACATGCTTTCAGGGATTGAATATCATCACTATCCAAGTGCTCCTACCCGAGGAGGTGCGGTGCCACTAGGTTGAGGATTCGCGAAATGTAATGATCTTGGTCTTTTTCCAGAACCTTGGAAACTTGTTGCTATTGGGTCCATGAAAACCACCTGGCTGTCGCTGACGTAGGCGCAAAAAACTCACATCGGAACCATCGAAAGCGACCCGCGCTTTCGGCGCCTCGCTTATGAACCTTCCTGCGGATGGGTCGTAGTATCTGCCGCGGTAAGAGGATCCGTCATGGATGTCAGCTGCCATGGAGTACGCTCCCCGTTGTCCGGAATTCGCTAGATGAACAGGTCGGCGCCGACGTGGAAGAATGCTGCCAGCTTTTTGGCTTGCGTTTTGCTAATGGAGCGCTTGCCGTTGAATACCTCGGACGTAATTCCTTTCGATCCGAAGATTTTCCAGAGGTCCTTCTGCATCAGATTGCGAGCCTCCATTAAATGGTGAAGTGTCTGCCGCGGACGGGCCTTCGGAATGGGATGGCGGCGTTCCTCATAATCCTCAATCAGTACCGTCAGGAGTTCGGCCAACTCCTTTTCTTCGCGGGAAGTGTCCTCGCGTTCGTCAAGACGCAGAAGCTCGCTGGTCAACCGTTCACATTCCTCATCCGACCGGATGACGTGTGGCAGCGTCCGGCGTAGCAATTGCCCATATGTCTTCTCGTCAAGGTCGACTGTGGTCGTGCTCATTGCTTCCAATCTCCTCGGTCATACTCCGCGTGCGTCAAGATATAAAGAACGAAGACTCGTTGCGCCTGGTAGTTCACCCTTGCGACCAGACGATACTTGTTGCCCGCGATGTTGAATACTGTTCTTCGTCCAACCAGATCAGCTTTGCCGTACACCTGTTTCATTTCCGCAGGCGTTTTCCAATTCGCCCTGCGAACCACCGCGTACCAGGATTCGAGGCTGGCTTTCGCGTCCGGGTGCCGTTCCCAGAACGGCACGAGGGCACCTCGCTTGATGATGCGCACGTCCCGCATGTTCTCATAATGAGAACATGCAGTCAAGCCGTTTTGCGCCGACCTGATTGTGCCTCCAGAAGAGAGCCAGCAACAGTTGCAACGTGAAGGCAGATAATCGCGAGAAAAGAAGCAACGGAGGCGACAAAACAGCAGCAGAATTTTTAGTAATGGTGTTTAGGTAGAAGACGATCCAGCCGATCGAGAGAAACACCAGCCCTCACCAGAGGAGGCGAAAATCCATCCTTGTCCATCAAAGTGGGGTTGTAGGTCGGTGCATCGAATCCATTACCATAGCTGCCCGCGAGCGGCGCCAATTTCGCATCATGACGTGCTGCCTGTCGTTTTCGTTAGTGTTGCGCGAAGGCTCACGAGAAAAACACTGCTTATACGCTTCCCTCTTGTGAACTGTTGCCGGGAGTCTAAATGCTTCGAGGATCAGGTCCACGCGCCTGCAGACATGATACTTCTTCAGCAACGCCGAGACGTGAAACTTCACCGTGCGTTCGGAAATGTTCAGCTTTGCTGCGATCTCCTTATTGCACAGATTTTGAGCGATGCAGGCAAGCACTTCATTCTGGCGCTGGGTCAGGGCCAACGAGGAGTCTGGGCTCGAGGGGTCGGGGCGGGCGGAACAAGTGCGGATGAGCTCCATTGCTCGCCCCGCCAGGTTTTCCACTAGATCCTCACCGGTTGCGACCATAACGCCGAAATCTTTGGGCATCTGTTGTCGCGCCACGCAGTGCATGGCCAGCAGGCTGACTGCCTGCTCCTGCGGCATACGCCCGTCTTCGCGGGCCGTGACTTCGAAGAGTCTAGTGCCGGTGCTCTTGTCAAAGAAAACGAAAATCTTTGGATGTACCGAGAAGCGGCTGGCTCGCTCCTGACCGGACTGCAATTTCCTTCGATGATCCATTTCATGCCTCCTTCCTCCAAGGCGAGCAGACCTTGGAACACAAAATCTTGTCATGACGCGCTCGCTAGCCTGGCCTGGTGGGCAAGAGGCGTACCAAAGGTTACCAAAGCAAAGAGCGAACTATAAGAAGAACGAGGTTAGTTGGAAGAAGCTTTGTCCTATGACAAGCGCCGCACTTTCAATCCCAGAAATCCAGAGATGGATCGGCTAGCGCTAGTATGTCTCGGCGAACTCTAGCAATCTCAATGGTTGCTTCTAAGTCCTCAATATTCAACGTGTTAGCGGTAGGAAGGCCAATGTTTTCTGGCTCTGCATGATCCCCCCGCTATGCGACCAAATCAGAATCAGGAGGATTGCTAGCCTAGGCGAACTTTGAGGCGTGATAACCGGGGAGAGCTACCAAACTCCCTTGTTGGGTAGAGCACCCCCTGTCGGGACTGCGCAACCACACGGTCAGAGAGTCAAACGCACTAGGTAATGGTACTCCTAAGATTTACCCAACGATGGGCAAGGATTTTCATCTTTCGGGAAGACCTGGCTCTCTCTTCGGGGCGCATCGCGGCTCAGTGCGGACCCACGAAGGTGTCGACCTGATCGCGCCGGCGCTTGATGCGCCTTGGCCCTCCGCACTGTCCGGACCGCGGCTTTTCGGGGACTTTCGCGGATCTCTTTTTTCGCTGCGCGGCACGTGAGAGGCCGCAACTCGGAGGAGACCCATGAGCGCAAAGATAAAGAGCCGTCCGGACAACGAGGGGAATCCTCAATCGACTTTACCGGGCTCTCAGAGCAAGAAGTCCGGAGCGTGCTGGCGGGAGCGCTAAATTCTCTCCGCGACGTCTGCCTTACACGACCTTCGTGGAAAGCCTATCCTGCTCCGTTAAAGTGCCACAGCGTTGGCAGAGGAACGAGCGTTCCCACCGGGAGTATCGGCGCTTGCGCGTGAACTGATTGTGCCTCCAGAAGAGAACCAGCAGCAATAAGAACGTGACGGCAGATAATCCCGACCACAGAACCAACGGAGGCGACAAGACAGCAGCAGAATCTTTAGTAATGGTGTTTATGTA
>Ga0209154_1000636_pt1 | contig 22590 bp, 14 predicted proteins | sample GraSoiAngelo_121_FD_185878 | JGI IMG/M metagenome (GOLD analysis project Ga0209154, IMG submission 185878) | Grasslands soil microbial communities from the Angelo Coastal Reserve, California, USA - 14_0919_12_20cm (SPAdes) (version 2) | ecosystem: Environmental > Terrestrial > Soil > Grasslands ... | reverse complement strand
CCGTTTGCTTCTCTAATTCTCTCAGGAACTTCTCTTTTGCATCTGGAACCAAGAGAAAGTAAGCCAAAGTCATCCGGAAGAGAGAAGATTTTGTCAAACCTTTGATTTCTCCTCTCCTAACCGCACTGGAAAAACAGTTCAGAAACAATTGATGAGACAGAACTTCGTGTTTGAGTTCATTTATGGCTTGAGTTATGTTCTCATAAGAAATCTGTGTCAAAGGCTTACGCTCGATTACAAAAAACGCTTTCCCAGATAACCTCTTTGCCCGCTTCCTTCTTGCAGATTTTCGACCGAGAAAACCATCCTTGTTAGGCATCAATAAATATCGGATTCCACCGACACATCTCGGGAAAGAGCTACGGTGGTTGCGACTATGGAGATGGAAGGCATATCGTTCAAGGTCAGCCACATCTGGCTGTACGTGAAAGACACGCAGAAATCTATTCGGTTTTACCGAGACATCATGGGTTTCAAGGTCGTTGAAACGTTCCCGGACGGTGCTCTCCTGAAGGCTGGAGAAATACTGATTGGAGTCCACCGAGAAGAAGGCGATAGAAAGAGCTTGCCAGGCGGAACCTCAATCATCATTTACACCAAGAATATTCAGAAGGGCTATGATATACTTCGGCAAAGAGGAGTAACCTTTCTAGCACGAATCGAAAAGGAGCCGTACGGACTGATAGCCAGCTTCAAAGACCCTGATGGATACCTTCTAGAACTTTGGCAACCATCATAATCGTCAGAGTCTGCGAAGAAAATCGTCTAGGAAGCTCTCACCATTCGGTCAATCGTTGTTTCGAGGTTTTCCCTCGTCTTCACTGGCCTCCAACCAAGGACTCGTTCTGCTTTCCGTACTGATTGTATTCTGGGACCGGTCCGTGCTGATCCTGTCACGATTCTGATTTTGCTCTTCGAACCTAATGACTTGACGACGATCCGACAGACATCTAGGTCCGAGACGTAGGCAGCGGGATTCGACAGATTGAAGACTTGGCCGAAGCTCTTCCTCTTAAGGGTAGCAAGAATGAAGGCCTGGACAACGTCATCGACATGTATGCAAGCCCCACCCTCTCCTTTCGTCACCTCTATAGTGTCTCCCTGGCGAGCCTTCCGAATCGTCTCCTGACCGAGGTCTTGATACTCGCTCTCATCAAACACAACATCAATTCTGAACACGGTGACAGGAAGCTCATACTCGTGGTAGTGCATCAGGCAGAGTTTTTCGGTGGCAAGCTTAACGATCGCATACGAAGGCCCCGGACCACCCTTCCACAGCTCGGGTCGACATGTAGTCTCCTCGTCCAGAACGGGAGACTTTGTCTTCCCATAGACTGCGATGCTACTTGAAAAGAGAAAGTGCTTCACTCCAGAAGACTTTGCGGCCTCCAGAAGGTTGCATGTTCCCCCAATATTTGTTGTGAAGAGTTCGCGTAAAGGAAGTTTTCCATGCCAACTATGCCCGTCCCAATTAATGGCGAAATGGTAGACCACATCCACACCCCTAACGGCTCGCCTGACTAGGTTTCGATCGACCATGCCACCACGTGAGGAATCGACTCCTAATCCAACAAACTCTAAGTTGGGATCGTCCACGTGTTTGAGGCGTCCAGTCTGAACATCGAGAACCCTCACCCGATGTCCTCTTTCCAAGAGCCGACGAACCAGCCTGGAGCCAATGAACCCACCTCCTCCCGAGACTAGGGCCTTCATGTTTTGCGCAAGTCTCTCAATCCCAACAGCAATATAGATTCGAGACTGGAGAACGACGCAGGATCGAGATGACCAACCGAGTATCTATTGAGATTCATCCTATAGAGGGCAGACACTCAGCAGCCCAAAAGTCAGAATTCATGAGGAAAGCCACAGAAGCGGTCGTAAAGATCCTTGGTTGCTCTCCAGAGGAGGTCGTAGTGAGCATAATAGAGTACAAGCCCGAGAATGTGAGCAGGGCTGGGACCCCATTCACCGAGAGAGGCTGAAGCTTGCCCACCGTCACGGTTGATCTCCTCGACTCAAAGGTCACACCGAAAAACAAGCGACTGCTGGCCGAATCTCTTACAGAGGTGTCTCAGAGACTCTCGACTACCCGAGCGACAGAGTTACCATAATCTTCCGAAGAACATCGAAGAGTGACATTGCCCGCGGAGGGAAACTTGGCTAATTCACTGAGTAGCGATGCCCCCGATTTCGAGCTTCAAAAATGCAGTTGCTTCAACTGGTTTGCGTCTTCAATTGAAGATTTGTGGGCTCAAAGTAGAACGATTGACCATATTTCACTCCATCTCGGTGGAAGCGGTGTCCTTGCGTACTTTGCTGGCTCCTTGGAATCTCGCGGTGGACCCTATGAGGGCATCGAAGTATCCGGAGACGCTTTCCAGCGCTGTGGCTTCGTTCCCACGCTAACTAGGACACGCTCTTGGATGACCAGCACACAGGCCTAAAACGCGAGGTAGAGGAGCTCGAAGTTTCAGAACCATGGATAGTAGAGCGTCGGGTCATCTGGCCTTGCAACTAGACTTCCGTATTGTCCACTAAAGCAAGGTTCTAGCGAAGAATCTCATCCCTTAGCTCTAGGCCTTTTCTGTTACGCATACGTCGAGGATCTTCCATTCCTTCCTTCCAGCATCGAGACTTGCCATGCCCCCTATCGGAATAACCGTGTTTGGGCAATTATGTCCGAACTCGTTCGCCTTCAGGATTGGAAAGTCGTAATCACTGGTTACCTTGAGTAAGATATCTTCCATCTGAATCTGTTCCGTCCTAGAACTCTGCAGACTGTGTATGTGGCCTACAATGACACCCCTTACCCTGTTGAAGACGCCCATCTGCTTCATCTGCGTGAAGTATTCGTCACACATCCCCGGTGTGGGCATGAATGATTCGATGAACATGATGGAGTCTGTGAAGTCTGGAAAATAGGGCGTTCCCGCTGAAAGGGCAAGACGGCCAAGGTTCCCTCCTACCAGTCTTCCCTCTGCCCTTCCGTCTCTCACTGTTCGCCATTCAGACTCTCTCCGGACATCGCCGACCCTGCCTCTCACGAGTCGATCCAGGAATTCGCTGACGTCATACTGATAGGGTCTGGTTCTTCCGAAACACCAGACAAGATTGGGTCCGTGGAACGTGACGAGGCCTGCCTTCATATGGATGGCGTTTAGGAGGAGGGTGAAATCGCTGAGCCCTAGAACTATCTTCGGGTTTCGTCTTATCAGTTTGTAATCGAGGAGGGGGAGAAGAGAGTTTCCGGTCTCGCCTCCCGCGGTATCGATGATGGCTTTGATGCCTGAGTCCGCGAACATCGAGTTGATGTCTTCAGTCCTCTCTCGGGGAGATCCGGCCGAATAGTTACCGGTCTTGAGGGCATTTTTTCCCAGCAAGACTTTGAAGCCTAGGCTCGTGAGGACCCTAATGCCTCGTCTGAGTTGAGGTCTCAGGTCTCTAGCGATTGCAGAAGATGCGGAGACGACACCGATAGTATCGCCGGTATCCAAGTGTCGAGGTATGAGCAACCTTTTGACTCGCATGACCTCCAAGGTGACGCTCACTCCCGAAGATAAATCCCAGCACAACGCGAGTAAAATCAGGAGACAACAATCTACTGGAATCGGCAATCTCGGGCCAAGGCCGCAGTGCCGAGCCGGCTATAACTCGGGGATCTATCTCAAAGGACCTGAAGGATATGCTTATTATAACTAAAGCCCGCAATTCTTCTGACTTATCCCATTCTTGTCCCAAGAAACTGAGCAGACTTGGGATTCTTCTAGGGAGAGCATGCTCCCGAATAACATGTGACGTCCTCTAACCTAAACAATGGTCATCGCCTCGCAATAAATTGGTCTGTAACTTGAACGACCTCATGTTGAGCGTCTGAATGAGTGATCAAGGTTAGTTTGGTTGTTTTGGAGGTCAAATCAATCTATGAGTGAGACTTAGTCGTCGGACAGGATGAAGACCCACTGGGGTCCGCCTCATCTCAATGCTTGAAGCAGGTCTTCGATTATGTCATCAGGATGCTCAAGACCCACTGACAGACGTAACAGGTTGGGCTGTGCGGTCGAATATTCCCCCTCGTTGGAGGCACGATGCTCGATTAGGCTTTCGGTTCCTCCAAGACTTGTTGCGTTCAGGAAGAGCTTGACTCTCGAAGCTACTCTTACCGCTTGATCGTATCCTCCTCTCACTTGGAATGACAGCATCCCACCGAAATACTTCATCTGCCGCTTTGCGATATCATGCCCCTCGTGGGTAAGTAATCCAGGATAGAACACGGCCTCAACATTAGAGGCTTTCTTCAGGGCCGTAGCTATCGCATTTGCGTTTGATGAATGTCTTTCCATTCTGCAAGGCAGGGTTCGAAGTCCTCTCAGAACCAGCCATGAATTGAAAGGAGAAGAGACGGAGCCGAGAACTTGACGCACGCTCAACAATTTTTTGACCAAATCGCTCCTTTTACCAAGCACTAATGCTCCGCCTTGGACGTCACTGTGCCCACCGAAATACTTGGTCGTTGAGTACAAGACAATGTCCGCGCCAAGGCCAATGGGGCGTTGGATGATGGGAGTGGCGAAGGTGTTGTCGAGCAGGACTGGCACGTTTGAAGCATGAGCAATTTCAGAGATGGCCTTGATGTCTGAAATCTTCATGAGGGGATTAGACGGTGTATCAACCCAGACGAGCCTAGTGTTTGGACGAATAGCGGCCTTTAGCCCTGCTAGGTTCTGCTGATCAACTACTGTTGAATGTATTCCCCAATTCGGCAAGAAGTCTCGATAGAGACGGCGAAACGTGACGTAGATATCGTCTGGAAAGATAACATTGGAGCCTGGTGGTAGGGTCTGTAGGATCGCGACGCCAGCTGCCATTCCTGATGAGAAGACGGCGGCAGCTTCGCCTCCGTCGAGCTGCGCAAGGGCTTCCTCTAGCCGAGATTGAGTTGGGTTCTTTTCTCGAATGTATGAGTAACCGTGGATCTCCTCACTGGCAGGTCCATGCTCGTATGTGGTTGAAAGATGAATCGGAGGAGCGACTGCCCCAGTGCTTGAGTCGACTTCAGCACCGGCATGAACAGCGATAGTTTCGATCTTCATGCTGAACTACGGCAAGGGGTGCCTCTAAAAAAAAGGTCCATGACGGCAAACTTATTCGCTTCCGACGGGAAGGACTTGCGGGAAGACAGATGGCTAAACTGGATTGGGTGCAGCCTTACTTGGCGATAGGGCCGAGGCCGAACGATGAGCTGGACTGGCGTACCCTTGAGGAAGAAGGAATCACTCTGATCATCGATTTGAATGATGATTCCCTTGAGGCGAAAAAGTCAAAGGAATTGGGAATAAAGCACAAGGGCCTGAGGATAGATGATCCACCAAGAAGTCCAGAAGGTCTCGTATCATCATTCGGCCAAACCGTGAAATGGATAGAAGATGAGCGCGTTGCCGGGGGCAGGATCTATCTTCACTGCACCGCGGGCCAGCAGCGAAGCCCAACATTTGCTATGGCGTATCTAATGGCCAACGGTGAATCCAGGCAGAAGGCCGAGAGGATGGTGAAAGCGGCTCGTCTGGGAGTATGGCCTGGACCGGTCAAAATCGACCTGTGGAGACAGGCTCTCGACGTTTGGACTCGTCAACTGTCAAAAGAATCGGGATGAGAGCGCATTCCGTAGCCAAGGCGAGAATGATAGAATGGTATTGGTGCGGCCGCCGAACACCACACCATCAGTGCAAATCCCATAGGGGCCGCAAATTTTTCAGTACTCTGAATCATCTTATTCCTCCAAAATAATCTAGGTCTTACAAATCCGCGAGCGTTATGCCAGCAGAGCCTTTGTCGTCCGGGGATGAGTGCACCGCCGTTTAAGAACTGCGACGGATGGTCATTTTCGTTGGGCAAGGAACGTCGGTAGCAGGGTACGCTCCCGTCGATTTCACACGCTACGCTGAATTAGAGCCAAGGGCTTGGCCAAGGATCTTAAGCTGCGATTTTCTCAGGTGCTCCAAAAACGTGGACTGAGCGATGCCCATCTGTTTTGCAAGCTCTCTACTGTTCATGCGTCTAGGACAATCGAAGTACCCGCTTTCGACGGCGGTCTTCAGAATCTGAAATTGTTTCGGGGATAAATCCGACATGCTCGTAGAGCTCACTGGTCCATCTTCTTCACCGAATTCCAGCATCCTTGTTCTGTTGATTCTCACGACTCCAACTCTCTCAAGCTGAGAAAGAAGCGAGGTCTTGTTTTCCTCTTCCAGAAGAACCCTCCACAATTCCATTCCGCCAAATACTGGAATGGCCGCGGAAAAGAAAGCGTTGTTGTCCAAAACTGTCTTTGTGACCCAGCCGTTCTTGGACTTGAGTGTTACGTGGAACAGGACGCCGTTTCGCGTTCGCTCAATTGATTTGAGGGTTCTTACCGATTTATGGTCCCTCCAATAGTCCAGGAAATCATTGAGGTACTTTTCCGTGGAGGCGCTCGCGTACTGTAGGACCGAGGCCGTGTCCTTTCCGTTCGGTATCGATGAGAGAATCTTCATGAAGACTTCTGGAAACCTTTCCGTTGATTGGCTGGCAGGGCATCCATGATGGTAGATCGAAAAGTCAAGGGCTAGCAAAGGAGGTCGGGAATGGAATTCTCTCGAGCTGTCGATACGATATAAAGATAGGCCGCAAACCCGTGCAGGCTCGCCTCCAAGGATAATAATTGGAAATCTTCGAGTCAAGATAGAATCATTGTGGAAGAGTTGAGAATCCTCTCCTCTTTGAGACGTTGGCCTTTCCGGAAAGAGGCAGGCGCCAGGTAATGAGGTTACACTTCATAGAAAGGGGAAGGGGTCGTCCACTGGTTTTTGTTCATGGCGGAGGTGCAGCGGGAGAACCGTGGTGGGGGCCACAAATTGACGCCTTCTCGAACTTTAGACAAGTCATCTTGGATCGCGCAGGATATGGGCGCTCAAAGGGAAAACCGAATGGAAACTACCTAACGGATGCTTACGATTTCTGGCAGACTCTTGACGTCATCCGTCTCGACCGAGTCCACATCGTGGGACATTCAGGCGGGGGATGTGTGGGGGCTCTTGCTGCGTCTCTGAGGCCGGGATCAGTCCGGTCGTTAACGGTGATTGAACCACCATTCCTTGGATTAGCTTCGGGAAAATCTCTAGAGTATCGCAAGAAGCTAGAGGAATTGGTCAACGCCACAAACCTGTTCCAAGTCCCCGAACGTGCTGTCGAGTCCTTTCTAGATATCTTGGTTGGATCCGAGAGAATCGCCGAGTTGAAGAGCGGACCAAACTGGCAAGCAACTGTAAACTTGGGAACCAACATGTTCGTTGAAGCTCGTCATATTCTGGATTCAGACCTGAGACCTCCCGCCTTCTCAGCTCCTGCGTTGGTTGTCGCAGGAACAATATCCCCCCTTTACGATGTTGCTCAGAAGCTCGCGGGCTACTGGAATGCTGAATTCGTGTCGGTTGAAGGGGCGGGTCATCTCCTCAATCGGACTCATCCTGAGATCTTCAGTAAACATCTTCACTCCTTTCTGAGGCAGCAGCAACCTGTCGAGTTAGAATAGAATCTTTGGAAAAAGAGGCTGGAAGCTTCTCCTTTTGACACATTGGCTTTTCTGGGAAGACGCGTACATGAAAGAATTCGACTCGAGAGTCACCTCCATAGATCGAAACGGAGTGGTTCTAGATCAAACCTGCTTCTTTGCTTCGAGTGGGGGTCAACCGAGTGATACGGGTTCGATAGGCGGTGTCAGGGTTTTGGACGTTAAACGAGCGGCGAACAACGACATCGTTCACGTGCTGGAAACCGAAAAGGATGTGAGAGTAGGCCAACTCTTAAGCGGAAAAATCGACTGGGATAGAAGATACAAAATCATGCGTCTTCATTCTGCGTGCCACGTAATGAGTGGCGTCTTGAAGAAGAGCTTCAACGTTAGAAAACACACAGGTATCCAGATTCATGAGGACAAGGCTAGAATGGACTTTGACATGGAAAAATTGGACCAATCGATCGCTCAAGCAATTGAGAATGAAGCAAACAGGATTGTTGAATCCCGTTATGATATTATTGCGAGAGTCTTGACTTGGGAGGAAGTAAGCCGGGATCCCGATCTGAAGACAGTATCAGAAGATCGATACGAGAAATTTGACGTGCCTCGATTAGTGGATATTGTCGGATTCGATAGGCAACTGGACGGGGGAACACATGTACTCAACACAAAGGAAATTGGGAGAATCAAAATAGTAAGAAGAGAAAACAAAGGAAAGAACAACAAGAGAATCACGCTCGTTGTGGATAATCAATGGTGAAATTTGAGAGTGAGTACTATCCATGAAATTTAGCGTTGAACTGCCAGTGCAGTTTCGTGATGTTGATTGCCTTGGTCACGTCAACAGTGCAACATACCTGCAATGGATGGAGACAGCACGAATCGAGTTCATGAGACACCTTGGTCAAATAGAGCATGGATTTCGTCCGCGTTTCATTATCGCGTCGTGTCGATGCGAGTACATGAAACCCATCATAGATCAGCGTCGAGTGATAGTTTCCGTGTGGATAAGCCGAATGGGAACTCGGTCCTGGGACTTTGATTATGTGATCGGGAAGTCAGAGGAGGTTGTGTTTGCATTCGGCAGAACGACGCAAGTAGCCTTTGATTACAAGAGTGGATCTACAATTCCAATCTCCGATGAGCTGAGAAAAGACTTACAGAATCGATTCGGAAGACCTCTGGCATTCAAAGAGGCTATCTAAGTGATCTGGAAATCGAAAGGTAAGCCGTTGAGGTTCCTTGCATCGAAGGTGAATCGCGTTTGAACAGAAAAGATGCTGACGATCGCAGTAGCCAACCAGCATCAACCGAAGCAAGAACAAAGTCCAGAGGATTTCGTGTTGGATTATACTTTCTATTGTTGTTTTGCGGTCTCTCAGTCTTCATGATTTCTTATTTTACTTCGGGAGAGCTCAATATTCAGACATTCTGGGTTCCGCTTTTGTTTCTTGCAACTGCATTATTGATGAATCGAACCGTTCGTTTCAAAGTGTACTCGGAGATTTTCTTCGCGTTCTTCATTTTTTCATTCGTATGGTTGTTTAGGCACTCAATCCTTGACAGTTACCTCGTGCATCCGTTTTACTCAACACTCAACGGTAACGTTATCGCTCAACTCATTGACAGTTCATTAGTCATCGCATCGATTCTAGTCTTGACAAAAGTTTCAGGCGGAACGTTCTCTTCCATCTTTCTTAGAAAGGGAAATCTTCGGTTGGCAGTTATTGTTGGTTTACCCGTTGTGGTTATCATGTTCTCTGTTTCCGTGGGAGTTGCGCAGGCTCTCGGCGGATTATTTGGAAGTCAGGGGGTAAATTTTGGCTATCTTCTAACTCTTACACCATACTTGTTGGTCCTATCATTGTCAAACGGCATCAAAGAGGAACTTTGGTTCAGGGGGTTGTTTCTGAACAAGTACCAAACGCTGCTCGGAGCGAGACTCTCAAATTTCTTGCAAGCCCCAATATTTGCAGCAAGTTTGGTCGAGGCAGAGTTTGCGCCAGCTCTTCTCGTTCTCGTCATCATAGCATTCACTTTCGGATTAGGATCAGGTTATTTGATGAGAAGGACGAATGGAATACTTGGTTCTTCCTTATGTGAGGCAGGATTCACCATTCCTGCATTTCTGATACTCATTTCTACTCTAAAGTGAGAGACCGTAACAAATCATCATAATGACCGTAAGCTTCCTACAAATTCGGCGTTGCACGCGACTCTCTCGGCCTCTTGCTACGAAATTTTCCCACGCTATGTTTCTTGGATAAGGGATTCATTCGGCGAAATAGCCGCCGGGATTTGAATTCCCGGACCATCTAAGTGATGGTTATCTTAGGCACGGGTAAGGTGATTCAGGGTTTTGACGACGCCTTGATGGGTATGAAGGTGAATGAGGAGAAGGAGGTCGTTATCCCACCTGGGAAGGCGTACGGGAGGAGCGGCAACCATCCTATGGCGGGTAAGACTCTGCAGTTCAAGCTCCGAGTAACAAACATCAAAAGACCCTAAAGGTTCCCGGCTCCCGGTTTTCGCACTCTCGCGTCGCGAGATCGAATTTTTTGACATTTCTTGACAGAGGAGTTTGTGAAGGAACTAGCAGAGTTGGGCAGGAGAACGGTCAGCGAAGAACTGGTTAAAGAATTCGGTGGTATTCGGCTAGTTTCTTAGGCGAGCCTACGCCTATTTCGAAAGAACACTGCATCTTCTAACTGCAAACTTCGCTCCAACCGGGGCACTGTAACCCACTATCTCGTAGACGTCTTTCTCTTCGATGTCCTTGTAGGAAGTTATTTTCTTGTAATTGCATCGACAATCACAAGCGGTATTCCTCGATTTCTGACAAAGTTGTCCGGGTTTAGTCGGAGCCGTCGCGTTTCGAGGAGGTATGACGTCAGCTGTCACGATGATCCCCAATCACTCTGTTAGTGATCGACGATTTATCCCTTAGACGGAACCAAAATTGCAAACAGAATGAATATGTGTGTGATTCTTCGCTCGTTGAACTGAACTTAGTCTGTTTGCCTAAACCCCTGGCGTAATCACCTCTCCGTAGGGTCCTGTTACTGCTACAATTCCGATTCTTCCGTACGTGGCCACGTTCTCCTGGATCGCGGCCGAGACTCCTGCTGATGTGTTCGGGAATGTCCCGCCCGCCCCCGATGACACGGTAGTTTCTGGTGGGGTGGATGGACTCGTGGACGAACTAGATGAAGTTCCAGAGCCGTTTCCCCCGGTGAGGCTAATGTCGCCGATACCCAGCTTGTCTAGGCAGAAACCTGCCGGGGGTGCGATGACCTGGGGGACAATTGCAAATGCGAAATTTATCAGTCCGTAGATCACCCTCCACAACAATGTAGAACTGGCGACTTCTGCAGCTAAGACTAGCCCTGCAATCCAGGAGAGATGCTGAATGGCGTAATGGCCGACCTTGTATAAGATTGGGGGAATCACATCCCATAGGAATCCTAGAACGTCCTTGTTAAGGAGCAAATTGACATAGCTTCGAAGATAATCGGCGACCTCGAGCCCGAGCTGAAATATGTCGACTAGGTCCCGCTTTCCGTTTAGTTGGGGAACCCCCACGATGTCGAGGACTAAACCAACTATGTCGAAGGCAAAGTCTAGTGCTGATACGCATGCTCCAGTTGGATCATTGAATCTTTCCGGATTATTTCGAGCATAGCTGTACGGATTGAGCGATTGTCCGTCGCAGAGTTGTGGAGAAGCTGGATCCCTGGAGATGAATCTACCGATTGTAGGATCGAGATAACGAGCGCTGTAATAGTAGAGCCCAGTCGCGGTGTCCTGGGCTTTTCCGGTATACTTGTAGGTCGGGTCGGTTCCAGTTGTTCCGAATTGGCTGCCAAATGGCTGGTAGTTTGTGGAAAAGCTAGTCGTGCTGCCCGTTGTTACTAGTCTTGTGCTTCCGAGAATGTCATGATGGAAGTATTGGATGCTTGCTCCAGAAACCTTTGCGATGAGTTCGTCTCCAGCATATACGTAGTCGTTGCTGAGGCTTCCAATTTGGCTTTCGTAGAGGACGTGTGTTCCTTGATTGAGATATATTGTGGAAGTGGATGATTCGGTCTTCTCTATCCTCCGACCATCTGCGTCGTAAACATAGCTTCCGACGGTTGACCCTCCTTGAATGATGGAGGTGAGCCGATTTGCCATATCGTATGCGTAGGTAGTCGTGACTCCTGAGCTAGCTTGGGTTTTGAGATTTCCGTTGTTGTCATAGGTGTAGGTTGTCGCCCCGTACGATGAGAGTCGATCGTAGTTGCCGTAAGTATAGGTGGTATTGGATGCTCCTAGCGATGACCACAGACGGTTTCCGACCGGATCATAGCCGTACTTTAGGGTACCCCAAGGCCCCGTGGCAGAGGTGAGTCTGTCGAGCGCGTCGTACGAGTACGATTCAGTGTTGATTCCGAGAACATTGCCCGCACTGTCGTAAACATAGTTTAGATCCATTAAAGAAGTCGCCCCGTTGGTTGTGCTGATTCTGGTGGGCCTGCTTCTTGTGTCACGCGTGAACTTTGTCTGAACACCGTTACCGTAGAGGATTGAGTTGATTGTGCTGTCAGCGTTATAGCTGAGGCTGGCTAGCGTTGTCGGCCCATCCTTAACGGTAGAAATTCTGTTCAATGGATCATAGGAGTAAGTCACAAAAGTTCCGTCAGGATATGTTATCGCTGTGGGGTTTCCCACCGAGTCATAGGAACGTGTGACCAAGTAGGATCCTCTCCCTGCTATCGTCCATGTCTCGGAGATCAACCTGTTCTTTGAGTCGTATGAGAAGGTTGCCGAGTTTCCGAGGTACGACAGAGAAATGCGATTATCATTCTTGTCGTATCCGAATGTTGCGGTGGTTCCGTCTTGTTGGTAGTTAATTGCGGTCAATCGATTTGAATTGTCATACGAATAAGTTGTGGTCTTAGAATTGGGATCCGTCTTGGAGACGATGTTTCCAATGTTGTTATATGTTCTTGTCTCAGAGAGCCCATCGGGATAGGTCGTGCTGACGAGACGGTTGAGGTCATCGTAGGCATACCTGGTCACTTGACCGTTCCCGTCCACGGATTTTGCTAGGTTACCAACCCTGTCGTAGTAGTACGAGGTCAGATAGTATGCCGAGGCTGTGTAGTAGGCTCTAACTCCGATTAGTCTCTGGTTGGCGTCGAATAGCTTGTCTGTTCTGTGCGAGTTCTCGTCGTATATCGTGCGAATCAGGTTGAAGTCGTCGTAGTAAGTTCTCTGAGAGGTACCGTCGGGGTTTGTCACTTTGGTAAGGCGTCCCAGATAATCGTAGGCGTAGGTGGTCGTATAGCCGCTAGTGGCCCTGTGGCTTCTTACGTTTCCCTGCCAGTCGTAGGTGAAACTCTCGTTGGCGATTATTGGAGAGGAGAGGTCTCCGTAGTGGTAGTTGACCTGCGTTATCCTTCCGAGCCCGTCGTAGAAGAAGTCGGTGTAGTTTGCCTTCTCGTTTTCTATGCCGAAACTGTTTATTGAGTCCTGATATTCCATACCTACGGCCGCTGTGGAACCGCCGAGCAACGGCTCTGTAATACTGGTCGCTCTTCCGATCGAGTCATAGGCGTAGCTTGTCTTGTTGCCCATTGCATCGATGATCGCCATTCGTTGACCGGTCGCGAAGTTGGGCACGAAACTCGTGGTGATGTCTGGAGATGAGCCCATCACTTGAGTCGTGTTGGTAAGGAATCCTGATTGGTACGCTGAGTTGTAGACAAAGTTTGTGCGTTCATTGATTGGATTCACCTGTGAGAGTGTGTTTCCGTATGTGTCATAGGTGTAAGTGTAGGTTAGCGGTGAACCGTTGTGAATAAGATTGGTTTGGAGTAGATTGCCCAGGGAATCGTAGTTTGAGTAGGCTTCTTCGGGGGTCGAAGATGCGCTCTGGAATTGTGCCGCTCCGATTAGCAGGTTGTGAATTGTTCCGCCGACGGGCCCTGGGTTGAACGAATTGGAGAATGGAGGTTGAGTGTAAGTGTAGACGTCGCCACTCCATGTGTTCGGCTTAAGCGGGCTAGTGTATTGCAGAAACCCGACCGAGCCGTAGATCTTCAGATAGCCTGCAAAGGGAAACGAGTTAATGCTAGCAGAGTAGAGATCGAGGGTGGCGGACGTTCCGCCGGCTGGAACGATGTAGCTCGACCTCACCGCGCCCCCTGAATCGTCGAGTTCTGCCTTCTGATTCGGCAAAAGTCCATTGACTGTCATCGTTCCGGTTGATGGTGCTCCGGTGGCTGAATAGTCCCAATAGACGCCGCCGTTGTACAGCGTGTATGCGAGGCCGTCGATGTTGATCGAAGGTGTTCCTACGTCATCAGTCTTGACCATCAGCATTGCCCAAGAGTCTCTTGGCGTTGGTATGGGTCCCATGTGGCGTCGTGAGACTGTGCCGTCGGTTCCCCACCCGATTGAGTTGGTCCCCCAGTAGGCCCTGTGTTCCCAGCTGGCGGCTGTTTGCACGGAGAAATCGTCAAGGTAGAGATCGCAGCAGAAGGTGAAGTTTGACCTTACGACCTTGATTCCCTTTACTTGTTTGGAGGTGTCGAAGCTGAGCTGCATAAGGGTCCAGCTCGAGACTGGGTTGAGTGCCTGGGGAGTTGATGTTGATCCGTCCGAGTAAACGACCATAGCGCTGTCGATATTCGATTGACCGTCGAGGTACCAGAACTGGGCAGCACTAATGGAGCTTCCCGGGATCGGTGAAAAGTCCTGTTCTAGGGTGAATGCTTTCCATGTCTGTGATTGTGGAGAGTAGGCGGATTCTGCTGAGTGTGTTCCTGAGTGACTGATCGTGGCGCATGATAGGGCCCCACTGGTAGCCCAATAGGTCAGACATGGAAATGCTTCGAACCCCCCGTTCAGGATGTGATTTCCATTATCGTGAAACTGGAGCATGATTTCGCTTGGGACGGACGCGGAAGGGATGTAGACGTACTGGATGTGGAAGTTTCCCGAGACTGGGTTCATGGGTGTGCTGGCACCGTAGAAGTAGTGTTGATGTTCTCCAGAAGTGGAAGTTCCCTGGTGGCTAACCGTGCCACTGACGACTGGAGATCCGACCCAAGACCAGGAATCCCCACCATCACTTGACTGCGTCGCTCCAGACGGAACACTATCATCCACGTATACGCTGGCCGATTGTAAGAATCCGCTGGTAGTCCGGGTGTCACTCGCTTGCGATTTGAATGGCTGGGTGTAGCTGTAGCTACTTCCTCCCCAGAATTCATGTATAGGCGATGTAAATTGTAGGGTTGCGCCGTCTTGGCCATATATCTTCAGGTATCCATACGGGAACACCATTTGTGTCGCGTCTAACGCTAGACTCGTAGATCCGCTAGAAACTATCCCAGACGATTTGAGAGCATCATTCCAGTCGTACAATTCTACCTTTTGGCCCGATTGAAGGCCGTTCACGTTGATCGTGTTGGAGGATGTGACGCCGAAATAGTCGAAGGTTGCTGCGTATGAGTTGGTGTTCGAATTTCCCATATCCAAGTACACGTACTTGGGGTTCGAGAAGGCGCTGCCTAGCCCGAGACTAGTTGTGGAGAAGACCTGGACGAAACCTGAGCCTTGATATCCTCGGTTAAGATAGGCGGTCAGTGTATTCCTGTCTATTAGAATGAACTTCCAAGATACTGATTCGGTTCCTCCTCCCGAGTCGCTCCATACCACTGTGGATACGCCTGCCACAGTTTTGATGATCTGGTAAAGGGGGCCGTCGTTCACAACAAAGCGCAACTGGTCTGATGCGCCAAACGGGTCGCAGGTGGAGCACACAACGTTGGGTGAGAGTATTAGTTCGCCGCTGATCGTGTTGGTACCTGGGCTTGATAGAACCGCCACTTGCACCTCCCCATATATGGGGAAGTCCGTCATAGTCTTGTACACCCAGCTGCTCTGCCAGGTTCCCTGAGCTGTAGAGGCTCCTTTCAGGGTTAGAAGACTACCAGACACGGTTGCTGACCTGCCGACGGCAGATCCACCTGTGCCCCACGTGTAGGTGTTCAGTGATGGACCGTTGAAGTCGTCGTAAAATAGCCTGCCACTGGTTGTTGTGGATAGACTTCCTGGCCCTTGAAAGGTTGATTGGGTGTCAGTGTTGGCGAAGGACTGGTAGGATTCCTGTCCAATGTTATCTCTGGTATAAATTATGTTTCCCCAGAGATCGTAGAAACGGCTGTTGGAGAAATTAGCCCACGGATGGGTTCCTGTCGCAGTATCATCCTGTACCAACCTTCCCTTGCTGTCATACCAGAACTGGTCTTGGAGCATTTGAGCTCCGGTTCCGTTGAGGACTGTTCTTGTCATACTGCTGTCTGGAGCGTTGAACAGATAGTTTGTGTAGCCTTGAATTGAGACTCCATCCGACTGGGAGACACTTGCATAGGTCACTTCTCCATCAGTTACCGCGTATGAAAAACTGCTCGACTTGACAAGAGTTCCTGCGTATATGTTCTGTCGAGTTACATAGTAATTCACAGCATCTGTCCCTATTGTCGTGTTTCCATAGGTGTAGGCCGAGTTGCCCCCGGTCGCATAGGTGACCCCAGAAAGAAGCCAGATGCTTTGGGGCGCATAGCTTAGCCGGATTACGCGGCCAGCTGCGTCAGTGGCGCTGATGAGATTGTTACCCGAATAGGCGTATTTGACGGTTTGACCTCCGTAGGTGACGTTGGCGAGGTACCAGTTCGCATTGTATTTGAACGTGGCAACACGACCTACAGTGTCTGTTATGCTGGCGATGAAGCCGTTATTGTAGGTGAATGTAATCTTGTTCTGTCCCGTTCTATCGACTACTGTGTTTATCCATCCGTTCCCGTTGAAATTGTATGTTGTGCCGTCTTTGGTTAACAGTTGGTACGTAAGCGAGCCTGTTGTGTGGTCCCAGGTCTCAGTGAAGACGAAGTCCTCGGTCTGATGGTTTGTCATCGAATAGGTGGTTATGAAGTCTCCAGAGGATGATTGGGTGACCGTGTCCCAGAAGATTGGGAACAGCTCGCCGTTCAGCCAGTTAATCGAGTGTGGAGCAAGATTGTTTTCGGCCTCTACGTATGGTAGGTTAAGTCGCCAACCATATCCTAGCATTGCGTAAGGACTCGACTCGTAGTTGAATGGCCAGGGGCTCCCCGGCACTAGTGTGAAGGGTTGCACGTATGTCCGGGCGACTGCAAGGTTGAGCCCGTTTCGTCCCGGAACAGAGATGTCTGTCTGGCTAACGGTTAGCATCCCGTTTCCGGGCGAGACATATTCTCCATTCTGTGTGAAATACTGCTCGTAGGGTGATAGCCCGAGCTTGCTCCAAGGCCGAATCGGCGGGCCCGACGCTACACCCGGCGGCAATGGAAGGGACCCGTAGAGTATCTTGTTTGGAGAGGTGCCACCCTGCGTCCATGCAACGATTGCCATTTTGGATGTTGAGCGGCTAGTACTGATCCATGTTGGATTGGAGATAGGGCCGAAGGGTGTTTGGTACGACCAACCGTCAACTCCTGGCGGCCTATTCCCATAGTAAAGTCCTCCACTCGTTTGGAAAGTGTAGAATGCGTACAGGTTGCCAAGGCTATCGGAGCTGAGGGACGGATATATGGGAGCGTCATTATTTCCAACGTTCACAACTTGGGAGTCAATTGTCCATTGGTTTTGGGTGAAATTGTAGTATGCCCACGCTAGGTAGTAGATCGGTGGCGCAGAGTAACGCTGGAAGATCAGGTGTACAAGACCATCAGGGGTTGTCGCGGCGGAGAAAAGGTTCGCCTTTCCGGTTGAGGTCAGCATGTTCATCTCGTTGGTCTGAACGGGGCTCCAGGCACCTGTGGTGGGGTTCCACGTGGTCCAACGTATTGATGAATAGTAGTAGTGGCTCGACAGTGCCAAGAGCCTTCCGCCAGAAAGAGAAACTAGCTGGACTGCCTCCATCCTAGATCCCGTATTTGCTGTTCCATAATCTGTACTCTCAGTAAAACTGAGACCGTCTGAAGACTTGTAGATCCAAACGTGATAGATGTAAGTGGGAGGCGGGGCCGTGTACCAGACTCCGCTCGCCCAGAATGTTCCGTCAGTACCTATCGCAACACTAACCGTATAGCTGTAAGGCTGTGGAAGGTTTGCGACGGTTGCAACGGGTTGCCAAGATATTGAGCCGCCTACGACCGTGCCGCTCCGAAACAGCAGTTGCGTTGTCCCGTCTCCTCCAGCCCCAGGGTTGTAGTTGAGCCAATCCAGCGCTACGGTTGAACCAGAGTTGAACATGTCGAAACCGCCGCCCAAGCCTATTGGGCCTGCTGCTGCAACGTAAGGCCCGGCCCAAAGATTCTGATCTTTGCTGCTGAAGTAGACGATGTTACTGCCGGTGTAATAGAAGAGAAAATAGAACCCTCCAAAGGAGAAGGTCTTTCTCTGGGTTGAGTATGCGGTTGCAACTGTGACCGTAGAAGTCGAGATCTGGGTTGGATCAATCGTCGCTTGATTTGTTTGGAAGTCGACGATCTGCGCCATTCCGAAGAGGCTGGCGAGTCTTACTTGATCTATTCTGAGCCTCCCTCCAGGCGAATCCGTCCAGTCCGTGGTGACCCACTCAGTCCATAAACTGGGATCATCCGAGGGGCCCGTCTCAGTCCTGAGTTGCGACAGAAGAAAAGCGGCTGAGCCCATCGAGGAAAGAGTCTGGTTCGACAATGACCCGAGGCTCATTGCCTGATTGCGTCCAGTCTTCAACCATTCGTGGACAGGAAACGTTGTCCAAACAATGTTAAAGTCTCCAAGCGACCAAGAGGCGGTTTTCGAGAAGCTCAGGGTAAACTTCGGAGGAGCTGAAGTCTGGAAGTTCACCTGAAGCAACAAACGGCCGACGCTCGAATTCCCCGACAATACCTGGCAGTAAACTTGAAACTCATTGTCATTGGCGAGAGTAACGTTTGCGCTTCCCGTTGTAAGCAACTGGTGTGCGGCCACGGAGAACATGCTTCCCTTGGTTAGAGGCACTGCGGACCTCGACTGTAGGGTGAAAATGTACGGGAAGGTCTTGTTGAAAGAATACAACCCGTATGACGTCTGGTATTGATAAGAGTCGGGGGTTATTGCTAGTCTTGGAGAAATTGAGCTGTCAACTGCAAGAGCATATGAGGGAGAGGCGCGAACTCCAGTCTGTATCGATCCCGCGGGAAGGGGCACTCTCACGGGTTCCCGCTGAGTGAATTTTCCGGATATGTTTGGGCCGGGGATCGAGATTGCTTGCGCTGGTATAAGACCCCCGACTATTCCAGGGATCTGTGGGGCGATCGAGCTGAGTAAAGTGAGGGATATGAAAATGAAGGATACGATGCTCTTTGCAGTTCGTCGAAAGTGTCCGGTACGAGAGTCGTGATTAGAACAGTTGTTGGAACCGCTCACGCGGCCAACTCGCTAGAGGAATAGAAGTACATGTTCCATTCATCCGGGTCAAAACTGCCGATCCTTGAGAATATAACGCGGACGTGTACACATGAAAACCTACAAGTGAACACAATCCAATCGTAAATAATATCCAGAGATACTCTCAAATGCCAGAGATTCCAAAGGAGTCATCAAAAAATGGGACTATCCATTAAAAGCTGGTAGGTCTCGAAACTATCCTGAAAGAAGCTGACAAGCTCTATGAAGATATTGAGAAGAGCGCGATCGAGGAGCGGCAACCATCCTATGGCGGATAAGATGTTGCAGTTCAAGCTTCGAGTAACCAACATCAAACGACCCTAAGACCAGCCAAACTCACAACAACACGCACCACGGAAACTATCGACTCAAAGGTTCGATCCATATGTGGGGACGTTCCACTCTCCCCTATGGGGCGATTAGCGTTCACCTAAGGAATAGTTTATGCCAATAACCATAGCAACAATGTTGCGGCTACCGGAACGACCCCGACCTTACCGCCCAGTGTCAACCAATGATTCATGGTGATATTCCAGCCGGGAGCGTCCTCAGCCAAGTACCGCTTCCATATGCCCCCATCCTAACGTAAGAAACATGAAGAAAAACCCCGCCAAAAGCAACGCAATGTTTGGCAACCGGAACTTACTCAGCAAAACTTTGATAAGCTATCTAAGCTTAGCGACCGACCAGTTGGGAAGCCTGCCTAGAGACGGCTCATTATTCGACACAGATCCCCAAGCGCAAGCCAGCGGCGCAATCTGAACCTCATGCGCTACTTTCCGGTTATCGTAAATCGATTATCTGTTTTGTTCGGCTGATCCCATTTTCGATTGTATCTTTCTCGACCTCGTCGTAGAGCTTGTCTGCTTCTGCCAGGGTTGCTTCGAACTCTTTGACGAGTTCTTCACTGACTGATCTCTTGCCGATCTCTACCAGTTCCTTCACAAACCCCTCCGACTCCGGTTCATCCATTCCCTCACCGGTCTCCTTCCAGTATCGCCGCTCCGTCTCAAGACAGGTCTTTAGTCTCGACAACCGTGACCTGAAGAGCGCTTCATCCAACACGCGTCCCCTACCTCCCCCTCTAACAACGTTAGCGTGAAGGTTCGCTAGACTCCCGCTGTCGACTGCTAGCCGGACTAGTGATTCGACTGCTTCACCCGGGCGTAATTTCTCCGAGGCGCAAAGCTGTTGAAACTGTTTGAAGAGGACCCGGTCTATTCTAAGACCCGTCTGCTGCTTAGACATCTCGACCATACGTATGTCGAGTTCCTTCACTAAAGCAAGAGAGCAGACCAACAACCATGTTCAGCCTGCTATCCTCGGCCTGCAATGGTCGTAAGCTTCTGCCCAGTTTCGATCAATCATTCGCATTCCCCGACAATTTGCTAGGCGTGTGTAGCCAACATCCATTCAGTGGTGTCAGCGCCCGCTAGATTTTGAAATTAATGGACAACCATGGTACTTCTTTCTCTCAATGGCTTGAATCGGTGGAGACGTGTTGGGAGATCCGATGAGTTGAGTCGAGATGGTTCGCTCATTCAATGGCTAGGGCCTGCCATAAGACCGAAATGTGGGTATCTTCCTGAAATGGATGCGGACAAATGGAGAGTCAGAGTCTCGGCCCGTGTGTGCTCGAGGGAAAGTTTGTGAGGCTCGAACCTCTACGCCGGAAGCATGCCGTAGGACTGGCAGGGGCAGCTGCAAGACTCGACTGGTCATTGATGCTCTATCCACTTCTCTCAAAGGAAGATGTGGACAAACGGATCTTCTCCGGGATCGAGAAGGAAGCAAAAGACGAAGAATACGCCTTCGCGGTCGTCCTGAAGAACGAGGAGCGGATAGTCGGGAGCACGGCCTACCTATCGATATCCGCCAGGCACAGAAGGGCCGAAGTAGGCTCAACATGGTATCTGCCCGAGTATCAAAGAACCTTCGTCAATCCAGAATGCAAGCTACTGTTACTCAAGCACGCGTTCGAGGACTGGGAAGCAGTACGAATGCAACTAGGGACCGACGCGAACAACATTCAATCGCAGCGAGCGATTCTGAAACTCGGCGCGAAATTCGAAGGGCGTCTCAGGAATCATGGGATTCGGCCAAGCGGTAAACCAAGGGACACTATGCTCTACTCGATCATATCATCGGAATGGCCCGAGGTAAAGTCCGGCCTCATCTCCAGGATTAACTGCTATTAGCTGTCGAGTTGTTGTAGCATGTTGATGATTTTGTTGCGTGTGGCGTGGTGTAGTGTCCATCCGAACCGTAGGGTTTGAGCCGTGTCTTCCCTTCGTGTTCTCGACTCCTGGTCACCCCATCGAGGGGACTCTTCTTAGCATACGTTCCTAAGCCGGATGTTCTACTGCTATAGGCGTACTTTGGCACTCTGATAATTTGAGAGTCTATTATGCAAAATGGTTCAGCACCTTACCTCAATCTCCTTGCCCCCTCTTGAGCTTCTCATCATTCGTAACAGAACAAGCCCTGATCACAATTCTTGAAATCGTCGGGTATAGACGATCGATAGGAGCGTTATCCTATCATGGATAAGAGGGTGTCCAAAGCGCTTCAGTTTACCACGCGAAAAGCGTGGCGTAGGTGGCTAGGACGGAACCATGCTTCGAAGAAGGAGGTCTTGCTGATCCTCTATGAGATAGTAGGCAGATTGCGATTCCCATACCCCCTTGACCACTGCGAATGCGGACAATATAGGATCAATCACAGCGCTAAGATGGAGTCCTAGTCTACGACTAGCAAAGGTTCTTGGACACATCAGGTCCTAGGTGGATCGGTCAGACGACTTCCATCAAGGATAGGCGTGGATAGCCTCGTTCAAAACTGAATTCCACACCGTGAACGTTGCTAAACGGCTTGACCCCATAGATGAGGAGGGATTCGTCAAGTGTCTGTGTTTTCAGGTAATAGTCGACGCTTCTCTGAAGTTCCTCTCTCATCATCGTAGGTCGTGAGACTACTGCCATCATGAAAGCTGCTGACTCCCGTATGCCGGCCCCTATTTCGCCGAGACTTGGAACCCCGATATCTTCACCGTAGACCTGTGCTAGCTTGTCGAAGTCAAATTTCATCATTCTTGAGGTTGAGATGGCCCCAAGCTGGCTCCAGTACTTGTTGATGATTGGAATATCTTCCTCTATCTTGCCTTTCATCTTCACCCGCCATTTTTCATCAGCAAGCCCCTGGTTGTACTCTGCGATGCGGACCCTCTCGTTCAATGCGTCGTTTCCGACGTATCTTCTCATAGAGTCAGCAACTGTCTGTGAGCTGAATATGCTGTACGGGACTATGAAGGCAGAGCCACCCTGGTTGATGAAATTAGCTGTTATGATGTCGATGAGAATGATACCGACACGGGGAGATACTGTGCTGTTGAGATCTATCAGAACAGAGGAACCCTTCTTGATTCCACCTTGCAGCAATTTGTCAAGGTCTTCGCTGCCTGTCGAATATGCCGCTTCAGAGTGAGGAACAATCGCGGGAACTCTAGGAGTTTCCGACAAGTCACCATCAAGATGAAATCCGACCCTAGGTAGGGGCGTGAATCTGCCTCTGTCAAGAGTAAAGAGTGCTCCCTG
>Ga0209154_1000634_pt1 | contig 22614 bp, 18 predicted proteins | sample GraSoiAngelo_121_FD_185878 | JGI IMG/M metagenome (GOLD analysis project Ga0209154, IMG submission 185878) | Grasslands soil microbial communities from the Angelo Coastal Reserve, California, USA - 14_0919_12_20cm (SPAdes) (version 2) | ecosystem: Environmental > Terrestrial > Soil > Grasslands ... | reverse complement strand
TTAATAGTCTGAGGCGCTGCACGATGCGATGATTCAAGTCTATGAGTTCAGCTTCGGACAGATGATCTATGCTGATGCGATTCATGTTCCTTTGCCGGAGGCGAAAACTTTTGCGCTGGCCGCATAATTCTGCACGGTTCTCTTGGACAAGCTGGATCATAAGCCAGAATCGAGATGGTCGAAACCGGTGAAATTTCCTCCAACGCGAGGGTTCTAAAATCGTCCTCTAGGGCGCGCCATTCCTACATTTTTCACTCGCTCAAAGATCACGTCGTAGGGCTTTCTGCAAGTAGGCGTGATATTTACGGCGTTGATCTTGCAGTTCGAAAAAGCACTTGTTTGAGCAATTTCGCCTGTCAGCAGGAGTTTGCTTAACATAAGAAAAATACGCCTTATTCGCGAGTTCTAAAATCCGAAAGGCCGTGAGCGTGGTGATCGCGGGGTTGGTCCCGTTTATGGGCATGATACTGGTGCTTCTCCTGGTCCGAAATACTCATGCGACCGACGAAGGGGCGTTTCGGAGAACTCGAGGAGTTGGCAGGCCCGGCCATCTTCCCTTGCCTCCAACGCCGCCAGTTTCGTGACCGGAACGTTTTATGGGTGGGGCATGTTTCTCAACTCCGGTGCAATGGCGAACGCCCGCTCGAACTCCGCGCGTGACTCCGCCTCCTCTCCTTGCTGATGGAGAACCAATGCAAGATTGTAGTGCGCTTCCGCGTAGCTCGGCTTGAGGCGCAAAGCCTGGACAAACTCCGCTTGGGCCTTGCGGAGTTCGCCCGCCTGCAACAGGACTAGCCCGAGATTGTTGTGACCTTCCGCGAAATTCGGATCGCGGCGGACGAGATCCTGCAAGACATTGGCCGCACCAGCATTATCAGAGTTTCGGCTAAGGACCAATCCCAATTGGATCCGGGCATCGGTGTAATTAGGATCGAGACTGATGGCTTCCTGTAGCTCGCGCGCGGCCTCGTCCAGGCGCTCCGATTGCGCCAGCGCGAGGCCTAGGTTGTAATGCGCCTCCGCCAGATCAGGATCGGACATCACCGCCTGGCGGAACTCCTCGACTGCGCGGGTGCGGTCGTTTTGGTTCCAATAGAGCAGGCCGAGACCGGAGTGGGCCGGTGCGTAGTCGGGTTTGAGTTCGAGCGCTCTTTCAAAGGCCGCCAGAGAGCGCGCATCATCATGTTTGCGCCCCCAGGTGACGCCCAGATAGTAATGGCCAGTGGGCAATTCGGGAGCTTGGTCGATAGCCCTTTGAAAAAACACCAGCGCATCGTCGAGCTTTTGCCGCTTGAGTGCGTCGACTCCCTGCAAGGTAAGAGATTTTGCTTGTGCCAGATGAAAACGGAACTCATGCAGTTGATTCTGCTCGTTGATCTCTTTTCCCCCGACGCTAATTTGGCCCTGAGCACGCAGGGCAAGGCCCAAGTTGTAGTGCGCCTTTTCGAAATCGGGTTTGAGATCGATCGCGCGGCGGAAGGCAGCAATCGCGCCCGGCAAATCGCCCGTAGCCTTGAGTTCCATGCCGAGATTAAATTGCGCCTCGGAATCTTTGGAATTGATTTCGACGGCTTTGCGGAACTCAGTAAGCGCCTCAGCGCGATGGCCCTGGCGGCGCAGCGCCACTCCCAGCATCAAATGTGCCGACTCAGACTGTGGGTTGACCCGCAGAACGTGGCGAAACTCGGCGGCGGCGCCATCCAGGTTCCCGAGCTGCCCTTCGACTAACCCCAGCTCAAAATGCATCGCCGCCGAGGACTTTAACTCGAGAGCCCGCCGTAATTCTCGCTCCGCGGCCGAGAAATCGTTCTGTTCCGAATAAACACGAGCCAGGAAGCGACGCGCCGCGGCATGGTTGGGATCTAGCTCTACCGCAGTGCGCAGCTCCTTCAAAGCGGCGGCCTGGTCATGCAGATCGTAGCGGGTTGCGCCTAAACCATAGTGCGCGTCGGCCCATTTAGGTTTGAGCCGCAGGCTGGCCTCGAACTCTTCGGCGGCTTGCCGCGCGTCGCCCTTGTACTTCAGTGCGAGCGCCAGATTGTAATGCGCGAGCGCATCGTTGGGTACGAGGGCCAGCGCCTTGTGGTAATTGGCGATCGCCTCGTCCCATGATTTTTTGCGGGAGAGTTCGATCGCCCGTTGCCGATAACTCTCAGCAGTCTGCCCCGAAGAAGGCGCTGCAAAAAGGAGAGCCAGAACCAGCAGAAACATGATTATGCACAGCTTACCAGAGTGAAGGTGCGCCTCTACTGCCAAGGCCTTGAACTCCCACTCGGAGCAAGCGCGCTGGCTTTCCAAAGAGGACAGGCATGTTCACCTGTCCTACTTGAAGCCATGCACTTTAAAAGTAGAATTTCGCGCTGATCTGCCCGATGCGGGGATCGCGCGCCGAGGTCACGACACCAAATTGGTCGCTGCTGAAATTACCGTTTGGGTTGTAGAACTGAGCATGATTGAAAATATTGAAGAATTCAACGCGCAGCTCAAAGCCGGTTGACTCGGTAATAGCCGTCCTCTTAATCAGACCCACATCGAAGTTGTTGATTCCGGGACCGTGGAAGAACTGGCGATTGGCATTGCCGAAGCCCCCCAAGGGACCTGAATCGAACGCATCTGGGAGGAAGAATGTGTTGGGGCCATTGGGTCCCGGTTTGCGCGGGTCCTGGATGTGGACCGGCCCCACGACGTCGGGCACGTCAGTGTTGGAGCTACCGGTTAGCGAATAATCTCCGCTTTGCCTGAGCCCAACCGGCAAGCCACCGGTAAAACGGGTAATGCCGGTGAGGTTCCAGCCCTGGGTGAGACGCTTGGGCAGGCTGGCGAAGGCCCGGTCGAACGGAATGGCCCAGTTGTAACTGAACACGAAGTTGTGGGTAACATCGAACGACGACAGCGAGCGAGTGAGCCGTGGATTAGAGAAGTTGACCCATTGCCCGAAGCCGGAAGAATTGTCGATTGCCTTGGCGAAGGTATAGGCCGCGAGGAACGTCAAATTCGCCGCCTTACGCTCCAGTGTTACCTGGGCAGCGTTGTAATTCGAATTGGCGATATTAGCGGTGAAGCTGTTGTTCTGGCTGAAGATGAGGCTCTGGTACTGCTGGCTGTAGTTGTCGCCGAGATGGTCGCGCGTCCCGTGGACTAGGGTGCCGTCCGGCAAGACATAGTCCGCGTTCTCGCCATTGCGATCGCAGGCAGGTGTGGCGCTCATTTGGTCGAGCCGCCGAGCCCCCATTTGGTTGAGCCGCAGACAGAGCGCCGGGTCACCCGGATTGGCATCGTACTGCGAAATCAAACGGTGGCCTTGGGTTCCTACATAAGCCAAGGTCAACACGGTGGACTTGGTCAGCTCCCGCTCGATGGAGAAATCATAGTGTTCCGCATAGGGAAGCCGGTTGTGAATGTCGTACCCTGGCGAATATGAGATAGGCAAATAGACACCGTAGTTAAGGGTCTTGTTCGCCGGGCTGCCGGGCGTTGGGAAAGTAAAGGGGAAACGCTGCCCCTGCGGGCTTCCGTCGGAACGGTTCCGGTAGGGTTCGTCGAACATGGTCGGGTTGGGCGCCTGCCAATAGAGGCCAAAAGGTGCATCGCCGACCTCATAGAAAAGGTTCAGGTCCTCGATCGAGGTGTAGTAAACACCGTAGGCAGCCCGAATGCTGCTCTTGCCATGGCCGCCAAACACCTTGCCCAATACTCCATCGCTAAAGCTCGGCGAATAAGCGATTCCCACACGCGGAGCAAAGTTGTTATAGCGAGTCGGCGCCAAGGTGCTGGGAATGCCGGGATCTCCCGGAACCACCCAACTTGGCGGAGCGGTCGGGAACTGCGTTGATTGCAGACCCGGCACAATGGTTTCAATCTTGCCCTGGGTGTCATACCACGGCATGCTGACTTCCCAGCGCAAGCCCAGGTTCAAAGTGACATTCGGCCTGACCTTATAGGTGTCCTCGACGTACGCGCCACCATAACGGGTGCGGGAATCCAGGAATTGCTGGCTGCACTGGTTGAAGCCGACGGGCGCACCGATCAAGAAATCGGCGAAGTCGGTACCAGTCTCGCTGCCGTCAAAGGTGAAGTCGCCATTGGGGGCGCAGGTATTGCGCTCATTGATTTGCAGGTAGCGAAACTCACCGCCGATCTTAAGGGTATGCAAGCCGACTACCTTCGAGAGACCTTCGGAGAAGTGCCAGGTATTGTTTGGCTGAAAAGTCGTGAGGGTGGGAACGCCGACGCTGAACGTATTGAAATAGACTGGTGGCACGGTTTCTGGGAATCCCGTCGGTCCGGACGCGTTAATGCCCAGAGTCGCTGCGCCCGTAACGAAACCAAGGTCGGACAGTTTGGCGAAGCTGCTTGCTGGCTTGTTCGTCACAGTGGCAGTGCGGAAGAAGCTCACGCGCAGTTGGTTGACGGCGGTCGGGCCAAACGTCTTCGTATTGTTCATCACGAACTGCTGAGCGCGAGAGGGAGTGACGCTGGCAAAGCCTGACACGGGGTTGGATACGGTGGTATTCAGCGCACTCAGTACCGTGGAGTCGTCGTAGTGATAATAAAATGACCAGTTGCCGGTCTTCTGGTTGATTAAGTCGATGCGTTGTCCGGCTTTGTCATCACGCACTCTGTTCCGTTGCGAGGCGTCCGCGTAAAGACCGTTAACCTTATCCAGATTGGGCAGCGGAATGTACGGCAGTATTGCGATGGCCGGCTTGGCAAAAGCCGCGGTTGGGATCACGCCCCCCGGAAACACGCATTGGGCCGTGGTGGTGCAAGGCCCCCCGTCCCGGGCGAATGCATATAATTCCCCATCGCTGCTGACCGGATAGCCCAGCCGGTTTGTCAATACTTGTGCCCAATAGGGTCCTTTGACCGCCAAAGGTGTGCCTTTGGCATCAAGAAAGGCATCCGTGCCGAATATACCGTGTCGTTGGGCATCTGTGGGGAGTTGCAGTTGCCCCGTACCCGCGCCGACAACTTCGCGAGTGCCTTGATAGTCTGTGAACCAGAAGATGTGGTTCTTCCAGAGCGGGCCGCCCACCGCATAGCCGAACTGGTTGCGGCGCAATTCTGCCTTGAGGGGATCGAAATAATTGCGGGAGTCGAATTTGTCGTTGCGGATGAACTCGAACCCATCCCCGTGAATGCGGTTGGTGCCGGACTTGGTGATCGCGTTCATCACAGAACCGCTGAATTTTCCGTATTCGGCATCAAAGCTGTTGGTGATCAGCCGGAATTCTTCGATGGAGTCGAGGTTGGGGATCAACCCGGCGCCCAGGTTGCGTCCCTCGCTGACATCGCCGCCATTCACCAGGAAGGCATTTGAGGTCTCCCTCTGGCCATTTACGGAAAGATTGCCGGCTGACAACGTCCCCGAGACCGGACGGTCCTGCTGCATAGAACTGGACGTGACCGGGACAACTCCCGCCTGCAGCCCCAGAAGGTCGATGTAGCTCCGACCGTTCAGCGGGAGCGAAAGCATTTTTTTCGAGTCGACCACATCGCCTAACTGGGTGCTCTCCGCCTCCACCTGGACGGCGTTGGCGGAAACGCTCACCTGCTCCTGCACACTGCCAACCTGCAGGCTCACGTCAAAGCGCAATTGGTCATTTACTTTTAAATCGATATCAGTTGCGGTGAACACAGCGAATCCAGGCGCCGTGGCGGTCAGCTTATAGTTCCCGACCGGCAACGCCAGGATGCGGTAAGAACCGTCGGGCGCCGAAGTGGCTTCCTGTCTGAGATTGGTTTGGACGTTCGTGACTACGACGTGTGCGCCGCCAACCACAGCCCCCGATCGGTCCCGAACTACGCCGAGAATCGAGCCCGTTACGTCGGCGCGCAGGATGCTTGCGCTCAAGAGAGTTACAAACAGCAGCAGAAGAGTGGACGTTACATGTTTATAGCGGTCCATGGCGCCCCCCACCCCAGAATTCGCAATACACTCTCATGAAATCCACAGATAATCAAGCAGATAGCCGTCGACTTTAACACAAATTGGAATCAGCGCTCTTCGTCACGGGCTGCGATGAGCGACACCTGATCCAGGTCAGGATAGTGGCCTTCTTTGTCGGCTTTGCGCACGGCAGGAGCAATCTGCTGAATGGAGGGCGCGCGGGCAGCACAGGGCCGAAGTATTGGACATACACTTGATCGAAATCCGCAAGATCGTGCAAATCGTCGAGGTACACGTTGGTAGACACAAGGTCAAAATTCATCCCAGCTTCATCAAGATTGTCGAGGAGGTTGCGCATCACCTGCCGGAGTTGATGTTTTGTTGTTGTGGCTTGTTCGCCGCCGTGAGCCCCCGGAATGAACCCACTCTTCGCCGAACATAACAAAGTGTCGCCGGCAAAAAGCGCGCGGACTGGCTAAGGGCTGGGAGGCATGTTTTTCAGGCGTATTGCTTGCCGCTGTTTCAGATCACGCACCGCCACACCGCTGTACTCGATGTGGGCGCCGGCGGGTACGCTTGCTACCTCGATCGTGGCTAGGGCCGGGATGTTGCTGAAGTCAAACCGCCCAGGCGTAGCGCTCATTCATCACCCCCATAGGTATATCAACGGTTAAAATTAAGGATTGACAAAACCGTGTGGCTGAGCTCGAGGCTGGCCCCCTTCACCACACTCTGTATGCGGTCGAGCGCGAGGTCCACTTGCATGGCCGGATCATCCGGAACCTTGCCGCTCTGCGGGTCGCTGCCGAACATGCCGGAAACAAACAAGCGATCATGGGGGGAATGCCCGCCGCGGCAGAATCATCTGATTTGCGGTTAAGGGGGATAGATTGCCTGCCTGTCGGCCAGATTGCGCACGGCAATTGCATTCATCTCGATGGGCGCTCGGAAAGCCTGGCGACCCCCAGCACCGCCCGCGCCGGCACGGACTTGCCGAAAACCTGGCGAAAACTCAGTTCATTTCGTCATACTTGCCGACGTTGCAGATTCACCTGGGTGTAGACCACATGCTCCGAGCTCAGACCCGCGGCCTGGACCACCGATCGGACATTCTTAAGCGCCTGACGGCACTGTTCGGCAAAGCTCGCCGGCAAACTGCCGTCGGGCTGGCGAGGGCCTTGCCCGGAAATGTAAACGTAATCTCCCGCACCGAGCGTGCGAATAGACGCGGTTCGCCTGTACCTGGACGGGAACTACAGGGCGCACTTGCGCCCAGGCTCCCATTGCGGAAAGCAGCAGGCCGACCCACAGCAATCGCACTCGAAACCCTCCCATCCGTTCTGACCTATGCGGCGGATGTCTTCTTTTGCGCGGCCCGCAGAATAGCTTTTAATCTCTGTCCCACAATCATTTCTTCTCCCGGTTTGATGGTCATGGAAACCAGTTCAATGTGGTCGGGCGCCTTGCGTTCCTTCGCCGTTGGATTACGCTCGCGAACCGCCGTCACCAGGCTTGGATTATCAATGCCGAGCACCTCGATGACCGGGTCGCCCGCGCGCAACTGCTGCACACAATCAGCCAGGCTGTAGCCCCAGGCCTGCTGATCCCAGGAAACTTTCAGCGTGGGATAACGGTTTCCATCCTCGGGAATGTAGGTCTCGGTCTTCACGCCGGGTACGGTCTCGACCAACCTGCGGATGCGATTGATGCGGCCATTCCATTCGGCATAAAGCTTTTTCTCGTCCAGTTTGAGCCAGGTCTCGAGCGCGGTCAGGCAACCGATGATTTCTTCTTTCCCAACCTTCATGGGGCGGCACACTGCGCCTTCTCGTGGAGCGGAATTCAGCAGGGCAGCTTCGATCAGGTCCTTTCGCCCAAGGAGGACACCGCTGCACTGAGGCCCGCACAAGCCCTTGCCTCCCGAAAAGCAGTACAGGTCAATTCCCATCCTGGCGTAGAGCTTGGCGTTGTCGACCGGAGGTATGCCGGCAGCATCATCCAGTAGCATAGGCACCTTCCGGTCTTTCGCAGTCTGCAGCTCCCGCCGCAGCTTCTCCCCGAGGGCGGTGGTGTAGATCATGGCCGTGTTTTCATTGATCGCGTTAGCAAGCTCTTCCGGGGAATACGCAAGCACCAACTTCGCACCGGTGAGCCGAATAGCGCTGTCGAATGCGCTCCTGCCGCCCATCATGATCACTTCGTGTTTCAGGCCGGTTGCGTCGGGAAGCTGCCAAATATTTTTATCATCGGTCCCAGCCATGCATCCGGCCGTTGCTGCGGCCATCGCACCGGCGGCCCCTGAGGTAATGATGCCGGACTCAGCGCCTGTCAGTTCCGACAAACGCCGGCCCACGGCGCGTTGAAGATCGAGCATATTTACGAAGTGTTGCGCCGCTTCCAGCTGAGCTTGGCGAACTTCGGGGAATTCCAAAGACCCGCTCAAGTAAGTCCATGTGCCCCGGCAATTGATGATCGTTTTGACTCCCAGCCGATTATAGACATTCCGCCGCCGGTCCCTGCCTATTGCCGAGGCGGCTTGCGCGTAGAGATCGCGGGCCGCGATTTGCCCCAGCAGCGGCGCAGCAGCCGCCAGTTTCATGAAGGATCGCCGGCTGGAATTCCGAATAGGCATTCCAATACCTCCTCTGGCGTTTGAGCTACCGCGGCAACTTAGTACCAATTCTGCCGAATCTAATCGTCCTCGTCGGGCACGGGAATCCGCGCTCTCACAGCGAGGATGTGGGCCTTGGCACCGGGTTTGTTCTGATTGTAGAACCCCACGGTGCAGTTGGGACGGAAGTAATAAGCATCTCCCGTTTTGGCGGGATAACGGCCTTCGACGCCGTCCAGGCCACTACCCGCCACCATTTCGCCTTGGCCGTCCATAACCAGGTAGATCTCTTCGGCAGTCTCATGATGATGCGGGAAGTTTGTGCTTCCCGGAGCAAAGTCAATCCAGAAGAGACTGGTCACGACATATGCCTGGTCGATTGCATCGCGCGTTGCCGTGCGCGAGCCGAGCAGGAGCCGGTACAGAACTGATGTGGGATGGCCCTGGACCGTTTCTTCTTTCACGTCGTTCAGATTGACGATCTTCGGCGTTGGTGTTGCGACAATTGAAATTTGCGGCGGGATCTTGAAACTCATGACTAGCACACGCAAAGCCTGCTGTGAACTGTTCACGATCGAGTGCCTAATACCTGGAGCCAGATACGTGAAATCATTCGTCCGCATCGCATACGCCTGATCCGCGTAGTGAAGAACGGCATTGCCTTCAAGCACGAAATAAATCTCCTCCTGTCGTTCGTAGAGCTCCGCCCGGCAGTTGCCGTTGGCACCGACCGCAAGTTCCCCGAACCGGGTAACAGTCCGCAAGATTCGGCCATCCGAGTCGCCTTCGCCGAATATTGCTTTGTAACTGCAAGTCCCAGGCGGCAGGTCTCCTTCTGCCTTACTTGCAAAAGGAATCGACCGGCGCAGCCACGTAGGATCGACTTTACGATCTTGAGCCAGCAGTCCAGGCGCGAGCAGCAACAATAGCAGCAGATTCTTCAACTTTGTTTTTACGCAGGAGCGATTCACGGCGCCTCGCGGCCACGCTCGTATATCACAGAATATGCTTGACGCAAATCGAAATCTTTCGTTTTTTATTTCGATCCTAAGAGGCTGCCGGCAACGGATGAGAGATGCGCGGCCGTGCTATGCTCGACGCCCAGCCGTGGGGAGAGGCGCAACTATGGGATTGCGGTGTCCTGTGGTGAGTCTAGTGCGAGCCTTTGCTCTGATTTGTATCTTTGGAGCCATGGAATCAACACTGGTTGATGCCGAGACCATGGTTCAATCAAGCCGACCTGTGACTTCCGAATGCCGCATTCAAGCGGTCGATTACAAAGGTTGGGACGCGCAACAACTCTCTAACCAATGGGTGCAGCTTATGGTGGTGCCGCAGAATGGCGGGCGATTAATGCAGGTGAGTTTCGCCGGACATTCCTACTTGTTTGTCAATCGCAAGTATGCCGGCAAATATCTGCCGCCAACGCCGGGTAAATGGTTCAATTACGGAGGGGACAAACTCTGGCTCTTACCCGAGGGCAACAACGACGAACAACACTGGGCGGGCGGGTCGGACATCGTTGATGACGGGCCCTACTCCTTTCGAAAAATTTCGGAGGGCCAAGAATGCGGGATCGAACTTACGGGCCCATCCGATCCCCAAACTGGTGTGCAGTTTGTACGCACGATTGGCCTGCATGCCGATTCCCCGCGCATCCGTTTTGACGCATCCATGAAGAACGTGACTGGTCATACCATCGAGTGGTCGATGCAGTCCGTCTCGCAGTACGATACGAGCGAGTCCGGTGCGCAGTCGAAAATTAACCGCAATTTCTGGACTTTTACTCCCGCTAACAAGGCCAGCAGTTATCTCAATCGCTATCACGTCCGCTTCGGGCCGGCAGAAAATCCTGCAGCATCGGTGAGGGACGACGGGCTGTTCGCCTTGCATTATGTGCACATCGCCGCGGAGTTGTGGCTCGATTCGACCGACGGTTGGCTGGCTGTAGTGGATGCCAATACGCAATACGCGATGGTCGAGCGCTTTCGGTATGAAGAAAATAAATCCTATCCAGGCAAAGCTTCTGTCATTTTTTGGACCAACGGGCGTGAAATAAAGTTGAACGCCGATGGCGAAGCCGCCCTAAGCGAAGGCGAAGACGAACAGCTTCCTTACTATCTGGAAGCTGAACTTAACAGCCCACTGTGCCGCTTGAATCCCGGTGAGGCCTGCAGCATGCAGACCGATTGGTTTCCAACGCGGGTAGGGGAAGAATTCCATGGCGTTACGGACGCGGGCATCGTAACCCGCCCCCTGCAAGCAACTCGTCTTCACAATGGCCAGATCAAGCTGTCAGGTTCATTTGGAGTGTTCTTTCCGGGACGCTTGGTGGCGCACTTTTACGACGCTCACGGTTCCGGTCTAGGAAATACGCCCGTCGCAGATGTGAATCCGAGCGATCTCGCTTCGCTTGCGGTGGAACTAACTCCCTCCGGAAACCCAACCCGCGTCTCTCTTCACCTGGAAGATGGGAAAGGGCTCGACCGCGGTTCTCTTCAGGAAATTCGAGTGAGTTCCGGGGAGAATCGCTGAGATGAACTTGGGCCCTAAGTGGTGTCTGGTTTTCCTGGCCGCAGCCAGTGCCCTCGCCGGATTGCCCACTGCAGCGGACAAGGGGCAATCTCCTGTGACTGCCGTTCCAGGTGTGAGTGAGGAAGACTTGCTGGTAAACCCGGTCGGCGCCAATTGGCCTTCGTACAATGGCGACTATAGCGGGCGCCGCTACAGCAGTTTGCATGAAATCAATACCGCCAATGTTGCCGGGCTCCGAGCCGCATGGGTGTTCCATCCTGGCAACTCGCAGCTGATTGAAGCCACGCCTGTCGTCGTCCACGGCATTATGTACCTCACTTCGGCCAACGACGCATTCGCTCTTGACGCGCGATCAGGACGCGTCTTGTGGCACCACCGACGGCCACTAAGCTCAGGGCTGCTCGACGATGCCGCAGCTCACAAGAATCGGGGCGTTGCCGTCTGGAAAAACTTTGTCTACATGGAGACCGACGATGCCCACCTGCTCTGCCTCGATGCTCGCTCGGGAGGCTTGCGATGGGATATTGAATACGCCGACAAGACTAAGCACTACGGCGCAACCAGCGCGCCTCTTGTGATGAAAGGCTTAGTCGTTGTCGGCACCTCGGGAGGAGATTCTGGTGTACGCGGGTTTCTCGCCGCCTTCGATCCGGCCACGGGAAAGGAGAAATGGCGCCTCTGGACGATTCCCGCCCCGGGCGAATTCGGCTCGTCCAGTTGGCCCGGGGATTCCTACCTGCACGGAGGTGGGACCACCTGGATGCCCGGTACTTATGATCCCGAGCTCGACACTTTGTATTGGACCACCAGCAATGCCGCCCCTGATTTTGTCGGCGATTCCCGCCCCGGCGACGACCTGTATACGGCCTCTGTACTGGCTATCGACCCGAACACGGGAAAGTTGAAGTGGTATTTCCAGTTCACGCCCCACGATTTGTACGACTACGACGCGAATGAAACACCTGTTCTCGTCGATATGCGCGAGAAGGGGCAAGTTCGTCGCGTGCTGGTGCAGGCCAACCGCAACGGCTTTCTCTATGTCCTGGATCGCACCGACGGCAGGTTTCTGCAGGCGACACGCTTCGTCGAAAAGCTTAATTGGGCCAAGGCTGTGGACGTAACCGGTCGCCCCATACTGTCGGGCCGAATTCCCACCGCACAAGGCACGTATATCTGCCCCGGAATCGACGGGGCCACAAACTGGTTTTCTCCCTCCTACAATCCCGACACTGGCTTCTTCTATGTAATGGCTCTGGAGAGCTGCAATTTATTGTTCTCCAACCCCAAACCGTTTACCCCGGGTGAGACTTATTACGGCACAGGCACGAAGCTCCCTCCCGATGAGCATGCCCAGAAAATTCTGCTGGCACTCTCCTTGCCGGATGGGAAGGTGGTTTGGCGCTACCCGCAAGTGGGCCACGCCCGTTCCTGGGGAGGAACTCTGACCACTGCCGGAGGGCTGGTGTTCTTCGGGGACGATGCCGGTTCTTTCGAGGCGGTGGATGCCAGCAACGGTCGTACTCTCTGGCATTTTTCCACGGGGCAGAGGTTTCGAGCGTCGCCGATGAGTTATGCGGTGGATGGCGTCCAATACGTGGCTATCTCGGCTGAAAGTGACCTCTTCAGCTTCAGCTTCTCGCTTCCGGATTAATCATCATCAATCGTACGCAGTGCAACGCGTTCGACGGCGCGGAAGCGCTTGCTGCGACGTTAAACTTCCCCAGTTGTAGACCTGCGCTTCTGCTTGCGATGGATTCTGTAAATATCTCGTTCCCATGCAGCCTATTGAAGACAGCAAGCTCCCGAATTGGCTCATTGGCGTTGCAGTCCTTGTTTGCGTTGGTCAGCTTTTGTGGTTCGGATTGGTTCGGATCAACGTGCTTCAACCGAATCGACTATGACGGCATGGCTTACACGGACGTTGCTCGCCAGGTCAGCCGAGGCGAGTTTCACTCTTCTATCAATGCTTTTCGCAGCCCACTCTTCTCATGGATCATCGCACTCGCCTTGTGTTCTTTTGGCCGAGACGCGGCTTGCCGCATCTTTGCGCGTCTCTACGGGAGAGGCCGGGCACGGTCTCTAAAATTAACGTCACCACTATCACTATCCTTCTGGCTGATTTCATCCTTGACGAATTAGAATGGACAGCCTATTGGGGCGTTCAGGTTTTTCCTCGCAGGGTTCGCGAATCGTTTTGTTCAAATCCCGGTACCGGGACGGCGAGGTGTGCCGGAACCAGTACATGGTTTTACTGATTGCCTAACGGCGCGCGAGAACTTACTGTCGACATTCCTGACAAGCCTTACTTTAGCGATTTAGTCATCATTTTGGCAAAAGATGGTACAAGGATAGCCAGGTGTAAACCAGCGGGAAAACGCTTCCCAGTCGACACGGACTGAAGAGATCGCGGTCGTCTTATGACCACAATATCGATGGGGCCTTGAACTATGACTACGTTGCCGAAAATCGCTGCGCGATACGACACCCTGCTGGAAGTGAACAGAGTGGCGATCACACAAGACGCACCGGAGAACATTTTTGAAGGAATGTGCGGAGCACTCAAGAGAGTGTTCCCCTACGATCGGGCTGGGTTGATGCTGTATCAGCCGGAAGTAGATGCGCTGAAAATCGTCGCTCTGCATGGCGGCGTGCCGGGCAGTTTTTTTCAGATTGGCAGATTGCTCGGAACCAGACAAAGTCCGCACGGACAAGCCTTCTTGAGCCAGAGAATCGTGCTGCGAAGGAATATCGAGACGGAGCGGCAGTTCGCAGTGGAGGAGCAAACCCTCGCCGACGGCCTGCGTTCCTATTGCGCGGTCCCCCTCGTGGCGCGAGGAAATAGCATCGGAGTGGTCAGCGTTGTCAGCTTCCGAAAAAACCAGTTCTCCGAGCCGCAAGCCAAATTCCTGCAGGAGATGTGCGACCAGATCGTGCTGGCGGTGAAAACGTTTCTGCCCTACTGTGACAAACACCCCCGCTCCAGGATGGTTTGTCCAAAATGTATCGCGTCCGCCGGCGGGAGAATCACGACGGCAAAATACCGGGAGCAATTGTCAGCTTGGGGAAAGCAAGGCGGACGAGGAAGGAGAAAGCCGCCAGGGTAATTCTACGCCTACGGTGTGCCAGCCGCAGAGCTGCCACGCTGGTCTTTCCATTCAAGCGCAAAGATCGCAGAGACCCGAGAGGAAAAAGAAACCTAAGTCGCTCGGTAGTGAGTGACAAAGCCAGCCGGTGACTTTAAAAAAGTGGCGTGGACGGAAAAAATAATCGCAGGGTTCTAACATTTTTAAGCTAGTATGCGGGTGATCCCTCCCCCTAATGATCACCGTCGCGATCTGCAATGTTTCCAGAATATTCAGTCGCGGCGGTGTTTCGTTTTTCCGAATAAATTTCGACCCTGACGCTCGCATCGGCTGCCAAAGACAAATCAATTAAGGGACCAGCATCAGGATGACGAAGACCTATTTCAGGCTTATCGATGTCTCCCAAGAAGAACACGGCGAGAAAGTCGCACCCGCGTTTGCCAGCCTGGCAGCCGCGCAGAAGTATCGCGCCGACATTCTCAAGGATCCACAGGGACTGAAGTTCTCAATCGTGGAGACCGACGAACGAGGCAGGCCGAGAGCCAACCAGCCTAGAAGACCCAAGGAAGCTTAGCTACTCCCATTCGATGGTTCCCGGCGGCTTCGAGGTGATGTCGTAGACCACGCGATTGACGCCTTTTACTTCATTGACGATCCGGATGGAAACTGTTTTCAGCACTTCGTAGGGCAGCGGCACCCAGTCGGCAGTCATCCCGTCCTCGGAGTGAACGGCGCGGATTGCGCACGTATAAGCGTAGGTTCGCTGATCGCCCATCACGCCCACTGTCATCACGGGCAAAAGCACGGCAAACGATTGCCAGATTTTGGTGTACAGGCCGGCGCGCTTGATTTCAGTAATCACGACGTCATCGCAATCGCGCAAGATGGCCAACCGCTCCGGCGTAACCTCGCCCAGAATGCGCACCGCAAGCCCAGGGCCCGGAAATGGCTGACGCAGCAGAATCTCTTCCGGCATGCCTAGGTCGCGGCCGATCTTGCGGACTTCATCCTTAAACAAATCCTTTAAGGGCTCGATAAGCTTCAGCTTCATCGTATCGGGCAGGCCGCCCACGTTGTGATGGGTCTTAATAGTCTGCGATGGGCCGCGCACCGAGCGCGATTCGATGATGTCCGGATACAAGGTACCCTGCACCAGCCAGTCAACCTTGCCTTCTTCCCTCTCGATGCGGTGAGCTTCCTGGTCGAATACCGCAATGAACTCATTGCCGATTATCTTGCGCTTGGCCTCGGGGTCGGTTACTCCCTTGAGCTTAGTGAGAAATCGCTCAGTCGCGTCTACCGCGACCACATGCAAGCCAAGCCTCTCGCGCAGGTTCTGCTGAACTTTCTCGAACTCGTTCTTGCGCAGCACGCCGTTGTTGACAAACACGGAGGTGAGGCGGGAATTTCCCTTTTCATCGCGCAGCGCGCGATTCACCAGGGTTGCAGCGACCGAGGAGTCCACTCCCCCCGAGAGGGCACAGATCGCACGCCCGTAGCCGACAGCTTGGCGCACGCTGGCAATGGTTTCTTCAATAAAACGCTGGGCGGTCCAGTTAGGCTGGGCTCCGCAGATCTTGAGGGTGAAATTGCGCAGGATGTCCGTGCCCAGCGGGGTGTGGTGCACTTCAGGATGAAACTGCACCGCCCACATCTTTCGCTTGGGATTCTCGATGGCTGCCACCGCGCTGGGCGATTTCGCGGTTAACTGAAATCCGGCAGGAAGCTCTACGGCTTCGTCGCCGTGCGACATCCATACCGCCATCACTTTGGGCAGGCCTTCGAACAGGCGCGATCCATTGAGCAATTCGACTTTGGCTTGACCATACTCGCGCTTTTCCGCCGGTCGGACTTTGCCGCCCAGCACGTGTACCATGAATTGCAGGCCATAGCAGATCCCGAGCACCGGTACGCCGAAATCGAAAATCCGTTGGTCGGCGACAGGGGCATCCTTGTCGTAAACCGACGAAGGGCCGCCGGACAGCACGATGCCTACAGGCGCATAGCTGCGGATTTCCTCCAGCCCGGCATTACAGGGAAGAACGACGGAGAAGACGTTCTGTTCGCGGATGCGGCGCGCAATGAGCTGAGAATATTGCGCACCAAAATCGAGGACGACGATGGATTGGGTTTCCACGAATGAGTCTCTCAGAACGGAAAGATAGTGTAAAGGGGGAAGGAAGAAGTAGCTAGTAGCGGGTAGCTAGTAGCGGGTAGCTAGGACGGGAGGAGCGTTCACGGCTTAGGCTTTTCTGGCGGAGGAACCAGGCCAGGGACGTCGCTGAGAATGTCATCATCAGAGGGAGGTATCGATGGGAAGGTCGTTTTCGACTGAGAACCGAGAACTGACAACTGAGAACTCTCTATCGGGGCTTCCTCCGGTGTTTGCAAAATGGAAACATATGCCGCCAGCCTTCCCATGTGGAGGAAATCAACCATGGCGAAGTAGACCATCGTCAACAGCAGAACCGCACCCAGCACAATTCCGGGCGGCAGCACTCTGACGAACGCCAAAGGCACAAACACCGCGGCGGTGGCCAGCACAAACGCTACAAAATGCAGCAATCCAAATGCGGTACTGCTCCATGCCACAGCGCTGGCGCGGTTGCGGCAGAATTCCACGGCGCGCGAGATGGAACCAAAAGCATCTTGAGACTCGTGCAGGACGAAAACAGGAGCCAGGGAGAGAAACCAATTCACTGCCGACCACAAGAGTGCAACCAGGAGCGCCAGGGGTACGAAGATCAGGAACACCCAGCCGGGCCGGGGATAGCTGTCCGAAGAGGCGAACCCGGCCACAGTCGCTGAAGCCAAAATTCCCAGCACTGCCGCGAGTCCCAGCGTGGCTCGCAGAAAGTTCAGGCCGACGAGAGACCGCAGCCGCCAGCCTTCCTCCTCGCCGCGCCAGAATCGGGTCCGCAACAGAGTTAGTCCGCCCGAATTCGTCATACCAAAGTAGTCCAGCAAGGGCTTGAGCGTGAAAGCGCGCCCCAGGGAAGCCGCAAAAATCCAGGAGATGGTAAGAGCCGCGGCCCCGACCAGAGTGGCGGTCACCAGACGTTGCGCACTGCCGCTCAGAATGTGGGCAATCGCCTGCGAAACCAGCCGAGGATGCCGAGTGTGCAGGAAGAATACATCGCCCGGAGTAACCGGGAGGGTATCCAGATACTCGATGAGCAAAAAGAGGATGAGCGTCCAAGCAGCCGCGCCAAACGCCCAGCGCCAGGTGATCTCGGCCAGGGCAAAGGCCGGACGCCGGAACACTGCGCGAAAACCGTCAAGGATGGGCGAAGGCTCGGCCATGCGTGGGTAGGATAAACCAGCTTTCAGAGTGCGAAGGTTTCAAAGTTTCAAGGATTCAGAGTTTCGAGTTTCAGGTTTCCAGTTTTCTGTCTTCCAAGGACGGTCCCTGTTGGAAACATTGAAACCTTGAAACCTCAGCCTAAGGGATTCCACCGAGGGCAGACGGCACTTTAGTTACTTGTTCTCCTTGGGGACGCAACGCTAGGGTAGGCGCTCGGGAGAGCGGGAATGAGACTCTGGCGCAATCGGCTGCTGCTGGCGGCGATGTGGCTCTGGTTGTGGCCGGTCACTGTGTCTGGAAACGGGCGCAGCGCCGACGAATTCGCAAGCCGTCACCATGCTCCCGATGTGCGGGACGAATCCGATCCCCAAGACACGCGCTCCTGCTATGCGATGGGGCAACTGGAAATCTCGTATGGCAGCCAGGAAAACCAATCTCCCACGGTCGGATTGTTGGTGACGGATCCCCGGGGGCGAAGGATCGGATACGATCCGGCGGGTCCAAACGCCTGGCAGGAACTGCCGCTAGCCCAGGCCTTCCTCGATTGCGCAGACCAGGACGCAAACGGCCAGCCACAAGCTTGTACGGGCTGGATTCAAATTTGCGGCCCCCTAAGCGGAACCTACAAGCTGGAAGTTGTCGCTTCTGAAAACAGCGAGTATTCGATCGAGGTCTCGGCAGTGAGCCGGCAGAAGCGCGACGAAAATGGATTCCATACCACGGAATCTCGCGTGAACGCGAGGAACCTGGCGATCAGAAAAGGCTCGCAGAATAAGCTGTTTCTGGAGTACTCGCGCGAACCCGGTTCGAAGGTGGCGTTGACACCGAGTGAAAACACGCCGCTGGCTGAGAAGCAATAAAACTGAGGTTCAAAGATATTTCCCTTTGGCGGCGACCGGCCCTGCAGCGGCTGGTCACATATTCTTGGGTGGCTTACGGCACGCCTGAAGGCGCACCCTGATACATATCTGACGCTTTTCGGCAGCCTGGCAAGACACACTCTTCCCAAAACCAGGGGTAAGATCGAAGACCTCTACTTCACCACGATATTTACCAACTTCCCGGGCACCACGATCACTTTGACCACCTGCTTGCCTGCTATCGCCGCTTTCACTTTTTCGTCAGCCAGAGCGCGTTCGCGGACAAATGTATCGTCCGAATCCGCGGGCACAAGAATACGGCTGCGCCGTTTCCCGTTGATCTGCACCGGAATCTCGATCTCTTCTTCTTTGGCCAGCGCCGGATCGGATTTCGGCCATGGCGTCCGCAATAGATTTTCTTTTTGGCCCAGCATCTCCCAGAGCTCGTGCGCCAGATAAGGAGCAAAGGGAGCGAGCAGGAGCACAAGATCGCGTTGTACTTCCGCGAGCAATGGCCCCGGGATGGTGTCGCTCTTGTCCTCGACGGCATATAGTTCGTTGACCAACTCCATGATGGCGGCAATCGAGGTATTGAAATGCCACCGCCCCTGGAAGTCGTCGCTGACCCGCTTGATGGTCTGGTGAAGCTTGCGCTGGATCTTGCGAGCTTCCGGCGGTAGGAACCTGGCTTGCCCCGTCTCACCGGGAGACGCGGGGAGCCGCTTATCCGCCGAGGCCATGTGCTCATGATGAGACGCGGCAAGCCGCGTCTCTACCGTAGGAAGGTGGCGTGCGACAAACCTGTACACGCGCCCGAGGAAACGTTCAATTCCTTCAATGCCGGTGTCCTGCCAGTCCAGGTCGCGGTCGGGAGGCGCTGCGAAGAGGCTGTAGAGCCGCGCAGCATCGGCGCCGTAACGGGCAATCATCTCGTCGGGCGTGACCACGTTGCCCAGGCTTTTCGACATCTTGGCGCCATCTTTAATCACCATGCCCTGGGTGAAGAGACGCTGCACCGGCTCGTCGTTCTCGACCAATCCCATGTCGCGCATGACCTTGGTCCAAAAGCGCGAATAGATGAGGTGCAAGATGGCGTGTTCGACGCCGCCGATGTACTGGTCGATGGGAAACCAGTAGTCAATAATCTTGCCGTCAAATGGCGCTTTGTCGTTGAGCGCGTCGGCGTAGCGGTAGAAGTACCAGGACGAATCTACGAAGGTGTCCATGGTATCAGTCTCGCGCCGCGCCGGCCCGCCGCACTTCGGACAGGTCGTGTTGAGAAATTCCGGGACACGCGCCAGAGGCGAACCGCCGCTCAAGGTGATCTCGACGTTGTCGGGCAAAATGACCGGCAAATCTTTCTCAGGGACAGGCACGATGCCGTCTTTTTCGCAGTAGAGCATCGGAATCGGGGTGCCCCAGTAGCGCTGCCGCGAGACCCCCCAATCCTTCAAGCGATAGGTGACGGTTGGCTTGCCAAAGCCGTGTTTCTGGGCGTACTCCGCCATCTTCGCGATAGCGTCTTCACAGCTCAGACCGTTAAACGGTCCGGAGTTGATGACAACGCCATCCGTCGTGGTAGAGGGCGCCTTCTGAACGTCTACCGGCTCGCTGGCCGTAGGCGGCTGGTTTACCTGCCGAATTGGCAAGTCGTATTTCTTGGCGAACTCATGGTCGCGCTCATCATGCGCCGGCACCGACATGATCGCGCCTGTGCCGTAGTCCATCAAAATATAGTTTGCAACCCAGATCGGCAGCTTTTCGCGGTTGTACGGATTGATCGCAAACCGCCCGGTATTGACGCCGTGCTTCTCAATCTCGCCAAAATCACCTAGTTCTTTAGCTTTTCGCTGCTCCGCCATCATCTGCGCAACTTTGGCGCTCAGATCAGCATCGCCCGCATCGAGATCGGCTACCAGCGGATGTTCAGGGGCCAGCTGGACCGAGGTCGCGCCGAAGATCGTGTCCACTCGCGTGGTGAAGACTGTGATGGTCGAGCCGGCAGGACCGGCCTGACCGTCGAGCTTGAAATCCACCAGTGCGCCCTCGCTGCGGCCGATCCAGTTGCGCTGCATGGTAACGACTTTTTCCGGCCAATCGGGGAGCCTGTCCAAATCGCGCAGCAACTCTTCCGAGTAATTTGTGATGCGCAAGAACCACTGCTCCAGGTCACGCTGCTCCACCGGCGTGTCTTCATGGCGCCAGCAGCAGCCGTCCACAACCTGCTCGTTGGCCAGAACGGTGGCGCATTTCGGACACCAGTTCACCCGGCTTTTTTTGCGATAGGCCAAGCCACGCTCGTACATTTTCAGGAAGAACCACTGGTTCCAGCGGTAGTACTCGGGGAAGCAGGTGGTGACTTCGCGCGACCAGTCGTAGGCGAAACCCAGGCGGTTCATCTGCGCCTTCATGTTGGCGATGTTGCGCAGCGTCCACTGGCGCGGCGGGGTGTTGTTCGATATGGCGGCATTCTCTGCCGGCAGACCAAAGGAATCCCAGCCCATGGGATGGAGCACGTTGTAGCCGTTCATCCACATGTAGCGGGCAAGTGCGTCACCGATGGAGTAGTTGCGCACATGTCCCATGTGCAGCGCGCCGGAGGGATAAGGCAGCATTTCCAGCACGTAATATTTGGGTTTGGTGGAGGCAGGCTCGGCGCGGTAGAGCGACGGATCCTGCTGCCAGCGCTCGTACCATTTAGTCTCGAAGCTGTGCGGGTCGAAGCGCTCCTCCCGTGGTGTCTTGTTCACCTGCGTTTCCTGCGGCATATGAGAAATTATTTGCGCTGCGGATAAACTTTAATTTTACAACGAGGCAGGTGAATCCCCGGAGAGGAAGGCGCGGCTAGCGCGGCTATTCCAGTTTCAGGGTAAGCGCCGGAAAAGCCAGTCCCTCGACTTCGGCGGTCCAACGATCGCCGGGGCCGGTCAGGTGACCAGCCGTAAGCGTCCCGGAGCTGACGATTTTGCCCGCGCTCAACGGCTCGTCTGGAAATCGCCGCTGAACGGCGCTGCTGACTTCGGCTAGACACAGCGCGGGACTGCGAAGACAGTTCCTTCCCGACCCCTCTTCGACCAGCTCGCCATCCTTTTTCATAGGTAATTTTGAAGCGTGCGAGGTCATCGGGGAGCGCGGGAATCAGCACCGAGTGCACGGGCAGGCGCTCGCCAATTACCAGTGCCGCATGAAGTCTAAAGGCGGCGACGAAGTCGCTCGGCTGAAACTTCCATTCTGGAAAAGGACAGTCAATGATTTCGAAGCCTAGCGCTAGCCAATCCCTGGCAGCGAGGGCAGCGGGAGCATCGGCGCCGGCAGTGATAGGTTGCTTCAGGCCGCAAACAATTTCCGGTTCGATCTTCAGAGACCGAGCATGAGGGACTGACCCGGTTGCGGAGTTGGCATCGCTCTGATGGACGGTGTCGTCATACATGTGTCCCCAAACCAGGGTCTCCAGCTTGAGCACGCGCCAGACCGCCTTGTTGGCATAGCCCACCTTGCTGCCGACTGATTTGTGGCCGGCCGCCTGGCGCCACTGCTTGAGTTTGTTCTCGACTTCATACGCTCGATTGAGGTCAAAGCCGGGACACGCCGATGGAGGGACAGCAACCATCTGGCCGGTTTCCTAGGCCGACATGAGCTGGCGGGCAAGAGCTTCGATATCCATGGCGGGACAGGCGTACGCACGGTATCTCATTCGGGGGGTGTATGCGTTACAGGTACGAGGTCCTTCGACTCGCAGCCCGATCGAGAAGCGAATCGGTCTGCTCCGCTCAGAGTTTGCGACTTTTTTGGATGTAAGCGATTTTTCCGGGCAGGTAAGCTGCTGGTTTTCAGCGGCAGGCCGTGCGAGAAAAAGAAAAAGTCACAAACTCTTAGGATGGCAACGTATGTGGTTTGTCTTTCACTAGAGCCTTCAGCGCCTCGACATTTCTCTTGTCGTCGCCGGGAGCGTCGATGGGAGTTTCCGCGATGAAGGCGGCATGAGCAAACTGCGGATCGTTCAACAATCGCTGGAACGGCTCCAGCCCGATGCTTCCCTTTCCGATGTGCTGGTGACGGTCGAGCTTCGATCCGCGTGCGGCCTTGGCATCGTTGCAGTGCCACACGCGAACATTCTTGAACCCTACGGTGGAGTCCAAATGATCCAGAGTCTTTTTCATTCCAGCCGGGCTCACGATGTCGTAACCGGAAACATGAACGTGGCAGGTATCCATGCAAGCAGCGATCGGCACCATGTCTCGCAGCAGCTCGAGCAGGTCTGCAACCTGCTGAAAGCTTCCGCCCAGGGAATATTCCGCTCCGGCAGTGTTCTCGATCAGAATGGTTAATCC
>Ga0209154_1000632_pt1 | contig 22630 bp, 19 predicted proteins | sample GraSoiAngelo_121_FD_185878 | JGI IMG/M metagenome (GOLD analysis project Ga0209154, IMG submission 185878) | Grasslands soil microbial communities from the Angelo Coastal Reserve, California, USA - 14_0919_12_20cm (SPAdes) (version 2) | ecosystem: Environmental > Terrestrial > Soil > Grasslands ... | reverse complement strand
TTCCTTCGGGATCGGCCCGGGGCCCGCGGGCTCCGGGGGGAAACGGCCGCGGGCTTCGGGCCGGGGATCGGCCCGAAGCCCGCGGTGAGGAACGTGCCTAGTCGTTCTCCTTGACCTTGCCCACGGTGCTGCGGGGGAAGAACACGTAATAGACGTCCTCCTCCGGCGTCGTCCCCGCGTACGGCCGGGTGTCGGCCCACACGACGTACGCGCCGGACGCGTTGGCGGCGACGCTCATGTAGTCCCCGATGAACCCCGCCTCCACCGGGTTGGTGACGTTCGTCAGGTTGGGCATGGACGCGGTCGTGAGGCGGAAGTGCGTGAAGGTCTGCCCGTGGTCGGTGGACGCGGCCAGGGTGATGTCGTTGCACCCCGACGGCTCGCAGCCGTACTGGCGGTCGTAGTAGGCGACGTAGACGATCCCGTCCGGCCCCACGGCCATCCAGGACTGCCACTGGGCCGCTCCGGTCTTATCGTCGTTGCTGACCAGCCTGGGGGATGACCAGGTCTGCCCGCCGTCGCTCGAGGAGGTGATCCACACGTCGTTGTTGTGGTCGGCGCACGGCTCCGCGGGGAGGCCGCTGCTGTCCGACGCGCAGTGCCCGGCGTTGCGGAAGTCGGACCAGGAGAAGTACAGCCGTCCGCCATCCCCGCCGGTCGGGTCGAACGCGCCCGCGCCGAAGTCGTCCACCCGGTAGCCGTTGGGCGGCAGGCACTGCCGGGCGGGGCCGCAGCCCGCGATCTGTTCGGAGAAGGGCTGGGTGTCGAAGTCGTCGGCGATCTTGTAGGGTCCGGTCCAGTTGGCCTTATTCCTGCAGTCGACGGTGCCGCGGCACTTCACCATCATGTGCTGGGCGACGAGCGTCGGCGTATTGCTGTTGTTGAAGAAGACGTAGAGGGTGCCGTCCGGACCGACGACCGGCCAGGAGCCCTGGTCAAAGTTGCACTCGTGGGCGCCTTCTTTGGGATCGAAGAGATTGCCGAGGACGCATTGGTTGCTGGTTCCGGTGATCTCCACCCCCAGAGAAAACGTCGCCCCGCCGTTCGTGGACTGGGAGAAGTAGATGGGGCTCTCGAAGACCGTCGAGCCGTCGGGCGACATCCGGAACCGCGTCCAGGTCACGTAGACGTTGTCCCGCTTGGGGCTGCTCAGGCCGGCATCCGCGGCCATGAACGGCTTGTCGTTGAAGATCGCGGGGTCGTTGTCGCTGGCCACGACGCCGAGGGGAGTGGTCGAGAACCTCTGGGTGGGTCCGGGGGCCGGGGTGTGGAAGAACGTGCCCCCGAACGCGGCGTTGGACTTGGCGACCACGATCCCGTTGGCCGCCGCCACGACGTCGAACACGACGCACCCGAAATAGACGTTGCTCCCGGTGCTCCGGGGGGAGTCGAACGCGACCATCGGGTCGCTCGCGGCGTCGGCCGTGTGCCCATCGTTCAAGGTGAACTGGTAGAAGGGCGGGAGCTGATCCGCCCAATGCTGGCCCTGATCGAAGGAGTAATCGATCCCGCATTTGTTGTAGCCGATGCGGCTGTCGTTCTGCCCCGCGATCAGGTGGGTCGGGTCGCTCGGGTCGACGGCGATCATTTCCTCCGCCTGCCGGCGGAAGGAGCAATCCTGGTTCACCCGGATGTTGTTGAACTGGCCGGTGAGCACGTTGGGGCAGCCGAGGGTGTGGATCACGACGTCGGCCGGGAGACTGCTTGGTAGGGTGGCCGTGCGCACGGCGCCGGGGAGCGCGCCTTCCCCGAACCTGGCGTGCAGCCCGGTCTGCACCACCCCGCCGGAGAGCATCTGCTGGTGAAGCGTGGGACCCCCCTGGCCCAGGGCCATCCGGATGGCGTGCTCCAGGGCGAGGTTGGTCTGGGGGACGATCGGCTGTGACGTGATCGTCCCGTCCGTGATCCCCATGACGAGCACCAGTGCAAGGACGCCGACTCCAATCCGTTGAAGCCTCATACACCCCTCCCATTCATGTGATGATTTGCGCTGCCGTTCTTGGGCGCGTTTCGGCGTGCGTCGACGCGGCCCGGTTCCCTCACCCCCTCGTGCCCCCTGCGGGCGCGCCTGTCAGAGCAACGAACCAGGTGCTGGCCTGGACTGTGGTGCGGAGGCGCGAGGCGAGGGTGAGTGCGGCGAGCGTGCACCGTTCGCGGGCGGTGCGCCTGTGCGAGGGGAGCGCGACGGTCAGCGCAATTCCGAGGCGGGAGACCGCGATCAGCGTCTCGAGGAGGGAGAACCCCGTACCGTGGTCACCCTGCCGCCGGCGGCTGCCCAATGGGACTCCTTCGGCATTTTCTCCACATTAGCAGGCGGGTGAGATGGAAATAAATCGGAAATATCCCGGATGGTAGGGTCGCCTGCCTCCAGACTCGAAACGATCCCAAACGGACGATCGCGCTCGATTCGGGTAATCGCCCTAAGGCAACGGGAGCCGCGGCATGCCCGGTTGGACATCGTCGCGACACGAGCGCGCCGCTGGGGGGATGAAGATGGGGCCGATGCTGGCCGGCCGGGTCGCGTTCGTGACCGGGGCGGGGTCGGGGATCGGACGGTCCACCGCCATCCGATACGCGGAGGAGGGGGCCGATGTGGCCGTTCTCGATGTGAACGGCGCCGCCGCGGCCGACACCGCGGCCGCCGTCGAGGCGCTCGGCCGGAGCGCCGTCGCCCTGCGCGCCGACGTGAGCCGCGCGGCGGAGGTCGAGGGGGCTGTCAGACAGACGCTGGCGGCGCTCGGGCCGGTCGACATCCTGGTCAACAACGCCGGCCTGCTCCGCGACGCGACGATCCGAAACCTCAGCGAGGCGGATTGGGACCTCGTGCTCGACGTCCACCTCAAGGGCACCTTTCTCTGCACCAAAGCCGTGGCCGCCGGCATGCGCGAGCGGGGCCGGGGGGGCGCCATCGTCAATATCTCGTCGATTTCGGCCAAGATCGGGAATTTCGGCCAGGCGAACTATGCGTCGGCGAAGGCGGGCATCGTGGCGCTGACCAAAGTGACGGCGCGGGAGTATGCGAAGTACGGGGTGCGCGCGAACGCCATCCAGCCGGGGATGATCGAGACGCCGATGACCCGGGCCCTCGGGGAGGAACGCCTCGCGCGGAACGCCGCCGAGACCCCGCTCGGCCGGCTGGGCCGACCCGAAGAAGTGGCCGCGGTCGCGCTCTTCCTCGCCAGCGATTTGTCGAGTTTCGTCACCGGGGCGGTCATCGAGGTGACCGGAGGCAGGTACCTGTAGGATCCCAGTCTGGAGGGCGCAGCCCGGGGGTATTGAGATACTATCATGCTCCAGGATGGGTATACTCCAGGACGGAAGGGGAGGGCCCGCCTCAAGGTGGTGATGTCGCATGTGGGCCGCCGTTCTGCTGCTCGGCGGACTCGTCTTGTGGGCCACAGGCCACCGGTTGCTGCGTTAGCGTCTCCTGGGGCGTCACACGAATGGGGACCGGTATTACCGGTCCCCATTCGATTTCGAGGACTCGCTGCCGTCCGCTCCCATCTGGGCATTGGTCCCGGGGGGGCCCGCGGCCGCCGGGACAGCGGGAGCATGGCCCCGTGAGAGCCCGCGCCTGCGTGCTGGCCGTCGACGATCAGCCGGCCGATCTCGCTCTGGTCCGGTTGACCCTGGAGGCGGAAGGATTCGAAGTGCGCGAGGCGCGTTCGGGCGGCGAGGCGCTGGCCGTCGCCCGGGAGGTGGCCCCCGACCTCATCCTGCTCGACATGCACCTGCCCGACATGCACGGGCTGGAAGTGGTGCGCCGCCTTCGGGAAAGCATCGGCGGAGAAGGCCTCCGGGTGGCGGCGATGAGCGCGTTTGCCACGGGCGAAGATCTGACCCAGTGGCTGGAAGCCGGCTGCATCGTCACCATCGAGAAACCGTTCCAGCCGGGGGTGTTGGGGCGGGAGATCCGCCGGCTGCTGGCGGGGCAGGCGCCCCCGGCGCCCGAGCGCGCGGCGGCCGGCGCGTCGCTCGGAGCCCGGTTGGGGGAGGTGCTGCTGGCCAACACCCTGATTACCCCGGAGCAATTCAAGAAGGCGCTGGCGGAACAGGCGCAGAGCGGCAAGCGGTTGGGCCAGGTGCTGGTGGAGCAGGGAGCGGTCAACGAGGACGATATCGCCTGGGCGCTGGGCAACCAGCTGGGGTACCCGTATGTGTTCCTGGCCCGCGAGATCATCGATGAAGAGGCGGTCCGTCTCCTCCCCGAGGAGTTCCTGCGGGAGCGCCAGATCCTTCCGATCTTCAAGTTCGGCGAGGAGATGAGGCTGGCGATGGCCGATCCCACCGATCAGAAAACGGTGGATGAGGTCGCGGCGCGGACCGGACTGCAGGTGAACCGCGCCCTCGCGCTGGCCTCCAACATCAACGAGCTGCTCGATCACCTCTTCTCACGGCGGGACCCGCAGCCGCCCCGGACCGCGGGCACCACCGAGGCGCAGTATCTGCAGTTTCACCTCGTGCAGGCCCTCCGCCAGGGAGCCGCGGCCGTGCACTTCACCCCGGCGGGCGAAGGACACGGCCGGGTGCGGTATCGCCTGCAGGGCGTGCTGGCGGACCGCGCCGACCCGCCGGACGAACTGCACCGGGCCATCATCCGCCGCCTGCGCGACCTGACCGGGTTCGGGGAGAGTCCGGTCGGCACCGCGACGGCGACCGTGACGGTGGGGGCCGTCGAGACGCACCTCGTGGTGACCTTCCTCCCGACCGTGGTGGGCCCGGCGGCGACGATGGCGCTCTATCCTCTCCGGACGGGCGCGCCGGATCTGGCGGCGCTGGGGGTGGACGGGCGGGTCATTCAAGCGCTGCGCGGGGCGCTTCAGGCCGCCAGCGGTGTCGTGATGGTGGGGTGCCGCGAGCCGGCGGTGCGGTCCACCCTGCTCCATGCGCTCATCCCGTCGGCGCGGGGGGGCGAGGTGTGGGCGCTCGAAACGGTTCCGCTGATTCGGCGGCCCACCATCAACCAGACGTTCGTCGGCTCCCTGGACCAGGTGGCCGTTCATCTGTACGCGGCGGCGCGCACGGAGGTGGATGTGATCGTGGCCGATAATATCGCGCCCAGCGAGGCGCTGAAGGCCGCGCAGCAGATCGCGCGGGCGCGACTGGTGCTCGCCGGACACCCGGAGGACGATGTCGTGGGCCTGCTCGGCCAGATGCTGGAAGCCGCCGGGCCCGCGCTCGTAGCCTCCACCCTTCGGGGCATCCTGGCGGCCCGCGCCGTCCGGGCGCTCTGCTCGAAGTGCAAGGAGACCCTGCCCGAACCCTCCGGACCCACCGGCCGGCGGCGGCTGTCCGCCCGGGGATGCGAAGCGTGCAGTTTCACCGGGTTCCTGGGCCAGCGCCTGCTGACCGAACTGTGGATCGTCGACCCGGAGACCCGGCGGCTCCTGCGCTCGAGCGGGCCGGGGGCGGTCTTCGACCGCGTGGTCCAGACGGTGGGGTCGACCCTGCGCGCGCAGGGACTGGCGCTCGTCGAGGGCGGCCTGACCTCGTTGGAAGAACTGTCCCGCGCGGGGGTGGACTGATGGAGATCAATGACCTTCTCGTCCAGACCAAAGCCCGCGGGGCCTCGGATCTTCATCTCAAGGTGGGCTCGCCCCCCACCTTCAGGATCAACGGCACCCTGGTGCGCATCGATGCGCCCCCGCTCGAGCGCGACGAGATGCACGCGCTGATCTTCGGCATCCTCACGGACGACCAGAAGGCGAGGTTTGAGGAGTCGCACGACCTGGATTTTTCGATGGAACTCCGGGACGTCGGCCGGTTCCGCGTCAATGCGTTTGTGAACCGGATGGGCGAAGCCATGGTGATGCGCCTGATCCCGGAGAAGAACAAAACGCTCGATGAGCTGGGCATGCCGCCCATCCTCAAGGAGCTGTCGATGAAAGACCGCGGGCTCGTGCTCGTCACCGGGCCCACCGGGTCGGGGAAGTCCACGACCCTGGCCGCGATGGTCGACTACATGAACGACAAGCGGGAGGACCACATCCTCACCATCGAGGATCCGATCGAGTTCATCCACCAGGACAGGAAATGCAATATCAATCAACGTGAGATCGGCCCCCACACCAGGTCCTTCACGACCGCCCTGCGCGGCGCCCTCCGGGAAGACCCGGATATCATCCTGGTGGGCGAGATGCGCGACCAGGAGACGATCGCCCTGGCCCTCACGGCGGCGGAGACCGGCCACCTGGTGCTGTCCACGCTCCACACCAGCAACGCCCCGCAGACCATCAGCCGCATCGTCGACGTGTTCCCCCCCCACCAGCAGGAGCAGATCCGCGTCCAGGTGGCGGACACGCTGCTGGGGGTGGTCGCCCAGACCCTGGTGCCGACCCAGGACGGGCAGGGCCGGGTGGCCGCCCTGGAGATCATGGTGGCGAACGCGGCCATCCGCAACCTGGTGCGGGACAACAAGGTGCACCAGCTGCCGTCCGCGATCCAGACCGGATCGCGGGAGGGCATGCAGTCCCTGGACCAGGCCCTGAAGACGCTGTTGAAAACCCGCCGGATCAGCCACGACGAAGCCGTCAAGCACGCCACCGAGAAACAGGCGTTTGCGCAGGAGGCCGCCCGCGTCGCGTCGCCGACCTTGTGAAGGGGATTCCCCCGTCCCGCCGTAAACAGGATCACCCAGACCGGGAATCCCAAGGAGGCGATGCCGATGCCCGACGCCGTTCGTCTGGTCGAGTACTTCTACATCGAGGCGGGCGACACACCGGGAGAGGGCGCCCGCATCCTCACGCACCTCAAGGACGCCGCCGTGAACCTCATCGGGTTGCACGCGTTCCCGAGCGGGGGACGCACGCAGATCGACGTGTTCGCCTCGGACGCCGGGGCGTTTCAGGCCGCGGCCAGGAAGGCGGGCTGGAAGGCGGTCGGCCCGAAGAAGGCGTTCGTCATCGAAGGCGAGGACCGGGTGGGCGCCCTGGTGGGCTACTTCACCAAACTCGCGGGGGCCGGGGTCAACGTCACGGCGGCCGACGCGGTCAGCGCCGGCGCCGGCCGGTTTGGCGCCATTCTCTGGGTCAAAGCCGGCGACGTCACGAAGGCGGCCAGGGCGCTGGGGGCCGGCTGAGGGCCGGACGCGTGGCCGCCACCCTCGCCGGCCGCATCACCGCCGCCAACGAGACGGCCCTGCGCCGCCTCGCCGCGGCGGCTCCGGTGCTGACCAGGATCCGCGACGCGCGCGAAGCGATCCCGCAGTTCGGCGGGCGCGTGCTGCTGCACGCGGGGCCGCCGATCGCGCCCGCCTCCATGTGCGGCCCGATGCGGGGGGCGGCCGTCGGCGCGGCGCTCTTCGAAGGCTGGGCCGCCGACCCGGCCGCGGCGGAGGCGCTCCTCGACCGCGGCGCCATCGCGCTGCGCTGCACCCACGACGCGGGGGCCGTCGGTCCCATGGCCGGGATCATCTCCCCGTCCATGCCGGTGGCGGAGGTGCGGGATGCCGACCCCGGCATCACCGCCTACGCGCCGCTGAACGAGGGGATCGGCGCCGTGCTCCGGTTCGGCGCGAACGACGGGACGGTGATCGCCCGGCTGCGGTGGATGCGCGAGGCGCTCGCCCCCGCGCTCGATGCGGCGGTCCAACGCCTCGGCGGGGTGCCGCTGCTCCCGCTGATGGCCCGCGCCCTCACCATGGGCGACGAGCTGCACCAGCGCAACGTCGCCGCGACCGGCCTGTTCTTCCGCGCGATCGCGCCCGCGCTCGTGGAGGGCGGTGCCGCGGGATCGGCCCTCCCGTCCGTCCTGCGGTTCCTGGCCGACAACGATCAGTTCTTCTTGAACCTCGCCATGGCCGGGGCCAAGGCCATGGCGGGCGCGATCCGGGAGATCCCCTACAGCACCGTCGTCACGGTGATGAGCCGGAACGGCGTCGAGTTCGGCATTCGGGTCAGCGGCCTCGGGGATCAGTGGTTCACCGCCCCGGCGCCCGTGCCGGCGGGCATGTACTTCCCGGGGTTTGGGGCTGACGAGGCCAACCCGGACATGGGCGACAGCGCCATCGTGGAGACGGTGGGCGTGGGGGGGATGGCGATGGCGGCCGCGCCGGCCGTCGTCGGCTTCGTGGGGCTGCCCTCCCTGCGCGAGGCCCTGGCCGTGACGCGGTCCATGGCGGAGATCACGCTGGGGCAGAGCGCCCAGTTCAAGATCCCGGCGCTCGACTTCGCCGGCGCGCCCACCGGGATCGATCTGCGCGCAGTCGTCAGGCTGGGGCTCACGCCGGTCATCAACACGGGCATCGCGCACCGCCGGGCCGGGAAGGGGCAGATTGGGGCGGGGGTCGTCCGCGCGCCGCTCCTGGCATTTCAGCGCGCGCTGGCCGCGTTTGCCGGCCGGTACACGGCGGACGCCGGCGCCGCCCCGGCCACGGTCGCCGAGTGAGCCGGCGTGAACCGAACACGACTTGAATTTTGGGTTTTCCCTGTGGCATACTAAGACTCGCATCAGCAGGCTGAAAAGTCGGTTGGTAGCATGCACAGTAAAGGAGTGGGAAGGTATGGCCGTAGGGACAGTCAAGTGGTTCAGCTCGGAGAAGGGCTACGGGTTCATTACGCCGGAGGAGGGAACCAAGGACCTGTTCGTACACTACAGCGCGATCCAGGGCGACGGCTACAAGACCCTGAACGAAGGCGACAAGGTGGAGTACGAGGAGACGGCCGGGCGGAAGGGTCCGCAGGCCGCGAACGTCCGATTGGTCCGCTAACGGAAGACCGCGTCAGGTAATGTGACGGGACGGGGATGGCCGGTCAAGGCCATCCCCTCCCGCTTTGTGTGACCGCGTCACGGATCGGGGCCTCCGGGTTTCTCGAGGCGCGGTCCGCGGGAAGGGGGGACGGGTGATGCCGCACGAGACGTCTGCCACAAAGTTCGGGCTTCGTCCGGTCGTCTACGGCCGGCGAGGAATGGTCGCCACGGCCAACCCCCTCGCCACCCTCGCGGGCGTGCGCATGCTGGCGCAGGGGGGCAACGCGGTCGATGCCGTCGTGGCGGCGGCCGCCGCGATCGGCGTGGCGGAGCCGTACATGTCGGGACTCGCCGGATGCGGCACCCTGGTGGTGACCCCGCCGGGCGGGACGCCCCGGGTGCTGGTCTTCCTCGGCCGCGCCCCCTCCGGCGCGACCCCCGACCGGTTTACCGGCGGGCACCCGGACGCGGGGCCTCTGACCCCGGCCGTTCCGGGCAACCTCGCGGGCTGGGCGCGGGTGCTGAGCGACTACGGAAAGCTGTCCCTCTCCCACGTGCTGGAGCCCGCGATCGACCTGGCGGAGCGCGGGGTCCCGTTCACGCCGTTCGACGGCCAGATGTTCTCCGAGAGCGGGAGCCGGCTGACGCCGGACGGGACCGCCACCTACTTCCACGATGGTCACATCCCGACTGTGGGATCCCTCCTCGCGCAGCCCGATCTGGCCAGGACATTCCGGCGGATCGCCGCGGAAGGGATCGGCTACCTGTACGGCGGACCCCTGGGGCGGGCGATCGACCGCTTGATGAGGGACCGCGGCGGGTTGATCACGGAGGCGGACCTGCGCGCCTATCCGGAGACGCTCCGGTGGACCTCACCCATCCACGCCACCTACCGGGGCGTCACGGTGTACGCGCCGCCGCCGCCGACCAGCGCGGTCCAGGTCCTCGAGACGCTCAACATCCTGGATACGCTCAACGTCCGAGACGCGGGACATCTGAGCCCGGATCACCTGGCCATGGTCGCGGAGGCCTCGCGGGCGGCGCGCGTGGACACCGACCGCTACGTCGGGGACCCGGCGTTCGTCGATGTGCCGGTATCCCGGCTGCTCTCGCCCGAGCACACCGGAGAGCTGCGCGCGGAAGTCGACCGGCGCCTTCGCGCATCCCCGGCGGCCGGCGTGCCCGGCGGCGGATTCGGGGAAGGCGGGGCGGCCGGCGGCGGAGGGATGGCCTCGACCACGCACCTTGCGGCCGTCGACGCGAGCGGGCTGGCGGTCAACATCACGCACAGTCTGGGGCACGGATTCGGCAGCGGCGTCGTCGTCCCCGGGACCGGGGTCTGCCTGAACAACGCCATGCACTGGTTCTCGATGACCCCCGGGCACCCCAACGTCGTCGCCCCCGGCAAGACCCATGAGTGGCCGATCGCGCCGCTCCACCTCCACAAGAACGGGCGGTTTGCGGGAACGATCGGGACGCCCGGGTCCTACGGCATCCTCGTCACGACCGTGCAGGTCCTCGTGCACCTGCTCGACTTCGGGCTCAATCTCCAGGACGCGATCGCGGCGCCCCGGTTCCGGTGGGTAGACGACGTCGGCGATCCGCTGCCGGCGCGGGTGATGCGGATGGAGTCGCGGGTCCCCGAGGCGACGCGGAGCGCCCTCGCCGGCCGTGGGTACGAGATCGACCTGCTGGGGCCGTGGTCCATGCGGGTGGGCGGGGTGCAGGGGATCCTCGCGGATCCGGAGACGGGCTGGCTCGCCGGCGCTGCGGATCCCCGGCGGAACGGCTACGCGATCGGCTGGTAACGGGGCCGTGTCCGCCGCCCGCCCCGCCGTCCTCCTGCTGGATGCCCGAGACACCGCGGCCATCGCGCTGGCGCCGCTCCAGCCGGGCACCGCGGTCGACGTCCGCCGGGGCGGCGAAACGGTGCGCGTGGTGGCGGAGACCTTGATCCCGTTCGGGCACAAGATCGCGGTGGCCGCCATGGCGGCCGGCGCCCCGGTGATCAAGTACGGCGAGGTGATCGGCGTGGCCACCGCGGAGATCCGGCCCGGCCAGCACGTCCACGTCCATAACGTGCGGAGCGACCGGGCGCGGTAAGGATGGCTGAGGCCCCCCCGACCTTCCGAGGGTGGAAGCGCCCGGACGGCGCCCTGGGCATCCGCCGCCATTTCCTCGTCATCCCATCGGTGGTCTGCGCGGCCCAGGCGGCGCGGACGGCGGCCGAGGGCGCTCCGGGCGCGGTGGCGATCGAGCACCAGCACGGCTGCGCCCAGCTGGGCGGGGACGCGCACCTCACCGAGCAGGTGCTCGCCGGTCTCGGCACGCATCCCAACGTCGCCGGGACGCTCGTGGTGAGCCTCGGGTGCGAGACGGTTCAGGGCGCGGCGCTGCACCGGTCGATCGCCGGGCGCGGGCAGCGCGCGGAGTTCGTCGGCATTCAGCAGTCGGGCGGGACGATCGCGGCGGTGGCCGCCGGGCGCCAGGCGCTGGAGCGGCTGCGGAACGGGGCGGCATCCGATCCCGAGGTCGCGCTCACCTGGGCGGATCTGCGGGTGGGGATCGAGGCGGGGTGGCTGGGGATCCCGCCGGCGCAGGCCCGCGTGTTTTCCGAGGTGATCGACCGGCTGCTCAGGGCGGGGGCGACGGTGATGCAGGCGGTGCCGGACGGCCGGGACGGCCCGGACCCGCGCCCGCAGGGGGCGCGCGGAGCCGCCGGCCCCGTCCCCCGCGATGCGGCGACGCTCCCGTACGCGACGCCCCCGGGGGGCCGCGGCGCCTTCCGCATGGAAGCGCCCCGGTCCCGCATCGCTCAGAAGACGGGGCTCGCGGCGGCGGGGGCTCACGTCATTCTCTCGCCGCTCGTCGAGGGGCTGCCCGCGGGCTGCCCGGTGGCGCCCGTGGTGCACGTCGGGATCGCGCCGCACGCCCGGCCGTTTGCCGGGGACGTCGACGTGATGCTGGATGAGATTCCGTCGGCCGGTGCCGCCGCGGCGGTGGTCGCGGCGCTCGGCCGAGCGTGCCTGGAGGAGACGGCGCTGGAAGCGCTGGGGGACTTCGAGATGGCGATCCACCGGATCGCTCCCACGATGTGAGCCCGATGGACGAGATTCTCCTCTACCGCCGCGATCGAGGGTGGGGGACGCGCAACCACGTGCTGGTGCTGCCGCTCGTGGCCTCGGCGTCGGGGGTGGCGCGCGCGATCGCCCGGGGCACGGAGGCGGTCTGGGTGGCGCACGATTACGAGCCGACGCCCGACGACCTCCAGCAGAACCGGGACCGGATCGCCCGCACGCTCGCGGGGTTCGCCGCGAACCCCAACGTCGCGGCCGCGCTCCTCGTCGCCGACACGCCGGAGCGGTCGGCGCTGCTCGATCGGATCCGCGCGGCGGGCCAGCGGGCCGATCTCGTCGTCGTGACCGAGGCCGGAGGGTTTCGGGCCGCGGTGGAGCAGGGGCGCGGGCGCCTTGAGGCGCTGCTGAGCGGGGCGGCCGCCGCCCGGCGGGAGCGCGCGCCGGTGAGCGCGCTGATCCTTGGGACGGAGTGCGGGGGGTCCGACGCGCTCTCGGGGATCACCGCGAATCCCGCGCTCGGGGCGGCCAGCGACCACCTGGTGGACGCCGGGGGCACCGTGATCCTGGCGGAGACGACCGAGCTCATCGGCGCCGAGCATCTGCTCGCCAGGCGCGCAGCCAGCCCCCAGGTCGCCGAGGCCATCTACACAATCATCCACCGGTACGAGGCCGTCGTCCGCGCGCACGGCGAGGACATCCGGGGGGCGAACCCGGCCCCGGGCAATATCGAGGGCGGCCTCACGACGATCGAGGAAAAGTCCCTCGGCGCCGCCAAGAAAGGCGGCACGCGCGCGATCCGGCAGGTGGTGGAGTACGCCGTCCGCCCGGCGGCCCAGGGACTGGTGATCATGGACACGCCCGGACACGATATCGAGCAGATGGTGGGGATGGTCGCGGGGGGCGCGCAGGTGGCGGTGTTCACGACCGGACGCGGCACGCCGACGGGGTCGGCGATCGCGCCCGTGATCAAGGTCGCGACGAACTCACACACCGCCTCGCGCATGCAGGACAACATCGATCTCAACGCCGGGCTGATCCTCGACGGGACCGAGACCCTCGAGAGCATGGGGCGCCGCATCTACGAGGCGGTCCTCGCGGTGGCGCAGGGCGAGACGACGAAGGCGGAGCGGCTGGGACACCGGGAGTTCTCGATCAGCCGCTACCCGTTCGCGGTCCTCGACAGGGCCGGCGCCGCCAGATAGCGGCGCGGACGCCCCGCGGGGAGGCGGAGCGCCGGGGGGAATACGTCCACACAAGGGGGGGCACCACGGTGGCGCGCAACGGTACGGTGTCGGTGACGCACGATGTCCCGGTCAGGATGCGCGACGGGGTCTCGCTGAACGCGGATGTGTACGTCCCGGAGGGCCCGGGCCCGTTTCCCGTCCTGCTGATGCGCTCCCCCTACAACAAGGCCCAGGGACAGGACTCCGTCTACGCCCATCCCTCCTGGTACGCCCGCCGGGGCTACCTGGTCGTCATCCAGGACGTGCGAGGGCGCTGGACCAGCGGGGGGGACTGGTATCCGTTTGCGCACGAGGCCGAGGACGGCTACGACACGGTCGAATGGGCGGCGCGCCTTCCGAAGGCGAACGGCCGGGTGGGGATGTACGGGCTCTCCTACGTCGGGGCGACCCAGCTCCTCGCGGCGGTGACGGCGCCCCCGCACCTCGCGTGCGTGGTCCCCGGGATGACCGCGTCGGAATACTACGACGGCTGGACCTACCGCGGGGGCGCGCTCCACCTCGCGTTCACCGAGTCCTGGGGCGTCAGCCTCGCCGAGGACACCGCCCGCCGGCGCGAGCTGCACGCGCTGGAAGCGGAGCTCCTCGCGTCGTTCAGCGCCGCCGGGCTGCAGTTCGGCACGCTGCCCATCAAGGAGTACGCGCTGCTCCGCCGGGAGGGGATCGCGCCCTGGTTCTTCGACTGGCTCGAGCATCCCACGCGCGACGAGTACTGGGAGCGGTGGAGCATCGAGCGCCGCTACGCGCAGGTGCGCGTTCCGGCGTTCCATATCGCCGGGTGGTACGACATCTTTCTGGATGGGAGCATCCGCAACTACCGGGGCCTGCGCGAGCGCGCGGCGGAGGAGGCGGCCCGGGACGGCCAGCGCCTCCTCATCGGGCCCTGGCATCACGTCCCCTGGGCGCAGGTCGTCTCAGGGTGGGATTTCGGCGACGAAGCGCGCAGCCGCATCAACGAGTGGCAGCTCCGCTGGTTCGATTACTGGCTCCGGGGCGTTGAGAACGGGGTCCCGGACGATCCTCCGGTCCGCATCTTCGTCATGGGGGAAAACCGGTGGCGCGAGGAACGCGAGTGGCCCCTCCGTCGCGCCGAGGCGGCGGAGTGGTTCCTCCACAGCGCCGGGACGGCGAACTCCCTCAACGGTGACGGCGCCCTGAGCCGGGAGCGGCCCGGGGACGAGGAGCCGGACATCTTCATCTACGATCCGCGCGCGCCCGCCGTGAGCCTGGGCGGCCGCTCCTGCTGCCGGTACCTGGTCTCGCCGATGGGGCCGGCCGACCAGCGGCCGGTCGAGATCCACAACGGCGTGCTCGTCTACACGACGCCGCCGCTCGGGCGCGACGTCGAGGTGACCGGGCCCGTGTCGGCGGTGCTGTTCGCCGCCACGACCGCCCGCGACACCGACTGGACCGCCAAGCTGGTCGACGTCTATCCCGACGGGCGCGCCATCAACGTCGCGGACGGCATCCTCCGGGCCAGGTACCGGGACTCGCTGTCCGCGCCGGCGCTGCCCTCGCCCGGGAAGGTCTACGAGTACCGGGTGGACCTCGGCTCGACGAGCAACCTGTTCAAGGCGGGACACCGGATCCGGGTCGAGGTCTCCAGCTCGAACTTTCCCGCCTACGACCGCAACCTGAACACGGGGAACGGGCTGGGGGACGAACGCATCGGCGACTGCGCCGTCGCGACCCAGACCGTGTTCCACGATTCGGCGCGGCCCTCGCGCATCATCCTGCCGATCGTGCCCCGGCCCTAGTTGCCCCCTCCGGGGACTCCATACCAGAGTGGGGCCAACCGCTAGCAGAGGTTGCCCCCTCCGGGGACTCCATACCAGAGTGGGGCCAACCGCAAGCAGAGGTTGCGGGGCCCGCGGGCGTCGGCTATAATCAGACAGGCCCGGCGCCCGCGAGAGGGGCGGGGTCCGGCGTTTCGGGTGCGGCGAAACGCCGTGAGGAGTGCTCCGCGGCCGCTGTGGGGACGTAGCTCAGCTGGGAGAGCGCCTGAATCGCACTCAGGAGGTCGGCGGTTCGAATCCGCTCGTCTCCACCATATTCGATTGAGATACGCTGTCGCCGCCGGCCGCCAACCCGATCCCTCCCTACCTTCATCGGGCGGTCGGTAGTAGTTGCGCCCAAAATATATGACCACAAAAAGTAAATTACTACGGATGGACAACGTTCTCATCGTTGTCGAGGACCTCGAGGCTGCCAAAGCGTTCTTCGCCGAACTCGGTATGGGGCTGGAAGGCGAGACGACGGTCGAGGGGCGTTGGGCGGACCGCGTCGTCGGGCTCAACGACGTCCGTGCCGACATCGCCATGATGCGGACCCCGGACGGCCACAGCCGGGTTGAGCTGACGAAGTTCCACACGCCGCCGGCGGTCAGAGCCGAGCCGGAAAGCGCGCCGGCGAACACGCTGGGCATACGCCGCATTATGTTCGCTGTCGACGACATCGACGACGTCGTTGCCCGCCTGCGCAACCACGGTGCCGAACTCGTCGGCGAGATCGCGCAGTACGAGGACATCTACCGGCTCTGCTTCCTGCGTGGCCCTGAGGGCATCATCATCGGACTGGCCGAGCAGCTCAGTAATAAATCGGTAACGGAATAACTGCAGAGGAACCCCCGCTCAGGATCCAAAACGCGCCGGCTTTGGTCGGCAATCGAAATCCCACCCGCGCGCCCCCGGGAGCTAGAAGCAGGGAGAGCAGGTGAAGGCGATGTTCGCGATCGCCGTCCCCCACTCTCCATTCGGCTCCGTGAACTCGCCGGCCACCCAGGCCGTGCCGGAGAGTGCGCTCGACGGGTCCGCGGCCGCTCCCGAGTAATCTCCCCATCGATTGCCGGCATAGGGAGCCAAGCCCCGCTGAATAAGGATGGGAGACCTGAGCCTGCTCGGAGGGTCGATGGCCTCCACCCGCCCGCTTGCCATCACGGAGGGGAAGTGGGATGGACTGGATTCCGTGAACACCGTGATGAGGTCATCCGTCCCGGCGATGTTGGGATCCGGGACGACCTGAATCGCTCCGTAGTAGAAGTTGCCGCCTGCCTCTCCAAAGTCAAGGTCCTGGGTCCTGGCCATTTGGGCCGTATCGATCTGCGTGAGGCGCACGCAGGAGAGGAAATTGGACGAGGAATCAAGGCAGCCGTCGTTTGCCACCACCCAGATGCGCCCGTCACGGTACACCACGTCCAGCGCCCGGTTATCGTTCGTATCGATCGGGGCGGAGGTGCCTGCCTGCGCCGCATTCGGGGGGCTGTGCAGGGGCCCCACGTTGACGAGATCGAGGGGTACGTCGGTCAAGGAAATTTTGATCTCCCCCGGAGGAGTCCCCACGATGGAAAAGACATGGTAGACCTTCGAAAATTCAGGATCCGCCGACGCCAGGTACAGGGGGCCGCCCGTGGGAGAAAGGGAGTGAGCCGGCTGGACTGTGAAGAAAGCGCCGCTAGCGAACAGGGCGGCGTCGAGGGAGGGCATGTGGGCCTCCAGCTCGGCCTTGCTGAGGACAAGCGCTTCAGCCGCGACGAAGTTGTTGTTGGAGGCAAAGGCGTTCGCGGTCAGAACGACTTTGTCGTCACTGATCCCCAATGCGTCGAAATCGGGAAACGTTCCGGCCACCCCCTCGAAGCAATAGAGGGTCCAGTGGAACGGATCGGACGGTTGTGAGACCCCCAGCCACCACAGCCCTGACCCGTCGGGCGCCCCGGACACGCTGATGATGCTGAAAAACCATACTCCCGACAGGGGATCGAAGCGGACTTTGGGATCGCTGATGAAAAAGCCGGGAGGCTCTCCAGGGGTGAAGACATGCAGGTCGAATACGGCGAGGACGTTGCCGGCTTTGTCTCTGATGAACCCGGCAGTGTTGACCGCTTCGAAGAGGTAGTTGGAATCGGCCCCCACCTGAGTGTCGGGCGGCTCACAGCCCCCGCAGGCGAGCGACTCATACAGCCCCGTTGTCGCGGCACCTGTGACGGTGTCCGGCCCCTGTCCCGTTCCCGTGTCCGCCCGCGGCGGAAGGAAGTCGGCGGCGCGCAGCGGGTTCTTAGCCTTCTTGGCCTCATCGGAGTTGAGGGTTTTTGCTCTTTCGTGGAGGGGGCGGTTGTGAACCAGATGCGGAATCGCTTTCCTGGCCGCCCCCCGGGGCCTACCGGCGTGTGAAAGCTGTGGCAGGCTTCTGACGTCCACGGCTTTCACGAGGGGGACGGTGAACTGCCTATGAAGTTTGAATTCCTGCTCCTGCAGTTGAGCCTGTACCCGAGGCCCAGGCATGGTGATGAGCGCGGAGAGCAGGACAGCGATCAGTCCAACTGACGCGGATCGATGTTGCCGCACACCAAGCACCTCCGCCTTTCACTATCCCCTTCTTCTGAGGCATTTCCTGCAAGGACTGCGCCAAAATATCATGAGAGAGATGCCCCCTCGCCCGGGATCCGAAGCGCGCTGTGTAGTGTCGGCGATCGAATCAGACCCCCGGCCTGCTACAGGCAGGGAGAGCAGGTGAAGGCGACGTTCACGATCGCCGTTCCCCACTCCCCATCCTGCTCGGTGAACTCGCCGGCCACCCAGGCCGTGCCGGCGAGCGCGCTTGACGGGTCCGCGCCCGCCCCCGAGTAATCTCCCCAGCGGGTGCCGGCATAGGGGGCCAGGCCCGGCTGAATGAGGACCGGAGCCCTGAGCGTGTTCGGCGGGTCGCTGGCCTCGATCCGCCCGCTCGACATCACCGAGGGGAAGTCGGATGGACTGGATTCCGTGAACACTGCGATGAGGTCATCCGTCCCGGCGATGTTGGGATCCGGGACGACCTGAATCGCCGCGTAGTAGTAGAAGCCGCCTGCCTCCCCAAAGTCAAAGTCTTGGGTCGTGGTCATTTGGGTCGTATCGATCTGCGTGAAGCGCACGCACGAGAGGAAATTGAAGGACGCATCAAGACAGGCGTCGTTTGCCGTCACCCAGATGAACCCGTCGCGGTACACCACGTCCAAGGCACTGTTATCGTTCGTGTTGATGAGGTTCGAGGTGCCTGCCTGCGCCGCATTCGGGGGGGTGACCAGGGGACCAACGTTGTTGAGGTCGAGGGGCACGTCGGTAAATGAAATGGCGACCCCGCCCGGAGGGGTCCCCTGGACGGCAAAGACATGGTAGACGCTCGAAGAGCTAGGATCCGACGACGCCATAAACAGGGGGCCGCCGGTGGCAGAAAGGGAGTGCGCCGGCTGGAATGTGAAAAAGCGGTCGTCGACGAACAGGGTGGCGTCGACGGAGGGCATGCCGGCCTCCAACTCGGCCTTGCTGAGGACGAGCACTTCAGCCCCCACGAAGCTGCCGTCGGAGGCAAAGGCGTTCGCGGTCAGAACGATCTTGTCGTCGCCGGTTCCCAGCGCGTCGAAATCGGGGAACGTCCCCGGAGCCCCCTCGAAGTTATAGATGGTCCAGTTGAACGGGTTGGAGGGCTGTGAGACCCCCAGCCACCACAGCCCGGACCCATCCGCCGCTCCGGACACGCTGATGATGCTGAAAAACCACACCCCCGACAGGGGATCGAAGCGGACTTTGGGATCGCTGATGACGAGGTCGGGAGGCTCCCCAGGGGTGAAGGAATGAAGGTCGAAAAGAGCGAGGACGTTGCCGGCCTTGTCGGTGATGGACCCTGTGATGTTGACCGCTTCGAAGATGTAGTTGGAATCGGCTCCCACCTGAGTGTCCGGAGGCTCGCAGCCCCCGCAGGCAAGAGACTCTGAAAGCCCCGAGATGGGGGCGCCGGTCACGGCGCTCGGCCCCTGCCCCGCCCCGGTGGACGCCTCCGGCCGTCCGCCGCCGGACCATGAGGAGGTTTTTGCCTTCACAGCCTCATCGGCACTGCGCGTCTTTGCTCTTTCGTGGAGGCGGCGGTCGCGAAACCGATGCGGTTTCGCTTTCCTGACCTGCACCCCGGCCCGACCGGCGAGGGAAATCTGCGGCAGGGTCCTGACGTCCACGGATGTCACGCGGTGGACTTTGAACTGCCGATGATGTTTGAGTTTCTGCTCCTTCGGTTGAGCCTGCACCGTGGGACCAGGCACGGTGGTGAGCGTGGAGACCAGGACAACGATCAACCCGATGGACGCAGACCTGCGTTGCCGCACACCAGCACCCCCACGTGCTTCCGGCTCGAGGCCCAGCGGGCGCCGTGCCTCGGAAGGAGCCCTTTCCTACCACCCTCTCCTGAGGAGTTTCCTGTAAAAGTCTATGGGATTGACGCGCACGATGGCATCCAGGGAACCCCCCTTGATAGGTGGGGGGATTTCCCTCAATATAATGGGGAATATCCCCTAGTCACTTGGGTGTATGCCGGAGTTGTGGGGGATTTGTAAGGCCGGCCGCTCTGTTTTGACATCCCGTCGCCTTCCGGTTAAGGTAAAGTCAGCGAGGGGAGTACTCGGGGGCCAGGAACGGCCCCGGGTGAGTCGTCAAGACGGCGCGAGAGCGCCCGGCTCACCACAGACGATGTGCTGCGACGAGACCTCCGAAACGAGGCCGTTTCGGGGGTTTTTCCATTTCCCCCCCGGCCTGAAGGGGGTGTGGGTGTGTCGTTCCTGCCGGGCCCGGAGTTGTGGGGACGCCTGTTCGGTATCCTGCTGGTTGACCTCGTGCTCGCCGGCGATAATGCGGTGGTGATCGCTCTGGCGGTTCGGGGCCTTCCCGCCAATGTGAAAACGCTCGGTACCGTCTGGGGCACGGTGGGGGCGATCGTGCTCCGAATTGCCTGCGCCGTTGCCGCGACGGCGGTACTCCGCCTGCCGGGGGCGCAGGTGCTCGGCGCCGCCGTATTGCTCGGGATCGCGTTCAGGGTGGTTCGGCCGCGCCGGACGCGTGAGCATCCGCGAGGGGCGGCGGGTCTCGGGGAGGCCATTTGGCTCATCTCCATCGCCGACACGGCGATGAGCCTCGACAATGTCCTCGCGATCGCCGCGATCGCAGCCGGGAATACCTGGTTGATGGCGGCCGGCGTCGTGCTGTCGCTGCCGCTGGTGGTGTGGGGAAGCCTGGCGCTCGCGGACGTGATGGACCGGCATGCCTGGGTCGTCTGGGCGGGGGCCGGCGTCCTGGGCTACGTTGCAGGGGAGATGGCGCTTCGTGACCCCATGACGACGGCGTGGCTGGGCCCCGGCACGGCGGGCGCGGCGGCCCACATCCTTCCGCCCGTGGCCGGGCTCGGGATCGCGCTCATCGGATGGCGGCTGTCCTTGCGCTCCGCGAGGCGCTAGGCGATCCGCAGCACGATCTTGCCGAACTGCTCGGCCCGCTCCATGCGGAGGAGCGCCGCGCCGGCGTCGGCCAGCGAGAAGACCCGGTCGATCACGGGGCGCAGCCTGCCCTCCCCGAACAGGGCCAGCATGGCGCGAAAGTCGTCCGGCGAGCCCATCGTCGACCCCAGCACAGAGAGCTGCTTCCAGAACACCCGCCGCACCGTGAGCTCGGGGACGTTGCCCGTCGTGGCGCCGTAGCTGACCACGCGGCCCCCGGGGCGCGCGGCGTCGAGCGCCTGCTCAAACGTCGCTCCCCCGGTCCCGTCGATGATCAGGTCGGGCCCCAGCCCGCCGGTCGCCTCGCGGGCCGCCGCGACCCAATCTGCCGTTTTGTAGTTGAAGCCCTGGTCTGCCCCCAGCGCCCGCGCGCGCGCCAGCTTCTCATCGCTCCCGGACGTGACCAGCACCCGGGCCCCGATCTGCCTGGCAATGAGCAGGGCATAGGTCGCGACTCCGCCGCCGATGCCGAGCACGAGCACGGTCTCGCCGCGCTGCGCCCGGCCCCGCGTGACCACCGCGCGATACGCGGTCAGCCCCGCGAGCGGGACGGCGGCGGCCTCCTCATCCGTGAGGCCCGCCGGGCGGGGAAGGACGTTGGCGGCCGGCACCGCCACCTGCTCGGCGAACGTCCCGTTGTCCGGGAGACCCAGGATCCTGAACTTCGGCCCGAACGCGCGCGGATCGTCGCCCCAGTCCAGGCTGGGGTTGATCGCCACGGACGCTCCGGACGACACCCCGGCCACGCCCCGGCCGATCGCCGCGATCTCGCCGACGCCGTCCGACCCTGGGATGATCGGGAAGCGGAGTCCGGCGTACCGGCCGCGGCAGATCCACAGGTCGCGGTGATTCACTGCCGCGGCCCGGAGGCGCACCACCACCTGCCCCGGGCCCGGCGCGGGATCCGGCGCCTCTTCGAGGCGCAGAGCCTCCGGCTCGCTCACCGAGTGCAGCACGATCGCCTTCACCGATGACACCTCCCTTCTGGAGATCAGCCCGGCCCCACCCCCAGGCGGGTCGAGAGGGTCTCACCCCTGGGCCGGTCCCGGAGAGTTCGCGTCGATGCCGAGATAGGCCGCCTGCACCTGCTTGTTGTTCGCCAGTTCGGCGCCGGCGCCGTGCATCACCACCCTGCCGCTCTCCAGCACATAGGCCCGCCGGACCAGCGTCAGGGCGCGGCTCACATTCTGCTCGACCAGCAGGATGGCCGTGCCCATGGCGTGGATCTCCTGGATCTTGGCGAAGGTGGCGTCGGTCACGACCGGGGCGAGCCCCAACGACGGCTCGTCGAGCATCAAGAGGCGCGGCTTCAACATCAGGCCGCGGCCCACGGCGAGCATCTGCTGCTCCCCTCCGCTCAACGTGCCGGCGGGCTGCCCCCGGCGCTCGGCCAGCACCGGGAAGATGCTGAAGACCAGGTCCAGGGTACGGTGCCGCTCGGCTCTGGCCCGCGGAAGGTAGGCGCCCATCTCCAGATTCTCTTTGACGGTCATCTCCGGAAACACCTGGCGGCCTTCGGGGACGTGGGCGATCCCAAGCTCGGCGATCTTGAACGGCGGGAGGGCGCAGATGTCGATGCCCCCAAAGGTGATGGTGCCCGACGCCGGCCGGATGAGGCCGGAGATCGCGCGCAGCGTGGTGCTCTTGCCGGCCCCATTGGCGCCCAGAAGGGCGACCGCTTCTCCCTCGCCGACGGAGAGGTGGACGTCGATCACCGCCTTCACCGGCCCGTAGCCGGCGGTCACCCCGGACAGCGCGAGCATCGGAGGTTGGCCTTCACGCATGCGCGTAGCCGCTTCCCAGGTAGGCGCGGATCACCTCCGGGTTCGCGGCGATCTCCGTGGGGCCGCCCTCCGCGATCTTCTGCCCGTGGTCCAGCACCACGATGCGCTGCGCCACGGCCATGATGGCGCGCATCACGTGCTCGACGATCACGATGGTCAGCCCTCGCCTCGAGAGGTGCCTGATCAGCGCGACGGCCTGATCGATCTCCGCCGGGTTGAGGCCGGCCATGGCCTCGTCGAGCAGGAGCAGGCGGGGGTGTGTGGCGAGGGCCCGCGCCATCTCCAGCCGCCGCTGGTCCATGGTGGTCAACTCGGACGCCAGGCTGTGCTCCCTGGCGGAGAGCCCCACGAACTCGATCGCGCCCCGGGCCCGCTCGCGCGCGATCTGGAGCTTCTTGTCGCGGAGCAGCGCGCCGGTCATCACATTCGCCAGGACCGTCATCTTGCCGAACGGCCGGGCCACCTGAAACGTGCGGGCCAGGCCCCGCGCGCAGACGTGGTACGGGTGCAGGCCGACCAGTTCGTGGCCGAAGGCCACGACGGACCCGG
>Ga0209154_1000629_pt1 | contig 22647 bp, 18 predicted proteins | sample GraSoiAngelo_121_FD_185878 | JGI IMG/M metagenome (GOLD analysis project Ga0209154, IMG submission 185878) | Grasslands soil microbial communities from the Angelo Coastal Reserve, California, USA - 14_0919_12_20cm (SPAdes) (version 2) | ecosystem: Environmental > Terrestrial > Soil > Grasslands ... | reverse complement strand
CCCTCCCGCCTCCGCCAACCCACCACCACTTGCATAGTACGAAATAGCTCATCAGTGCCATTTACGGCCGTGGTGGGACTGGATAGCGTGTTGGCAACCTACCCCCCGGGGTGAATTAACGCAGCAACGATTTCCGCTTACCCCTGAGCCGGAATCGTGGTCCAACTGCCGAACATTCGAGGGCACTATGGCCAAACTGACGAGAGGTATCGACCTTATCCAGCTTTTCGAGTCGTCGGAGGACTTGGGGACCATCCAAGAAGTAAACGTCTACATGTTGGCTCTTTGCTCTTACCCTGACCAGTTCGCCGACAAGCCGCACCTCAGTTTCCAGCAGCATCTGCAGAACGTGATTCAGGCGGAACACGGGCGTCTCACCGGCATTTTGCCGTCTTGAGGGCTCCGGATTGTCGACCGACTGATCCTGCTCTGTCCACCCAGGACCGCAAAAATGGCTGCCCGCTATCGGTCCGGGTGCCTGGTTGAACATGACTCCTCAAATTGAGATGCTCAGGACGGGGCAACACCTCGTGGCTACTCCGCATCTTGATTTTGCCCCACGCTTTTCAGCGTAATTGAAAGACTTCCGATCATCGGGGAGCAATATGCTGACCGTCCGCGTTCTGTTCGTTGATGATGAGGAAGCGATTCGTCTCACCCTTCCGCCTATTCTCGAACGGCATGGTTTCCTGGTTCAAGTGGCAGCCACCGTACCTCAAGCCCTCGCCAAGATTGCCCATGAACATTTCGACGTGCTTATTGCCGACCTCAATGTTGGCCGCCCCGGAGACGGCTTCACGGTGGTAAGCGCGATGCGGTGCACCCAGCCAAACTGCGTCAACTTCATTCTGACCGGCTTTCCTGCCTTCGAAACCGCTCTGGAGGCGATTCGCAGACAGGTGGATGACTACCTGCTGAAGCCTATCGAGGTCGAGAGCTTAGTTGAATCCATTGCAAATAAGCTTAAGGGGCGCGAGCCTCATAAGCCTCTGGCTCCCAAGCCCGTCGCCACGATCTTGCGCGAGAACATCGACAAGATAACGGCCCGAGCCTTGGCAAAGATGAAAGATCATCCAGAATTTCAAGGAATTCAGCTTTCCGATGGCGAGCGCACGGATCACGTTGCAAGCATCCTGCGGACCGTTGTAACCGCGCTTGAATCGAACGGCACCCAGCTCAACCAGGATCTGCTGCGGGGCGCGGCACAACACGGCGGAGCGCGCTTGCGGCAGGGTTATCGCCTGACGCTGATGGTCGAGGAGGCTCGATTGATCGACGAAGCAATTTACGAAGTAATCCAGGAGAACCTGCTCTGCGTGGATGTCAGCCATCTCATTCCCGACTTGCGAGTAGTGAATAAAACCCTGGATCTCCAGTTGAAAGAATCGATCGAATTCGCATCGAAGGCCGGCGCGTGAGGACCGGTAGAGAACCTCTAAGAGCTGAATCCCCTGCGAATATCAAAACGAAAGCGCCTCAGACTCATTGAGTCGTGAGGCGCTCGTCGAACAGCCCTCCCCCAGAACTGCTCGCAATCAGAGTAGAAGTTTCGGCAAGGCTCGTAAATGGCACAAAGGTGATCCTCCCACTACACTAGTGAGCTAAGGAATTTACGGTAGGCCTTCAACCAGCGGAAGCGTCTCCCACAACCAACTTTCTGAATCCGCAACTGCCACCGTCACCAGGATCCCTCAAAAAAGGAAGGCCGTTACCTGATTGAACCGCGCTCCCTCGGGCAGGTTCCTGCACCCAGTTCTGCAGCGGGAAGTTTCGATCCCCAAGGTAAGGTCCATCCGTCCTCCAAGATGCCCGACTAAGTCCTTATTTTCTGAATCGGGTTTGGCTAAAAGCCAAGGGCAGGCGCGGGGAAGACGGGGACTGCATATACAGTGAAAACTGTAGAGCCTGAGGCATATATACAGTAAAAACTGTACAGCCTAAGTACAGTCTTCATGGTAGAAATTGTGGTCAAGGCTCAGTTTTTCCCTCCGATACCTAGCGACGACTGACCCTAACGCGGGTGGAGTTTCTGAGGCCTGACGCCAATTAATTTAGGAGCCCGCGTTGTCGAAGCCGCATGCCACTAGGTGCCGCGCCGACTGACGGTCACGGGAAGCGAACCGATCTGCCACTCTGCAGAGGCTCGTTTGCTCATTTGCAGCAGGAGAACATTTTCATGAAGAGAAATTCCCAAGGAACGGCAACTAGCACCGCCAAAGGCAACGCGGCCCCGCGTGCCGGGAGCAATGGCAAGATCCTGCAATCAGCGGAAGTAATGCCGTCGGACCTGGGCGTCATTCTCTCTGGCCTCCAGACCATGCGAAATGGTGATTTCTCCGTGCGTTTGCCGGGCTCCTGGACAGGACTGGCGGGAAAAATTGCGGATACCTTCAATGAAATCGTGGCCGCCAACCAGCAGATGGCTCACGAACTGAAGCGCGTCGGCCAAGTCGTTGGCAAAGAAGGGCGAACTAGAGAACGAACCAAGTTCCACGAATCTCGCGGGGCGTGGGGCGCGATAGAGGTTTCGGTTAACGCCCTGGTAGAGGACCTGCTCCGGCCAACCACGGAAGTAACGCGAGCGATCGCCGGCGTTGCGCAAGGAAACCTCACCGAAACCGTCCGCCTAGACGTTGACGGCCGCCCGCTCGAAGGCGAGTTTTTACGCTCCGCGAACATCGTCAACACCATGATTCAGCAGCTGAGCGTTTTCACCTCGGAGGTGACGCGCGTGGCCCGTGAGGTCGGCACCGACGGGAAACTTGGCGGTCAGGCCGTGGTTCCCGGAGTAGCAGGCACCTGGAAAGACCTGACCGATTCGGTGAACTCCATGGCCAGCAACCTGACTGGCCAGGTGCGAAACATCGCCGAAGTGGCAACCGCTGTGGCCAGCGGCGACCTATCCAGAAAAATTACGGTGGACGTCCGCGGTGAAATTCTGCAACTCAAAGAAGCCATCAACACCATGGTGGACCAGCTTCGTTCGTTCGCGTCAGAAGTTACGCGCGTCGCTCGCGAGGTAGGTACCGACGGCAAGCTGGGAGGCCAGGCGGTTGTGCCCGGCGTCGCCGGCACCTGGAAGGACCTTACCGACTCGGTCAACGCAATGGCCGGCAACCTTACCGCTCAGGTGCGAAATATCGCCGAGGTTACGACTGCCGTCGCTCGCGGCGACCTCTCCCGCAAGATTACGGTTGACGTTAAGGGTGAAATTCTCGAACTCAAAGAAACCATCAACACGATGGTGGACCAGCTCAATGCGTTCGCCGGCGAAGTGACCCGCGTGGCCCGCGAAGTCGGAACCGAAGGCAAGCTGGGTGGACAGGCGCAGGTGACCGGGGTCGCCGGTACCTGGAAAGACCTGACGGATAACGTCAACTTCATGGCCGGCAACCTCACCGCGCAGGTGCGAAACATCGCCGAAGTAGCGAGCGCCATCGCCGGTGGCGACCTTTCCCGCAAAATCACGGTGGACGTTCGCGGTGAAATTCTCCAGCTCAAGGAAACCCTGAACACGATGGTGGACCAATTGAACCGCTTCGCCGGAGAAGTGACCCGCGTGGCTCGCGAGGTGGGTAGCGAAGGCCGCTTGGGTGGACAGGCCAACGTGCCGGGAGTGGCCGGTACCTGGAAAGACCTGACCGACTCGGTGAATTCCATGGCCGGTAACCTAACGGCCCAGGTGCGCAACATCGCCGAGGTTACGACGGCGGTGGCTCGCGGCGACCTTTCCCGCAAGATCACGGTGGACGTGAAGGGCGAAATTCTCGAACTCAAGAACACGATCAACACTATGGTCGACCAGCTCAACGCCTTCGCCGGCGAAGTGACCCGCGTGGCCCGTGAAGTCGGAACCGAAGGCAAGCTGGGTGGGCAGGCCCAGGTAACCGGTGTGGCCGGCACCTGGAAAGATCTCACCGACAATGTCAACTTCATGGCTGGCAACTTGACCTCACAGGTACGCAATATTGCCGAGGTAGCCACGGCGGTAGCTCGCGGAGACTTGTCACGCAAGATCACCGTCGACGTGAGGGGCGAGATTCTCGAGCTGAAAGACACCATCAACACCATGGTCGACCAGCTTCGGTCGTTTGCCTCCGAGGTAACCCGCGTAGCGCGCGAAGTGGGAACCGACGGCAAGCTGGGTGGGCAGGCTCTCGTGCCCGGCGTAGGCGGCACCTGGAAGGACCTGACGGATTCGGTGAACTCGATGGCCAGCAACCTGACGGCTCAGGTGCGCAACATCGCCGAAGTCTCGACTGCTATTGCGAGGGGCGATTTGTCCAAAAAGATTACCGTCAACGTCAGCGGCGAGATTCTGTTGCTCAAAGAGACGATTAATACGATGGTGGATCAGCTGAACGCTTTCGCCAGCGAGGTGACACGCGTAGCCCGCGAGGTGGGCAGTGAAGGCCGGTTGGGTGGACAGGCCAATGTGCCCGGAGTGGGCGGAACCTGGAAAGATCTAACCGACAACGTGAACTTTATGGCCGGTAACCTCACCGCCCAGGTGCGAAACATCGCCGAGGTTACGACGGCCGTAGCCCGTGGCGACTTGTCACGCAAAATTACTGTCGACGTTAAGGGCGAAATTCTCGAGCTGAAGAACACGATTAACACCATGGTGGACCAGTTGAACGCCTTCGCCGCCGAGGTGACTCGTGTGGCCCGCGAAGTGGGTACGGAAGGCAAACTGGGCGGACAGGCACAGGTGCCTGGTGTCGCCGGTACCTGGAAAGACCTGACGGATAACGTCAACGTCATGGCCGCCAACCTGACCGAACAAGTGCGTGGCATCGTGAAAGTCGTGACCGCAGTCGCCAACGGCGTGCTCACGCAGAAGCTGACGGTGAACGCCAAAGGCGAAGTCGCGGCCCTGGCTGAAACGATCAACAACATGACTGACACCCTGGCCACCTTTGCCGACCAGGTGACGACCGTGGCCCGCGAGGTCGGCGTGGAAGGCCGGCTTGGCGGTCAGGCCAACGTTCCTGGCGCCGCCGGAACCTGGAAGGACTTGGTAGGTAACGTGAACCTGCTGGCCGACAACCTCACCAACCAGGTGCGCGCCATCGCTGAAGTCGCAACCGCTGTGACCAAAGGCGACCTCACGCGTTCGATTCAGGTCGAGGCCAGCGGCGAAGTGGCGGAGTTGAAAGACAACATCAACACCATGATCAACAACCTCCGCCTCACCACGGAGCGCAATACCGAGCAGGACTGGCTCAAGACCAATCTCGCCCGTTTCACCGGCATGTTGCAGGGGCAGCGTGATCTCGGAACCGTGGGCCGGATGCTGTTGTCAGAACTCGCTCCCCTCGTCAACGCCCAGCAAGGTGTCATCTACCAGATGGAATCGGAAGACTCCGGTGCATTGGTGATGCTGTCTGCCTTCGCCGGCGACGGGCAGGGCGGCCACTTGAGCAGCCTCAAGCTGGGAGAAGGGCTGATTGGACAATGTGCGCTCGAGAAGCGCCGTATGTTAATCGGCGATCTCCCGCCGGACCGCACGGTTCCCATTCGATCCGGCCTGTTCGAGGCCGTCCCTCGAAATGTCATTGTCTTGCCGATTCTCTTCGAGGACCGGGTCAAAGCGGTCATCGAACTAGCCTCGCTCGGTGCCTTTACCGCTTCTCACCTGGCCTTCCTGGAACAGCTGACCTCCAGCATCGGAATCGTGCTGAACAGCATTGAGGCCACGATGCAGACCGAAGGGTTGCTCAAGCAGTCTCAGCAATTGGCGGCTGAACTGCAGGCGCAACAGAAAGAATTGCAGCAGACCAACGAGCAGCTTGCGCAGAAGGCACAGCAACTCGCTGAACAGAACGTCGAAGTCGAAAGGAAGAACCAGGAAATTGAGCAGGCCCGCCGCGCCTTGGAAGAAAAAGCCAAGGAACTGGCGCTCACTTCCAAGTATAAATCCGAATTCCTGGCCAACATGTCGCACGAATTGCGCACGCCGCTGAACAGCATTCTCGTCCTGGGACAGCAGCTCAGCGATAATCCGGAAGGCAATTTGACTCCGAAGCAAGTCGAGTTCTCCCGCACCATCCACGCTGCCGGCACCGACCTGCTCAACCTCATCAGCGACATTCTCGACCTGTCGAAGATCGAGTCCGGCACGGTTTCCGTGCAGGCTGAGGAAGTCTTCTTTAGCGGCCTGCTGGACGCGGTCGCACGCCCGTTCCGTCACGAGGCGGAGACCAAGCATCTCTCCTTCGAGATTCACACCGACCCTCAGCTCACTCGCAGTATTGTCACCGATTCCAAGCGCCTGCAGCAGGTGTTGAAGAATCTGCTCTCGAATGCCTTCAAGTTCACCGAGCAGGGAGGCGTCCGTCTTTCCGTCAGCCCGGCAAGTCGCGGTTGGACCGAAGATCACCCGCTTCTTTCCAAGACAGGGTCGGTTGTTGCCTTCGAGGTCACCGACAGCGGAATCGGCATCCCTGCCGAAAAGCAGCGGATCATCTTCGAAGCCTTCCAGCAGGCCGATGCCGGCACGAGCCGCAAGTACGGGGGAACCGGCTTGGGTCTGGCCATCAGTCGTGAGCTGGCCGCCTTGCTCGGGGGCGAGATTCAGTTGCGCAGCGCGCCGGGGAAAGGAAGCACGTTTACCCTGTACTTGCCGCAGGCTTATGTCGGCCCGGCTAGTGGGACAGGCGCAGTGGATGTCAAACCCTCGACGGTTGCTCCCCTCCAACTTTCGCGCGTTACCGCGGTTGAGCTGCCCGCCGAGCCTATTACCGACGACCGCGATAGCGTGCAGCCGGAAGATGCAATTCTGTTAATCGTGGAGGACGATCCGCATTACGCCGGCATTCTCTGCGACTTGGCACGGAACAAGGGCTTCAAGGTCCTCGTGGCCAACCGGGGAGCCGATGCTCTTGCGCTGGCTCGCCAGTATCATCCTTCCGCCGTCTCCCTCGATGTGTTTCTCCCCGACATGCTGGGGTGGACCGTGCTCAACCACTTGAAACAGGATCCCGCCACCCGACACATCCCGGTGCAAATGCTCACCATGGACGAAGACCGCCGCCACGGTCTCGCTCGCGGCGCGTTTGCTTTTGTCACCAAGCCGACCACTCCCAAGTCGTTGGACCAGGCCTTAACTCGAATTAAGGAATATGCAGCCCCGCGTCGCAAGCGGCTCCTGGTGGTAGAAGACAATCCCGCCGAGCAGCTCAGCATTAAGGAACTGCTGGGCTACGACGACATCGATGTGAAGGTCGTCAGTACAGGTAGGGAAGCACTCGACGAGATGAACAACGAACCCTGTGATTGCGTGGTGCTTGATCTGCGTCTTCCCGATATGTCGGGATTTGATGTGTTGGAGCGTCTACGGGAGACGCCGTCGCTAAGTGACTTACCTGTGGTCGTCTTCACCGGGAAGGAACTGTCTCCGGAGGAGGACGCGCGCCTTCGCACCTTGGCCCGCAGCGTGGTAGTGAAAGGGGTCGAGTCGCCGGAACGGCTGCTCGATGAGACAGCGCTGTTCCTGCATCGCGTGGTCGACAACCTACCGTCAGAGAAGCAGCGGATGCTGGAAAGGCTGCATCACTCAGATGAAGCCCTCATCGGGCGCAGGGTTCTGGTCGTGGATGACGACGTCCGTAACATCTTCGCGCTCAGCAGCGTACTGGAACGGCGCGGAATGACGGTGCTCACCGCCGGAACCGGCCGTGAGGCAATCGCAACCCTGGAATCAACCCCGGATATCGCGATTGTCCTGATGGACATCATGATGCCGGAAATGGACGGCTACGAAACCATGCAAGTCATTCGGCAGAACCCTGCATTCCGGCGCCTGCCGATCGTTGCGCTTACCGCCAAGGCGATGAAAGGAGATCGTGAAAAATGCCTGGAGGCTGGCGCCTCCGAGTACCTGGCCAAGCCGGTTAACACCGAGCAGTTGCTCTCGACGCTGCGCATGTGGCTCCACCGATAACAGAGTCTTGTGTGGCCAAGTGTTGTGAAACTGGGTATGCAGTCCGGCCGTAGCAGGTGCGCAGTATAGAATACGAACCCCAATGACTCCTCATGAACCGGTCAACATCCTGATGGTGGACGACCAGATTGGCAAGCTGCTCACCTATGAGACCATCCTCGCTCCGCTGGGGGAAAACCTCCTGCGGGCGAATTCCGGTCGCGAGGCTCTGGAGAGCCTGCTCAAGACCGATGTAGCAGTGGTCCTGATGGATGTCAGCATGCCGGACATTGACGGCTTCCAATTAGCCGACATGATCCGCGAGCACCCCCGGTTCGACACCACGGCGATCATCTTTATCTCGGCTGTTCACCTGACGGACGTGGACCGTCTGAAGGGTTATGCCCGTGGCGCAGTTGACTACATTTCCGTTCCCATTATTCCGGAATTGTTGCGCGCCAAGGTTAGTGTCTTTGCCGAGCTGTACCGCAAAAACAAGCAGCTCGAGCGGCTCAACCTTGAGTTGGAGCATAGAGTCGCCGAACGAACACGGGAACTTCAGGACAGCGAGATCCAATTTCGCTCGCTGGCAAACTCCATACCGCAATTGGTCTGGATGGCTCATGCTGACGGTTCGGTGTTCTGGTATAACCAGCGCTGGTACGACTACACCGGCACCACCGTCGACCAGATGAAAGGCCTGGGGTGGAGCAGCCTTGTCGATCAGGACCACGTCGCGCGGGTTGCTGAGGGTATCCAGCGCTCTTGGTCAACGGGTGAGCCGTGGGAAGACACCTTCCCTTTGCGTGGCAAAGATGGAACGTATCGCTGGTTTCTTTCCCGTGCCTTGCCCATTCGCGATGCGTCCGGTCACGTCGCGCGCTGGTTTGGCACAAACACGGATATTACCGAGCGCAAACAGGCGGAAGACGCTCTGGTGAAGTCGGAAAGGCTGGCCGCCATGGGGCGCCTCGCTGGGATCATTGCTCACGAGATCAACAACCCGCTGGAGGCCATCTCCAATGCCGTTTACCTGCTTCAGGACCACTCGTCTCTGGATGAAGAAGCTCGGCTCTATACCCAGCTTGCCAACAAGGAAATAGCGCGTCTGGCACACATTACCAAGCAGACGCTCAGCTTTTACCGTGAATCCCATCGGCCTGTCACTTTGTCGCTATCAGAAATCCTCGACAATGTTATTGAGCTGCAATCGCGGCGGCTCCAGTTGAACAGCATCACTGTGGACAAGCGATACCGGACATCAGGCACGATTCAGGGCTTCCCCGGCGAACTCAAGCAGGTATTCCTGAACATTATTGGAAATGCCGTGCAGGCCATGCCGGAAGGCGGACGCTTGCGAATTCAATTGTTTCCCTCGAAGGAACGGCGGACGGGACGCCAGGGGGTTCGTGTCTCAATCCACGACACCGGTATGGGTATTCCTGTGGAGCACGCCAGACAGATCTTTGAGCCATTCTTCACCACCAAAGAAACCAAGGGTACGGGCATTGGGCTTTGGATCAGTAAAGGCATCATCCAGAAATACGATGGCACCATTCGCTTTCGGAGCATGCGTCTCAAGCAAGGCTATGGCACATGCTTCTCAGTATTCATACCGGCTGTTATGGCTACACAAAGCAACGAGTCCGCCGCCGAGATGATCGCGGGCGGCCGCACCCTCTAGCAAAATGATCTTAGATCGAACAGCTGTCATCCTATGCGTCGACGATGAGGAGAATGCGCTCACGCTCAGGAAGCGTGTACTCCAAAAGGCCGGCTACGAAGTACTGACAGCATTATCAGGAACAGAAGCATTAGAAATTTTGAGATCACGCAGAGTCGATCTTGTCCTAACCGACCATTTGATGCCTGGGATTACGGGAATAGAACTGGCTCGTCAGGTTAAATCCCAACATTCCGAAATTCCCGTGGTTCTGTTGTCCGGCGTTAATGAAATTCCCATCGGCGCCGATGTTGCGGATGCCTTCTTGAGTAAAGTCGAAGGGCCAGACAGCCTCTGCGAGAAGGTCGCCGTCGTGTTGAACCGGTCCTAAGCAGGGTTTTGGTTTGGGAACTAACCGCATCCACGGGAACTGTTGCCGCTTGATGGAATTTAGCGAGCTGGCGGCCCGAGAGCGGCTTGGCTGGGTTTTTCGCAGGCTTGGCACTGCCGCTTCCACTCGGCCAACACCCTGTTATAAGCCAAGCGGGGGCTCCCACCGCCTGGCGCACGGGGGAAACCATCCCTTCCTGCAGGTCACGCACAATGCACCGTCAACTACCACCACGCGACCGCCCTCAGCCGCCGGCGCAGCCTCGACATACTCAAACCCGAAGCGCATCCGCCTGGCGCGGTGCTCGACCACGATGACCTGCACTTTCCGATTCTGGAAGATTCGGCAAACGGCCTTGCGGCGGTCCTTCCAGCCGGACCCCGTTGCCTGCACGGCTTCCACCTGAAAACCGCCCTTGGCTGAGAACCCCGCCAAACGCGACAGTTACCCATCCCAGTCAGCCCGGGAGCAAACTCTGGCGTACACGGCCACACCGGGCGGCTCGTTCGCGCGGCATAGATAATCACCATGCCCTTGGCAAGCTGCTCGGCCGGCAGGCAGCTGGTCCGCCTTCAGGCGCCACGCCGTCTTGTAGGAAAGTCCCTGCTGCCTGGCCGGGTGCTCAATTTCATGTACCCCTATACGAGTTATATATATGGCCATATTTGTAGAGTAGCTGCCAGCCCTACAACTCATTCCCGGACCAAGCGGTGAAAACCCGAATAGCCTGGAAGTGCTGTGCGAAGTGGCACACACAGGCCATTCACCACCCGTCCAAACGAGTCTAGGCTGACTTCGAGTAGTTCGAAGGATGCCGTCCGAATGGCGTCCCGCCGCCAGCCCTCCCGCGTGGGGAGACGCATTTCATGCTGGGCCGGGCCTGGGTCAGCGTCCTATTAGTTGCCATCCTGACCGGCTGCGCGCCCGGTCCCCGATCTAGCCATTTTCGGCCGGTCGTTAACATTTCATTACAGTGCGCCACCGAAATTCATCTGGTCGACTGTGGCCTGACTTTTAACCCGCCGCGCTGCCGTGCCGCTACCGTTACCTATCGCCTGGGCTGCGAACAACTCGTGGTGGCCAAATGAGGTTCCTGGCGGGATTCCTCGCGGGGTTGGTATGGTCAAACTGGACCGAGTACGCATATCACCGCTGGGCGATGCACTGGCCTAGCCTGTACCAGACTGCCGCGATACGTCACGCTTTGCATCATTCTGCGCCCTCCAACCGTCAACACATCACCATGAAATTCGGCTTCTGGATTGCCATCTTCATCACCAATATTCTGTTCTTTGCTGTTTTCGACCGGTTGTTTCACCTCCGGATATTGACCGGGGTTTCTGCCGCCTTCCTGACCTATATCGTGGCGGGGATAGAGATCCACCTGCGCATACACGACGGAAGGTGGGTTCCGGCTGCATTTAGAGCCCATCACTTGTGCCACCATGTCAGGCCGCAAAAGAACTTCAACATTTTTCTGCCTATCTTCGACGGCCTGCTGGGATCGAGGAACATGAGTTTTCCCTCTGGCGCTGCCATAGCGCCGCGCAGAAACCGCAATACGGCAACTGGCGAAGCAAGCGCCCTGGTGGCGCCTGCAAGTACCGAAAAAGGCTCCTGACACATCCTGGCGCGTACTGGCTTACATTCACTTTACGAACAAATTACATCGTCGTTGCGCTTCCACAACCCAATCGATTCAAAACCAAGTAGATTGTTTCTCCGCCTGACAGGCGTGATTGCGCCGAAATCACCGCTCTCGGGCACAGCAAACGGTGCCCTCCCCCGACTTGCACCCCCTAATCTCTAACTCTATCTCGGAGGAACAAAATGAAAAGCCTACTTGACGCACAAGAATCTTCTCTCAGCACGCGGAGTAGAATCGCCCTTGCGCTTGCCCTTTTGACACTCTTCGGCCTCGCCCTTTGGGTGGGCCTTGAAATGGCCCTGCGTCTCACGTCGGGCCACTCCTAGAGTTGACTGGTCAGGGACCACGGAAAAAGGTTAGGTTAGGATGGAAAAGTCTTGGTTTCAGGCAAATCAGTTTCGCTGCTCGTCTGAATCCGCGGTTCGTAGCTTAGCTTCCAGACGTGCCCAACAAGGGCGCTGTAATGCGTCTGAGTTCCCGCGAAATCTTCCAGGCTTTGGCAAATTTAGCATCACTCGCATCCCGCCTTCCCTTGGCTGGTACTTTGGCGGCTTCCTGGGAAGGATTCCAATCCATTTCACTGGCCGCCTCTCCACTCACAACTGGCTGCAAGAAAAAGCTGCCGTTGCTGTCTCCCGCTTCGGTCAGCAAGGGGGCCACGAGGCGCAACGCTTCCACCTCTCGGCGAAGTTGTTCAACTGCACTGTTTTTCTCTCTTAGAACCTCATCGATATTTCGCATTCTGCTCTCCCGAAAATTGGTAATTAATAAGCGGCCGCCTCCGGGCCTAGGAGGACGGCGACTAATGGATCAGCTGGTATTGCTTGCTGCTTGTCTGACCCTCTCTGCGTTTCGTCCAGACGCGCCAAGACTCAAAAGTCAACATAGGTTTCTTCGACATGGTGGTTAGGGAATATTCGAACTCGGCGCCACAGTCACAACAAACCTGATAAGTTCTGTGCTGAATTGTAAATACCCGGCTGAGTGCGTGGTGGTGGCAGCCGAAGAGGTAAGCCGTGACAGCCTGAATCAAGGGAACCATCCTGCCCCCTGGGTGATTACTACAGCGTAAGCATGCTGACTCTCTGGGTAAATGGCACCGGCGTGTTACACAAACACCGACGCGCTAAGGTGAATCCCCTAGCGGAAAGGCGGTTCGCCTGGAGTGGTGCTTGTAGCTCGAATGCCAGAGTCACCGCTCGCCTTATTCCCAAAATGGAACCAAATGCCTCTCCTGTAACGCCCGTCACAGCACTATCCTCGACGATTCCTTAGCCGGACACGTAGGGTGCCAAGGCGTCTCCCGGTGGCCTGCTCGTCCGCGCGGAGCTGCTGCCCGGCCGGCAGCCGCGACCGTTTCCTACCGAGGGCGTGGCGCTTCGCTCGGCGGATGCGGCGGTCCCGCTTTATGGTTATTAAGGTTGGTTTGGATATCGGAGGCCTAACTAAGTTTCAAGCTCGCCGCCATTGGGGCGTCCGCAGGCCAGCCACTGGTCGACGCACTGACCCAGAAGAACTCGAACTTCTTCCCCCCACAGCCGCTGTCTTCCAGTCCGCTCGCCGGATATCTCGTGGGGTCGATGGAATCGCAGACATCAGCCTGTTCACCTCAGGAACGGTATCGTGAGCGAAGCCAGCTATCCCCGCCTGAGCAGGGACCACGGCGATGTCCCGATCCGCAATTTCTACTTCGATGGCCCTCAGTCCGACCTGTGGACCGCGATGTTGGCATCTGTCTTATCTGGAACTGACTCGCTCTCAGCGAAAATCCCCTGCGGGGCGCTACCCAAAGCGCTTTCGACCGGGCGCCGCGTAAGCTCAGCAGCGTGTCGCAGTCGCAGGAACGGGGGAGAGATCCCATGCAGGTTCTGAAAACCGGTGCCATCTATTTCGCCCTGGTATTCGCCACGGGATTCGTGCTGGGAACCATTCGTGTTCGGTTGATCGTGCCGTATTTCGGGACCAGAACATCTGAGTTGATGGAGACGCCCCATCATGCTCGTGGCCACGATTGGGGGCCGCGCGCTGGGCCGTTCGTGGCATGGCTATGCCGTCAGTCCCTTCTTCGCGGTTGGCGATGGGTGGCATCGGACTCGCTCTTTTGCTGCTAGCAGAATTCTCTTTCGTGCTTTGGGTGCGGGGCGTTTCCCTCCGCGAGTACTTCGCCACCCGAGATCCCGTCTTGGGAACGGTGTACTACATCATGCTCTTGGTGTTTGCCGTGATGCCGGTTTTCGTGGGGTGAGATGGTAGATTGCAGACTTGATTGTGTCGTCTTTCAAAAAATAGGCACGGAGAAGGCCCCGTGCCCGTCATCTCTGGCTTCTTGCCCCGCAATTATCTTTCGCGGTCGTGATCTTCCCAACGGCCGTTCCAGCCTTCGTTGCCCCACTCGCCGGTCCCCCAGCCGCGGAACTGGGAACCGTCGACGGTGCTGCCCTCGCGATATTCAAACATGCGCTCACGGCCGTTCGGGCCGCGGGCAAAGATGCGGAGGGTCTTGATGTGCCCTGGATCTGGGTCCACACCGAACGTGCTGTTGCCCATGCGGAAAGGGCGATCCTCGCGCGCAAGTTCCTTCAGACGACCGGTGACGTCCACGTGCCGCCGCCCCGTGCCGTATTGAGCGCTGAGAATAAAGTACTCGCCAGAATCTCGGTCGTAGCCGCGTCCGCCACCCTCCCAGTCGCCACTCCAGGCATCGTGGCCCCAATCGCCTCGGCCCCAGCTGCGGAACTGGGAGCCGTCGACGGTGCTGCCTTCGCGAAATTCAAACATGCGCTCCCCACCGTTTGGACCGCGGGCATAGATGCGCAAGGCCTTAATGTGCCCCGGGTCGGGGTCCACGCCAAATGTACTGTTCCCCATACGAAAGAGGCGATCCTGGCGGGCCAGTTCCCTCAGGCGGTCCGTGACGTCCACGTGCCGCCGCCCCGTGCCGTATTGAGCGCTCAGGATCACGTACTGACCCGAGTCGCGCTGCCAAGATTGGGCCGCCAACGTTCTTGGCAGAAGTGCGAGGGTTAATAGCAAAGGTAAGACGAGCCGAATCCGACGCATGAGGACCTCCTGGTCTGCATAAACCTAGTGTGCTGGGAAGGCGCAAATACCGCCCGCTGACGACAAATAGCCCGAATCAGTAGGACTTCAGGAACCTGCGCTTTCCGATATGTCCATGATAACCAGGACGGCGGAGAGATCAACTACTAGGTAGCCCTTCAGTAACCTTAAGTAACTGGTTGTTCCAGCTACAGCCGCGCGTCCCTGGAATGTCGCGTCGGCGAGGAGCACAAACGCTCCCAGCCGGGGACAAAGACCGAGACCAACCCAACCTGCCTTTACGTCGAGCCGCTTTCGCTCCTTCTTTTCACAGCGCGGTGCGGGTTTTCTTAGGAAGCCGTGCGATTGTTCTTTTCTTTCTTGCGCTGGCCGCAGCTTTGCTCACATTACGTCGCGCTGCCCCAGTTTGCCTTGCGGTTGCCATGATTTCTTCTTCCCTTCTTGCGCCAGCGTCGGCGATTACGCTGCGCGTCGCGAACGATCATCAGGGTCCGATTCCTGCCATTGGGTTCGGGCCACTTCGACGTTCTCGCTGCCGCTCTCATCGAGCAATATGCGTACGGACCCGACTTGCCCCGGTTCATCAAGAGTCACCAGCACCACCGAGCGGCCCTGCTTGAGCAGGTGACGGTAGAAGAAGACGTCGTCTTTAGGAATGCCTTCGTCCATGGCATCTTCCGTGGCGTGGCCCATAGTGGCGCCTGCCGTGGCTCCGCCGACGCCAAGCACCGCAGCAGCTCCAATACCCGCGGCCATGATCGGACCTACGCCGGGAACGAACAGGTTGGCCACCGCGCTCCCCAGCGACAGGCCGGCGCTCGCTCCCACCACACCGCCCAGGTACGCGCCCATCGCCTTGCCCATGCCTTCGGCTTCCCCATCCGTAGTCCGCATCGACAGAATCCTGGTCTCGGACTGGCCGGCGGTTAAGAAGATGATGGCTCGCTCCGCCACTCCGCTCTCCAGAACCTTCCCCGACAGCTCGTTCGGCCGCTGCTCGCGAAGCAAAGATCCCCACTGCGGTATGCATTCCTGGCCCCCTCCGCGCCTGATATGGGATGCCGCCAGGCCCTGTCTGTCTCCTAGCATCTTGGGCGTTGAACAAGGCGGAGCAAGGCCAGCTCAGCCGCAAAGCAGCGCAAGAGTGGAGCCCACGACTTAATTAAGTCGTAGGTAGCCCAAAAGAACACCCACTCCACAGACTCCAAAAGTCCCGCCGCAAGTGAAGCTGGACTGCGCTTTTTCGCTTGCGGTCATTTATATTCGCTTATATTCGCTCTATGGCAGAGATCATGTATGGCCAGCCGGTGGCGGAGGAAATCGAGCGCAAAGTTCAAATCGCGGTCCATTCCCTCAAAACGTCGCACCAGGTGGTGCCCCGGCTGGATGTCATCCTGGTGGGGAAGAGTCCGGCGTCAGAGCGTTATGTGAAAAGGAAGCTGGATACCTGCCAGGGTCTCGGTATGAGAGCCGAGCTCCATACTTTCAACCACGATGTGACCGCCCGCGAGCTCAGAGATCACGTCTTGAGTCTTAGCGCTGACCCCAGCGTTCACGGCATACTGGTGCAGTTGCCGTTGCCGCGGCCCATTGAGGAACCCGCTGATGACACCACTCTGGATAAGTTCGACATCTTCGATGCTATTGCCGCCGAGAAAGACGTGGATGGAGTATCGCGCTATTCGATCGCCGAGCTGTACCGCGCCCAGCAGAATCGGTTGCGGTTTTTGCCCGCAACTGCGGTCGCCATTCGCCGGATGTTGGCCTACTATCACATCGAAACCGAAGGACGGAAGGCAGTAGTTGTCGGCAGGAATGACATCACCGCCAAGCCCGTGCATCACATGCTGGGGGGCCGGATGTGCAACGCCACCGCCATCTGGTGTCACCGCCACACGCGCCAACAAGACCACGACGCCTTCATGCGCGAGGCCGACATCATTGTGACCTCCGTCGGCAGTGAGCGCTACAAATTGACGGGAAACATTGTCAAACCCGGCGCGGTCGTCATTGATGTGGGAACGAGGGTGGGAGCAGACGGGCGGCTACAAGGTGACGTGGACTTCGAGAGTGTCGCTCCCGTGGCTTCCCAGATTACGCCGGTTCCGAAAGGTGTAGGCCCGGTGACGGTGGCCGCCCTGACAGAAAACGTGGTCAGAGCCGCCCAATTCGCGGTGGGTATTCGCAAGTCCGGGTACATTTTTTAGATCTGGTTTATTCCTGAGGGAGGCGCGTCTCCGACCGAGCGCACCGGTCAGTGAGCCGCGCCCACAAGCCTGTCACGCAATTCCCATCTTCTTCTGCATAGCTTCCAACGTCACCCCCTTGGTTTCCGGATAAACCAACAGAACCACGAAGAACTGCACCCCCATCATCAACGCAAAAAAGATAAACGGGTAAGCGCCGGAAGAGGCGGCCATCAAGGGAAACGTTCCCGAGATAAGAGCGTTCATAAACCAGTGCGAGAAACTCCCCAGGCTTTGTCCTTTGGCTCGCACGCTGTTGGGAAATACTTCTGCCAGATAAACCCAGATCACCGCCCCTTGGGAGAAAGCGAAGAACGCGATGTACCCGATCAGCAGCCAGAGCAGAAGGTTCTCATGCCGGCCGGTGAAGAAGATTCTCGAAACTCCCGCCAGACACGCCGCAGTCCCGACCGAGCCCACCAGGAGCAGCGTTTTGCGGCCGATCCGGTCGATGACCAACATTGCAATCATCGTGAATAAGAGGTTCGTGGCGCCTACCGCCACCGCCTGGATGTTGCCGGAGACTTTGCTGAAGCCGGCGTGCGCAAAAATGTCGTTCAGATAATACAGAATTGCATTGATCCCCGAGAGCTGGTTGAACATGCCGATACTGACGGCCAGGAAGATCGGCAGCCCATGTTTCTTAGAAAAGAGTCTTTCCGCGGTCTGCCGCCGCTCCAGCTCGATCGATTCAACAATTTCCTGCAACTGCTGCGGAGGGTTCATTTCTCCAGTCCGCTCCAGCACGGAGCGCGCTTCGTGCAGGCGTCCTTTCTTGACCAGCCAGCGCGGGCTTCTTGGAATAGAAAACAACATCACAAAGAACAGCACCGCAGGAATGGCCGCAACCCCGAGTTCCGACCGCCATTCCCAAGTTCCCAGATGGGCTAGCGTGATCGAGTAGTTCGAAAAGTAAGCGAGCAGGATGCCAAAGACGACGTTGAATTGGAAAAAACCAACCAGGCGTCCCCGCACTTTGGCAGGCGCGATCTCGGCGATGTACATCGGCCCCAGCACGGATGATCCGCCAATCCCCAGTCCGCCGACAAAGCGAAACAGGACCAGAGAGTACCAGTTCCAGGCAAGGGCGCAGCCCACCGACGAGATTACGTACAACACCGCCATGACCCGTAAGCTGTCGCGCCGACCGTATCGCTCACCGGGAAACCCGGCCAGTATCGCACCCAAAATCGTGCCCCACAGGGCGCTGGCCACTGTCACGCCCAGCAGAGCGGGCGAGAGTTGGTAAGTCTCAGTTAGCGCGGCCGTCGTTCCGGAAATCACGGCCGTATCGAATCCAAACAAAAGACCGCCCAAGGCCGCGATAACAGTGCTTTTGACCAACGTGGCATTCAGGCTCATTTCTGCTCCCGGACCTGGATCTGACGCTGCAAACACCGCACCTCCTCCAGGGACCACTTCGGAATCGCGCCCGGACGGCTGGCCACGATTGCCCCCACCCGGTTCGCGAAATCCGCAATTTCAGAGGCAGGCCATCCCGCAGCGAAACCATGCACAAAAGCGGCAGCAAATGCGTCGCCTGCCCCCACCGTGTCCACTACTTCCACCGGATAGCCTTTTGCGGTGACGTACTCATCACCAATCAGCAGCTCGCAACCGTCCGCACCACAGGTCACGCAGACCGCCTCCCATCCGAACCGCTGCGAATAAGATCGGCAGAATTCCTCCAGCGAGCTTGCCTCCCCACCCAGTAGCCGCGCAATTTCAGCCACCTCGTGCTCGTTCAGCTTGACTACGCTGGCTTGCGACATTAGATCTCGCACCAGCGAGGCTTGGTAGCAATTGACCCGAAGATTTACATCGTAAAACCGCCGCGCCTGGGGGGCGACATCCAGTATTTTGCTCGTCAACTGGCGTGCCTGAGGACTCATCTGCAGCAGTGTCCCAAAATAAACCCATTCCGGTGAGCAGGAAACGAGCTCTTTCCATTCGGGGTCGGTCAGCTCGGGGAAATCATAGGCCGCCGGGCGATGAATCACGAATTGAGGCTGGCCTTGCCCGTCCAGGGTGACAGTCGCAACCCCGGTCGGATACCGCTTCAGGTGGCGAACGTAACGGCTGGAAAGGCTCATTTCCGACATGCGCTCTAGCACCTGTTGCCCACGCTCGTCCGCCCCCACGGCGCTGATAAATAAGACGTTATGGCCCAGCGCCGCCACGTGCGCCGCAAAATTGAAGGGCGCCCCACCCAGGTGCTCGGCGCCCCCTACCACGTCCCAAAGCACTTCCCCGATGCTGATTATTTTCACTGGAACTCCCTGGGCTCGGCGAACCACCGCCCCAGCGTTGCAAAACTGTACGACTTTTTGTTCTGAAAATGGAACAAAAGACCGAATTCTGTGCGGATTCATACAAACGATGATAGGAAAAAATGCGGGCTTCCCCAGGGAGAGATCTTGGATATCCAGAGGATTCTGGCCGAGCTGAGGAAAGAGCAAAGAAACCTGAACCGAGCCATTGCGGCTCTTGAAAAGCTTCCACGGCGACAGAAAGCGGAAAAACTTGAGCCAGTGCGCTTGTCGAAAAAACGAAGCCAGGCGATTAGGCCAGCCGACAAACGTCGCACGCAGGCAGAGATCATCGCATTTCCCCAGCGGGCTCGTCGCGCATCCTCGAGAATGCCGCTCATCGTGGATTCTCGTCGTTAGCGATATTCTCGGGCCCCGCTAGGCGGAACTAGGCCGCGCGCTTGTTCCGCTTCGCTCTCCACTTCGCCCAGCGTGCTTTTTGCGCTTGCGCAATTCGCCTGCGTGCCGCAGCCGAAAGTCTCCGGCGGGTGCGAGTGGCGCTACGTCCGCGGCCACCGTGCAAGCTCCCAATCGCCGCGATCGCTTCCTCCAGTTGCTTCAGCTGGTTCCGAATCCGATTTCGCTCCCTGCGCAAATCGCTGAGTGCCTTCCCTAAACTTGCCATTGGTGTCCGTTCTCTCTCTCTCTCCCTCCCTGGATATCCTGGGATGCCGCGTGCGCATTATAAGCGCCTGCCAAGTGATCATGTTCTAATTTTCTTGCAGAGCGTTCCAGTAACTCGGACGATCATCCTGAAGTGGATGTCGTTTCCGGCACCGAGGTTCTGCAAAGCCGCGCGAATTGCCGCCAGCACTTCCTCATTGTCCACCGGCTTCTGAAAGAAAGCCCTGGCGCCCGCTCGCAACGCTCTGTCCCGGTTGGCCGAACCAGGCCATGGCAACACGCCCGCCAGCAGAACCACACCAACGACTCCCGATTTCGCCCGAGATCTCTTCATGCTGCCCTTACCCGACAGACCCGCCGGACGCGGCCGCCTTTCCGCAATCGGAACTACGATCGGGGTGGAACAGCTGAGAAGGGAGTTGGAGGATTCGCCGTTTATAGCACCTTACTGAAGGGAACGCTTCCCTCGCTTCCACGAGAAACGTCGCCCCAGAATTCCTTTGATGATGAGGTGATCGGTCGGGCCTGTCATCCCGATGCCCACGCCAAAGTTGATTTCCCACACCGGCGAGACATCCAAATCAATGGTCGGAAAAATCTGGTGTTGCTGATCGTGCAGAGGACGGAACCCGGTAATGGGTCCGGTTGACCCGTAATACTCCAACCCTCCGGCGACGTGCCTGGTGAAGTCGTAGCTGACCTTGGCGGCGGGAGCAAACTCCACACCTTCGTTCACCCCCGGTCCATGCCACGAGCGTTCCAGGGCGGGATTGAATGCCAGATACCACGGTCCCACCTTCTTATCGACAATCGGCCGAATCTCCCAGGTCCAGGTATCGGCCGAAAATTTCGGGCGCACGTAGCCCAACTCCGTCGACAGGCTGACTCCCACCGGCCAGCGCCACGACTCGGGAACGCGCACCCGCGGCCTAATATGGTCACCTACCCACTCCCAGCCGCCCTTCGGCTGGATGCTGGTGAATAGGTAGAAACCGGTCTCAAACCAGTCGGTGAACCCTTGCGTGATCTCGAGCGTCTCGTGCACGGCGTGATTGCTCGGTGCGACTCGGTCGACGACCGTTTTCTTTCCTTGGGCCGTGAAATTGCTGTGCAGTTCGACCATGGTAGAGCCCGGCGCGACGGTTTCATAGGGGTAGACCTGGATTTCGTAGTTATCTTGAGCAAGGATCGGCAAGGCCCCAAGGGTCACGATCAGGGCGACGAAAAATGAACGTAAGCCCGCGGGGGCTCGAGGGCATCGCAGAAATTTCAGGGGCACACACATTTAGACCAAGTTATCACGTGTACTTCTTTATCGACTCGTCGAGTCGGCCGAACAAAACCGAATTGTCCTGGCGCGGATAACGTTCGAGGTATTCCCGGTACAGATCGAGATGAAACAGAAAGGATTCGATTCTTTCTTTGGTCAACTTGTCCCAGTAAGTGCCGTAGCCCATCTTGTCCACATAATAAGCGTTTTCGCGTCCTTGCCCTGGCGGCCGAATCCGTAGCACACGAAAGACTGCCGGATGCGCTTCATTAAGCCCACCCGCTCTTCTGAAGGAGAAGTAACATACACGAGCGCATAACCGCCTTCTCGGTCTCCTGCCGTTAGAACTTCCTTCCGCAAGATCGGCGACACAACAGAGCCATCCTTTCGTCTCAACTGAGCGGGAAAGAATGCTGTGATGAGGTACTCGCTGGCGTGGAGAATCATCAACCGGGTGACCAGCTTTGCCGTTAACGCTTCGCCCCGGTGCTGCTTGGGATAGTGAAGCCGGGCGCGCGTCAGCGCATGCTGGTTATCGATGGATATGACCGGCAGGCCCCGGTGATGCCCCACGTGGTAGGACAACGACTCGAAGTCCGTACAAACCAGTTCGATCTTCCATTGCTCGCCGAGCCGCAAAGCTTCTTGAAACTGCGGGCCGCCCTCGGAACCGTAACCAGATTCTTGATCACGGTCTTGCGATATCGAACCTGATTTCTCACATACGCGAAGCGCAGCCCGTAAATCTCGGTGACTTCGAAATCCGTGCTCAGGTTCCGCAGGCCGCGGTCGAATGACGCCACGTGCACCCTGTGTCCCTGCTGCTGTAAGTGCTGGATGACTTCTTTTGACCGAGTGGAGTGTCCGGAACCTTCGCCATCAACTGGGTGAAGGATATTCGCCATGCGCTGGATTGAAAGCTACCGCCCGACTCTTACCCCTCGCCGCTGGCGGAATTCTTCAGTGACCAAATAGAGCACCGGAATAAAGAACAGATTGAGGATGGTGGACATGATCATGCCACCGAAAACCGTTGTCCCCACCGAATGCCGCCCTGCTTCGCCGGCGCCACTGGCCACAACCAGCGGCACTACGCCGAGAATGAATGCGAAAGAGGTCATCAGGATCGGCCGGAGCCGGATGCGTGCCGCTCGAACCGCCGCATCCCCTATTGACATTCCGCGCTCGCGCAATTGCTCGGCGAATTCTACGATCAGGATGGCGTTCTTGCTCGACAACCCTACCAGCATCACCAGTCCGATCTGGCAATAAACGTCGTTCTGCAGCCCGCGCAGCCATTGCGCCGCCAGCGCTCCTAACATCGCCATGGGTACCGCCAGCAGCACGATGAAGGGCAAAACGAAGCTCTCGTACTGTGCCGAAAGGGTCAGATACACCACCAACGTTCCCAACCCGAATAGGATGAGCGAGGTACTGCCGGAAGCCAATTCTTCCAGCGACAAGCCTGTCCACTCGTAACTGAATCCCTGCGGCAGAACTCTTTTGCTCAAG